>OCPS01002573.1_pt1 | contig 11817 bp, 8 predicted proteins | sample 1538651 | NCBI WGS metagenome assembly OCPS01 (sample SAMN04571715, study PRJEB22368) | human gut metagenome | biome: human gut; material: stool | host: Homo sapiens | place: Luxembourg | collected 2012-09-21 | reverse complement strand
TTGCTAAAATTTGGTGTCCTACCTCTTTTTATGGATTCTTTTGGAATCCTTTTTTCTTTTTAATTGAAACAAAAATAATAAAATGATATAATGCTTGTGTTTTAGGTGGTGATAAAATGAATAATCCAATTTATCTTGATTATTGTGCAAATTATCCTGTAAAAAAAGAAGTTTTAGATGAATTATGTTATGCGGAGCTTAAATTCTATGGTAATGCAAATTCATCTCATAATGCTGGTATATTAGCTCATCAATTTGTTGAAGACAAAAATCAAGTATTAAGAAAATGTTTAAATATTCCTGTAGATATGGAAATTATTCATACATCATCGGCTACTGAAGCGAACAATATGGCAATTAAGGGAATTGTCGATGCTTATAACGCTTTTGGTAATAAAATTTTAGTTTCTGAGCTTGAACATAATTCAATTAATGCTTGTTTATCAATGCTTAAAGATAAAGGTTATCAAATAGATTTTATAAAAACAAATTCAGATGGTCATATTTCATTAGATGATTTAAAAACAAAGCTTGATTCTAATGTAATTTTAGTAGTGGCTACCGCTCTTGATAGTGAGCTTGGTACTTTACAAGATTATAATGAAATAGCTCTTGAGGTAAAAAAATATCCTCATGCTCATTATTTATGTGACGTTACGCAAGCTATTGCAAAATATGATATAAATCTTGCAAATTTAGATCTTGTAAGCTTTACACCTCATAAATTTGGGGGATTAACAGGGACTGGTGTTTTACTTAAACGTAAAAATACTATTTTAATTCCTTTAATTAATGGTGGGTCATCCTTAACTGTTTATAGAAGTGGGTCTATTCCGGTTGGGTTAATTGCCTCAACTATTAAAGCTTGTGAAATTATGACAAGTAATCGTAATGATAATATTTTAAAGCTTTTACATCTTAAAGATATTTTTTTAAGTTTAGTAGCTTTAAATAAGAATATTCAAATAAATTCATTTGAAAATTTATTTATTTTTAATATCGGAATTAAAAATCATAAAGCAAGTGAGATTGTTGAGCTTTTATCAAATCATAATATTTACGTATCTCAAAAATCGGCTTGTTCAATAAAAAACACTCCTTCTAAAATTGTTATGAGTGTTTATCATGATAAAAAAAGAGCTTTAGAGTCATTTCGTGTTTCAATAAGTGAAAATACAACCGAGATGGAAATTGAAAAATTATTTAAGGTATTGGAGGACATCTAATGGAAAGATATCAAGAAATAGAAAGAAGTATTATTAAAACATACCGAGCAAATATTTGGGCTAAGTTTGTTAAAGCCTGTAAAGAGTATGAATTAATCAAACCATATGATCATATTTGTGTATGTATATCTGGTGGTAAGGATTCAATGCTTATGGCTAAGCTTTTTCAAGAACTTCATCGTCATTCTGATTTTGAATTTGATGTTACCTACCTAGTAATGGACCCAGGTTATAATGAAATTAATCGTCAGGTAATAATGAATAATCTTGAACTTTTAAAAATACCTGCAGTGGTAAAAAATACTGATATTTTTGAAATTGCAAATAGTCAAGAAAAGAATCCTTGTTACTTATGTGCTAAGATGCGTCGTGGTGCATTATATCGTATTGCTAAGGAGCTTGGCTGTAATAAAATAGCACTTGGGCATCATTATGATGACGTAATTGAGACTATTTTGATGAATATGCTTAATGCTGGGTCATTCCAAACAATGTTACCAAAACTTCATTCAGCTAATTATGAGGGGATGGAGCTTATAAGACCAATGTATTTAATTAGAGAAGCTGATATTTTAAGATGGAAAAAATATAATAATCTTCAATTTATCCAATGTGCATGTCGCTTCACTGAAAATTGTGCTATTTGTGACAATGGAGGTGGAGGCTCTCAAAGAGCTAATACAAAACACTTAATTCATGAACTCTTAGATTATAATCCAATGGTTGAAAAGAATATCTTTAAATCAGCTCAAAATGTTAATTTAGATAAGATTATTGCATATAAAAAAGGAAAAGAAATCCATAGCTACCTTGATACTTATGATGAGGATTCATCTAGTAAAGAATAAATTTTAAAACTTCTTCTTAAATGAAAGAAGTTTTTTTATGTTCTAACATAAGATTATATGGTGATAAAATGTATAATTCAAGTTTAGAGCTAATTGGCAATGGACCCTTGATTTTACTTAATAGTATTATGAAAAAGTATAATTTTAAAGGAAATCTATATGCTAAGTATGAAGGTTTTAACTTAACTGGTTCAATAAAGGATAAGGCTGTTATTACGATTTTAAAGGATTTAGAGGAAAAAAGTATTCTTTTGCCTAATATGAAGATAGTAGAGGCTACAAGTGGTAATACGGGAATATCATTAGCTTTAATAGGCCATCTTTTAGGTTATAAGGTTATTATTGTTATGCCTGAAAATATGTCACTTGAAAGAAAAAAAATAATATTAAAATATCAAGCAAAGCTAATTCTCACTCCTAAAGAAGAGGGAATGGCAGGTGCTATAAAAAAGGCTAAATATATAGCAAATGAAGAAAATACAATCTATTTTAATCAATTTTATCAAAAAGGAAATATTGATGCTCATTACAAAATAACGGCTAGGGAAATTGATTTAGAACTAAAAGGTCATTTAGATACTATTATTTGTGGAATAGGAAGTGCAGGAACAATTATGGGGCTTGCTAAATACTTTAAAAGAGGCAATCTTATGCCTAAGATAATTGGTATTGAACCAGCTTCATCACCATTTATCAGTGAAGGTATTAATGGAAGCCATAAAATTGCTGGAATTGGGGCAGGTTTTTATCCGCCAATACTAGATAGAACTTTAATTGATGACATAATTAAAATTACGGACGATGAGGCATGTTTGGGAAGTAAAATTCTTTTAGAGGAAGAGGGCTTGTTTTGCGGAATATCATCAGGAGCTAGTCTTATGGCAGCTATGAAATTTAAAAATAAGGAAAATATTTTAATTATTTTACCGGATAATGGATATCGTTATATAAGTGATTAGCACTTGACATTTGACAGTGCCAAAAATTAAGACTATAATATAAATGTAATGATAATTAACTAGTAAAGTAGCTAAAAAGAAATCGAGGTCTTATTATGGCAGCTATGTTAATGTATGGTGAATCTTTACGAGAAAAAATGCTTAAAGGAGTTAATGATTACTTAAAATTAGCAGCTTCAAGCTATGGAGTCATGTCATTTAATAGAATAATTGATGAAAATGGTGATATTAAAGCTTCAAATGATTCTTATCTTCAAGGTATTAATGTGAAATTTGATAATGAATTTGAAGCTTTAGGATATAAGCTCATGAAAGAGGCTTCTCATCAAATGAGTCTTGAATGTGGAGATGGAAGAGGACTTTCCTCTATTTTGACAAGTAGTATGATTAATGATGGAATGTTGCAAATTGATAATGGTGCCAATCCAATTATATTACGTGATGGAATGAATAAAGCTTTAAAAGAGGCTCTTAAAATTTTAGATAAGGAAACAATTAAGATAGACGATAAAACAATAAAAGATGTGGCTTTAAGTGCAAGTGGTAGTAGTGCGATTGCACATGATATATTTGATGCTATAAAAAAAGCTGGTGAATATGGAACCATTAGTGTAATAAAAGGCAAAACGAATGAAACAAAATTAATTAAAACGACTGGTTTAAGAATTAATCAAGGTCTATTAAATACCTCTATGCTAGAGGATAATAATGAAATTACAGTCGAGGATCCATATATATTACTTACAAATACTAAGCTTCAAAGTATTAATGATATCTTGCCTATTCTTGAGCAAATAAGAGCGGCTGGACGCCCATTAATTATTATTGCTGATGATTTTGAAAGTAGTGTAAAAGAGGTAATTGATCAAAATAATCAAAATAGGGTCTTTAAGGTTTACCTTATTAAAGCTCCTGGTGTTGGTGATGATAAACGCATAGAGCTTAATAATATTAGAGTATTTACAGGCTCTATTATATATACTGAGCATTTAATAAGTCATTTGCGTGATGCTTCAATTGATGATTTAGGTGGATGTAGTGAAGTGTTAATATCTAAGACTAAAACAACTATTGTAGGTGGCTATGGAAATAAGGAAGATATAAATGAACAAGCTACTTTTTTAAAAGGTTTAATTGATAAATCAACTAAGGATTATGAAAAAAAAGCCTATGGTTTAATGCTCCAGGGTTTAATGGGAAAGGCAATTCAAATTGCCGTTGGTGCTACTTTAGATAGTGATTCAATTGTTTGTCAATATCAACGAGCTTTAAATTCAACTATGAGTGCTATAAAAGATGGTATCTTAGCTGGCGGCGGAATATCGCTATATCAGCTTAAGCTTAAAATAAAGAGTGATGGTGATGAGGCTAAAGGAGAAGAAGTATTAATTAATTCTTTAAAGAAACCAACTATTACTTTACTAAAAAATGCAGGTATTAATGCCTTGCCAGGTGAAGAACAAAATTCGGGCATTAATGTCTTAACTAAAAAGAATGTTAATATGATAAAGGAAGGAATTGTTGACTCAGCAAATTTAGTTAAAACGGCATTAAAGATTGCCGTAAGTATTGCTTCTTCATATTTGACAAGCGAATGTGCAATTATAAAAAAATAAAAAACACTATTGACAATAAACCTCACTTTAGGGTTAAACTATAAGCGTAAGAGGAGGTACAATTACATGGAATATTCTATTAAGGAAATGTCTGAAAAAACGGGATTATCAATTCCAACCTTACGTTTTTATGATAAGGAAGGGTTATTTCCTAATCTTGAAAGAAAATCATCAAATTATCGTACTTTTACTGATTCTGAGCTTGATGTTGTAAAAATAATCGAATGCTTTAAAAAAGCTGGATTATCGCTTAAGGAAATTAAGCATTATATGGAGCTTGTAAAAGAAGGACCTGCAACATTTGAAGAAAGACTTAAAATGATGCAGGAGCAACTTGAACTTTTACTTCGTGAAAAAGAAGAATTAGAAAAGTCAATTAGTTTAGTTAAAAGAAAAATTATGTACTATGACGAAGCTGTTAAAACAGGAGTAGCTCCAGTTTTTAGTACATGTGAAAAGGAGTAATAAAAATGAGAAAAGATTTTGGCTCTAAAACATATTTATATCCCATGCCAGTTCTTATTATTGGTACTTATAATGAGGATGGTACAGCTAATGCAATGAATGCAGCTTGGGGCGGTATTAGTGATTTTGATAAAATAGCGATTGCTTTATCAAATCATAAAACAACTGATAATTTGAAACAAACTAAATCATTTACAGTATCTGTTGGTACCGCCTCAATGGTAGAGGCCTGTGACTATGTGGGAATTGTATCAGGTAATAAGATTCCTGATAAGGTATCACGGGCGGGACTTCATGCTATAAAGTCAAAGTATGTAAATGCACCTATTTTTAAAGAGCTTCCTTTAGCACTTGAATGTGAGGTTATCTCTTTTGATGAAAAGTCAGAAATTTTAACAGGTAAAATTATTAATGTTTCGGCTGATGAGGAAATTTTAACAGACGGAAATATTGATGTTAAAAAGCTAAGACCAATTACCTATGATCCTGTTAATCATTATTATATTGAGCTTGGAAACATCGTAGGAAAAGCTTTTGAAGTCGGAAAGAAGTTTAATTAGGAGGATACAATGCAAAATTTTAATTATTACACACCAACAAGATTAATTTTTGGCCATGATGCAATTAAGTCATTACCTGAGGTACTTGCTAAATTAGGAAAAAAGGTTTTAATAACCTATGGTGGTGGAAGCATCAAGAAGATTGGACTTTATGATGAGGTTATTAAACTATTAAAGGATTTTGAAATATACGAGCTTAAGGGAATTGAACCAAATCCTAAATATTCAACAAGCGTATTAGATGGTGTTAGGATGTGTAAGGATCATCAAATAGATGTTGTACTTGCCGTTGGTGGAGGGTCAGTTCTAGACTGTTCCAAGGCAATTTGCGCCGGTGCTTGTTATGATGGTGAGCCTTGGGATTTAATTTCTTATAAGGTTAAGGCTAAAAAGGCATTACCTTTAGTTGATATTTTAACACTTGCGGCTACAGGATCAGAATATGATTGTGGTGGTGTAATTTCCCGTACAGAAACAAATGATAAGATTGGATATATGGATGAATTGTTATTCCCAGTAGCCTCAATCCTTGATCCTAAATATACATTTACAGTATCAAAGAAACAAACTGCTGCCGGAACTGCCGATGCAATTAATCATGTTATTGAGCAGTATTTCTGTGGTGACTCATCAATTTTAACTGATGGTATGTGTGAAGCAACAATTAAAAGCTTAATGCATAATGTAAAAATTGCCCTTGAACATCCTGATAATTACGAGGCACGAGCAGAGCTTATGGTAGATTGTTCACTTGCATGTAATGGTATTCTTTCAATTGGAAATGCTCCTTCAGGTTGGCCATGTCATGGCATTGAGCATGCATTAAGTGGCTATTACGATATCACTCATGGTGAAGGTCTTGCCATTATTACACCAAAGTGGATGAAGCATATTTTAAATGACAAGACGATTTCTCGTTTCGTTTCATATGGTGTTAATATCTTTGGAATTGATAAGAATCTTCCTTCATATGAGATTGCTAATCTTGCCATTGAAAAGACTTATGATTTCTTTAAATCAATTGGTATTCCTATGACTTTAAAAGAAGTAGGAATTGATAATTCAAGACTTAAAGAAATGGCTCATCATATTGCTGTTAACGAAGGACTTGAGAATGCTTGGGCACCTTTGAATGAAAAAGATATTCTTGAAATATTAGAAGCTTCATTGTAATTTAACAAATTAGATAAAATCCAGGAATTTTATATTCTTGGTTTTTTTATAGACTAAACTAATTTTTCGCTAAAACGTAAAAAAATGTTGATTTTGCTTATTTATAAAATTATAATAAAATCAAATACGGAAATGAGGCGTTATTTGTGAATAATATTAAAAATACAGGTCTTTATGATGAGTCGTTTGAACATGATGCGTGTGGAATCGGTGCTATTGCTTCAATAGATGGGATTAAAAGCCATAAAATTGTTGAGGATGCTCTTAATATTTTAATTCATCTTGAGCATCGTGGTGGTACAGGAGCTGAATCAAATTCAGGTGATGGGGCAGGTATCTTAGTTCAAATACCTCATGAATATTTCTCTTCTTTAGATTTAGGATTTAAAATTGGATGCGAAGGTAGCTATGGTGTTGCACAAATATTTACCTCTAAAAATGAAACTATAAAGAATAAAAGCTTCGAAATTGTTTTAAATAGATTAAATGATGTTAAATTAAAGGCTTTAGGTATTAGAAAAGTTCCCTTTAATTCTTTAGAACTTGGTATGCAAGCAAAAAACTCTCTTCCAGGTATTTACCAGTTTTTTATTGATAGACCCGAAGGTGAAACAGAATTAGAATTTGAAAGACATTTATATCTTGCAAGAAGGCTTATTGAAAAGGAAGCCTTAAGCTTGGAGCTTTCAGATTTTTATATTTGCTCGATGTCTGCTAAAACAATTGTTTATAAAGGAATGCTTGTTTCTACACAGGTTCAAAATTTTTATGTTGATTTGAGTGATATTAAATTTAAAAGTGCAATTGCAACAGTACATTCACGCTTTTCAACAAATACATTTCCATCATGGAGTAAAGCTCATCCTTATCGCATGATTTGTCATAATGGTGAGATAAATACGATTAAAGGGAATGTTAATGGTGTTATGGCTCGTGAGGGCTTGTTTAAGTCAGATATCTATAAAGATAATTTAAAAGATTTACTTCCGGTAATTGCTAATCCATCAAGTGATAGCGCAATGGTTGATAATTTTATTGAATTTTTAGTTATGAATGGAAGAAGTATTGAAGAGGCAATTATGCTCCTTATTCCTGAGCCATGGACTAAGGATACTAAAATGGATAAAAAATTAAGAGACTATTACGAATTTAATTCAACTTTTATGGAGCCATGGGATGGACCATCTGCTATTATATTTACAGATGGAGTCAAGCTTGGTGCAACCTTAGATCGTAACGGTCTTAGACCAACAAGATATTGCTTAAAAAAGGACAATACTATAGTTATTTATTCAGAAACTGGTTCTTTAAATATTGATGATAATGACATTGTTTATAAAAAACGGCTTGAGCCAGGTAAAATGCTTTTGATTGATACAAAAGAAAAAAGAATTATTCCAAATGAAGATATTAAATTAAAATATGCAAATAAATATCCATATAGTGAATATATAAAAAATATAATTAAGTTATCAGATGATTCATTTAGTATTATTCCTAATATTGATGATGATAGATTTAATGATTTATGCACATTTTTTAAATATACAAATGAAGATATTAACAATGCAATTGTATATCAGGTGAATAATCAAAATGATAAGACAGTTGCGATGGGCTATGATAAACCTTTGCCTGTTCTTAGAAAAAATGTTGGACTTTTATATGATTATTTTATGCAAAATTTTGCACAAGTTACTAATCCTCCTATTGATTCATTAAGAGAAAATAATATTACAAGTCAACGTATTTATGTAGGGAAAGAAGAAAATTTAATCCATCCAACAGCTAAAAATGCTAATAGAATTAAATTAAAAACGCCAATTATTTCTTTAGATGAATTAAATCAAGTTAAAGCAATTTCAAAGATAATTACGAGTGAGGTTTTTATAACCTATGATCCTAAGCAGCAAGATTTGGCATCTGCCATTGAAAATATTTGTACAAATGTAGCTGATTTAATTAACAATGGTTCATCGGTTATTATATTGTCAGATAGAATGGCATCTAATAAAAATATTGCAATTCCATCAATGCTTATATGCTCAGCTGTCCATACATATTTAACAAATAAGTCCTTAAGAACTCATGCTTCTTTAATTCTAGATTCTTATGAACCAAGGGAAATTCATCATTTTGCATGCTTGGTTGGCTACGGAGTAACTGCTGTTTGTCCAAGACTTGTTTATGAAATTATAAATCGTAAAATTAAATCTGGGGCAATTAAAATGTCTTATAGTGAAGCTGTAGACAATTATATTAAATCTAATACTAAAGGTATTACAAAGATTATGAGTAAAATGGGGATATCTACGATTCAATCATATAATGGTGCTCAAATTTTTGAAGCTTTAGGCTTGTCATATGAGCTTGTTTTAAAATATTTTCCGGGAACTAGAAGTGCAGTATCCGGTATTGGAATTAAGGAAATTGAAGCAGATCTGTTAAAACGACATCATAATCTAAATTGTGAAGATAACAATGAAATTTTAATAGATAAAAAGGCTGTAGAATTATTGCAAGAATCTACTGAACATTGTGACTATGAGTTGTTTAAAGAATATTCAAAACATATAAATAGTAAGATATTTAATTTGCATAATTTATTTAAGCTTGAAGGAAAAAATGCTATTTCAATTAATGATGTTGAGCCTGCATCAGAAATTGTAAAACGTTTTTCGGTTGGGGCAATGAGTTTTGGAGCTATTTCTAAAGAGGCACATGAAACACTTGCAAGGGCTATGAATAAGATTAAGGGAATGTCTAATTGTGGTGAAGGTGGTGAGGATCCTTCACGATATGATACGGATCAAAACAGTAAGATTAAACAAGTAGCTTCAGGTCGTTTTGGGGTTACAATTGAATATTTAAATAGTGCAGAAGAAATTCAAATTAAGGTTGCTCAAGGAGCTAAGCCTGGTGAAGGTGGAAATTTACCCAAAAATAAAGTTTATCCTTGGATAGCGTATGCTCGTCATTCTATACCTGGTGTACAGCTTATTTCACCACCACCTCATCATGATATTTATTCAATTGAGGATTTAGCACAATTAATATATGATTTAAGAAGTGCAAATCCTCAGGCAAAGATTTCAGTTAAGCTTGTAAGTGAAGCTGGTGTTGGTACAATTGCATCAGGTGTTGTTAAGGCAGGTGCTAATAAGATTTTAATTTCAGGTTTTAATGGTGGAACTGGCGCTGCACCTAGAACAAGCGTTTCTCACGCTGGTATGCCTTTTGAGATAGGGTTAAGTGAAGCTCATCAAACACTAATTATGAATGATTTACGTAGCCGAGTTAAACTTGAAACTGATGGTAAGCTACTTACGGGTTTTGATGTTATTATAGCTGCGATTCTAGGGGCAGATTTGTATAGTTTTTCAAGTGCACCTTTGATTACAATTGGCTGCAAAATGCTTAAGGTTTGTAATTTAAATACTTGTCCTTTTGGTGTTGCGACGCAAAATGAAAAACTTCGTCATAATTTCAAGGGAAAAGAAGAAAATGTTATTAATTTTATGTATTTTATAGCTGAAGAGGTTAGGGAATATTTAGCTTTATTGGGCTGTAAGACCTTAAATGAAATTATTGGTCATGTTGAATTAATTCATCCATTAAGTATGAATGGTCTTGATTTTTCTAATCTTTTATATAATCCGGAGACAAAAAATAAAACCTCAGTTCATTTTGAAAAATATAAGGATGTTAACATGCTTAACACATTAGATTCGAAAAAGATTATTCCTTTATGTGAGGATAGCTTAAAGAATGAACGAAAATCAGTAATTAGTCTTAATATAGAAAATACTAATAGAGCGTTAGGAACATATTTGTCAGGTTATATAATTAGAAATAAGATTAAGCTTCAAAAAGATACTATTATAATAAATTGCTATGGAAATGCAGGAAATTCATTAGGAGCTTTCCTTACTAATGGCATTACTTTAAATGTAATAGGCGATGCAAATGACTATGTTGGTAAGGGGCTTTCAGGTGGAACAATTATTGTAAGGCCAAGTGAAAATTTCAATGCTCATGAAGAAACTAACATTGTAAGTGGTAATGTTTGTTTATATGGAGCAACATCAGGTGATGCATATTTTGCAGGAGGCTGTGGTGAACGATTTGGCGTTAGACTTTCAGGTGCTAGAGCAATAGCTATTTCTATTGGAAATCATGGTTGTGAATATATGACAGGAGGAGAAGCAATTATTCTTGATAAAATTGGTCATAATTTTGCCTCAGGGATGTCAGGAGGTATTTGCTTTATAAAGAATACAAAAGAAAATCTTGAAAATATAAATAAAGAATTAGTAAGTATATATGATTTAAATGAAAATGATTTATTACATTTGAAGCAAAGAATTGATGATTTTTGTAAACGCACAAATTCCTTATATGCTAAGGATATTTTAAAAAATATAAAAATAAATGATTTTGTAAAAATTATACCTAATGATTATTATAGTATGCTAAAACTATTAGATAAGTATAAGGATGAAGAAAACTTTGAATTGAAAGCTTTTGAAGAAGCAATTAGATAAAGAATATGGTCAAAAAAGACCATATTTTTTTTATAGGCTAGAGAAGAAAGAGAAAAATATGTAAAAAAAGAGTTGACAACGGATGAAGAAAAGAGTAAAATAAAACACGTTGCGAGTCAAAAAAAGATTCGAACGGACTACAAAAAAAGAATAAAAAGCTTAAAAAAGTAGTTGACAGTATAACATAGAATGTGGTATACTAAGGAAGCGCAATAACGAATAAAGTTAAAGTGCGATGGTCTTTGAAAACTGAACAAAATGACAATTAATAAGCCAAGCGAATTAATTACAACAACAATTCTGAAAAAAAATACATCAGAGCAAAAAGGAAAACAATAGTTTTCATAAAAATAAAATTTTATGGAGAGTTTGATCCTGGCTCAGGATGAACGCTGGCGGCGTGCCTAATACATGCAAGTCGAGCGA
>OCPS01002565.1_pt1 | contig 11864 bp, 10 predicted proteins | sample 1538651 | NCBI WGS metagenome assembly OCPS01 (sample SAMN04571715, study PRJEB22368) | human gut metagenome | biome: human gut; material: stool | host: Homo sapiens | place: Luxembourg | collected 2012-09-21 | reverse complement strand
TACTCTACCGATCAGGTTGAAGCCCGGTATCTTATTACCCCTTTCATGATGGAGCGTTTGCTGGAACTGGATCGTAAGTTTGGGCAAGGAGTTACCATTAGTTTCCGGGACTCCACCATTCTGATTGCTATCCCGGATTCTAAGAATCATTTTGAGGCAAGTATATGGTCTCCTATTACTGATGTACAATCTCTCAGTCCTGAAATAGAGACAATTAGTGCACTAATCTCAATTGTTGATGATCTCAATCTGAATACTCGTATTTGGAGTAAAGAATAGAAGGCTATTTAAAAAAGAGGTCTGTTTTTCTGAATTTATTACTGTAACCTTTCTATAACAGTTGAAACGCAGATTAACTCAAATTTTCACAGATCAGATAACTTTGTCATTGATTCTTTGCGATAATCCGTGTTTATCTGCGTTTCGATCAAAAGATGGTTGCGGACTAATTCAGAAACATTATTTTGTGAATTTATTGACAAATACCGAATTATCTTTTAGATAAGCGGCTGAGAAAGTGATGGGCATACCAAAATCTTCCGGTGTCGCTTTCTTGTTCAGGTAGTTTATCAGATTTTTTAATGGATTATCCGGATCGGTTTCCTCCATGTTATCATTGCCTATAGTCATACATCTTACAGTGGCATTTGCAATGACAGCCATACTTTCGTCAAGTATACTTGCTTCATTGTTTTCTGTCTTACTGATAATATCTTTAATCGCTGTTTTTACTGTTTGAGAATCAAAATCCGATTCGATGATTGCGACTGCTTTGCGGCCAAACTGAATAGAGCTGACATAAATAAGTTTGTCTTTCGTCACTTAACGATTCAGGCAAGTCCATGTCTACAGAAAAGAAACTTTGACTGATGCTTAATACAACAATTGTCTTTTTCTGCTTCTGGCGTGAAGTGCCGAAGAAAAGGGACGGATTGATTTTCTGTCCGAAATAGATGGCTAATTCTTCATAAGATTTTATTTCGTCAATTGAACTGCTGAATTGATAGTTTGGTTTCAGGATATTGTTTTGTTGCAATCCTTCCCGGATTGCTTTCATCATATTGTCATAACCCGGTGTTATTTCCTGACTTTTCATTGGAAGGCTATAACTGATTGTAATAGGATTGAGAGGAACATCCAGAAATTGATGCGTATCACTGTTGATACTACCGGGCTCTAATATGGCGCCTATAAATGTTTTGTTGGGAACCTTTACAGTAAACTTACTCGCTTCTTGTGCATAACCGGTTTGAATCACTAAAAGAAGTAATATGATATATTTTATTTTTGTCTTCATCTTTCGTCGCTTTTATAGATTTATATTTATTCAAAAACAATTTGCTGCTTCAACCAGATAACAGATGATAGTCCGTCTTTACCTACATATTCCATTAGGTCGGAAAAAGATTTTAGTGAATACTCCTGTCCCGCAGTATGCAGAATCCGTTGGATGTTTACTCTTTCCTGAATATAAAAGCCTATGTTAAGTGTAAAACTGTTTTTATCTTCTCTTGTTCCGCAATACTCCCATACGTCCGATAGGTCATTATAAAGAAATACTTCATTATTATGGGATTTCATTTTATATTTTTCGGTGATTCCGTAGTTTTTGATGATAAAGATAGAATCATCTTTTAATTGCAATTCGGTTGGACTGGTGAGTGATAGGCGTTTTCCAAAATACTTATTTGATTCTTCAACAGGGAGATTCTGTACTTCCTGTCCTGCTTTCATTTGTTTTAGCTCTAATATCTCTTGTGATTTGTATTTTAAAGTATATAATTCCCCGTTAGGAGCTGGTGGTTCGGGCTGCGGATCATCATTAGTGCAAGATGCAAAAGCAAATACTCCTATTAGTAAGGTGAAATGGAGCATTTTATTCTTTATCAACTTAAAAGGATTCTGGACTATACTTATACTTACAGTGTAAGAAGCATTCTTTTTCAGGAGCTTTTTCATTATATTATGTATTGTTTATGTGATAGTTAAGATTGTCTATATTTAGTGATACTCTTTTTTGCAGAGCATAGTAATTCATCTTGCAAATATAATGATAATGGACAATCCTGTTTCGGTATTGTTCATATTTATATTTTATTATGCTTTCAGGTTGTGTACTATTTGTGAGAGAACAGGGTAGAAGATAACTTTTTTATATCAATTATGGGATAAAGAGTATACGTTGAATATATGATATTTTAGTTTATAAAAGTACGTATTTAAGAGTGTGTTAAGTACGTATTCTTTAGGTATAAGAGTACGTACTTTTAGACCGGAAGAGTACGTACTCTTATTTCATAGAAAACGGATGTTTTGATTTCTCGTTAACAGTGTTAATTTGTACCGGGTTGGTATTACCACAGATATTTCTTGTTACTGTATTGTATATGACGGTTTTATGTGATAATTTCTGCTTTTTGAGATTTAATAAAGTGGGTATAATGAATAATATGACCTTCTCAGAAAAAAAAGTAACTTTTTCATGCAGTCTTTTGATGTATTGTCCATCTTATTATAGTAACAATATTTGTAATGGAGGTAGTCGAACTGGTTGAACGGTGCAAAAAAGGGGAGCGGAAGGCACAAGCCTTACTTTATAAAACATATTCTCATAAAATGTTGGGAATATGTTTTCGTTTTGTTACGGACAGACAGATCGCACAGGATCTGATGCATGATGGTTTTATACTTATATTCTCTTCATTGGGTTCTTTGCGTCATCCGGAAAAGTTAGAAAACTGGATGAGTCGTATAATGACCAATCTTGCATTGCAATATCTCAATCAGTCTCGTGCTGTATCCGTAATACCACTTTCCGGGATTTCTGAAGAGGATGAACCGATGAACACCGAACCGGATATGGAACTATTGCCATTGGATGTATTGCTTTCTATGATTGAGAAACTACCTGAAGGATATCGTAACATATTCAAACTGTCGGCACTTGATGGACTTTCACATAGGGAGATAGCCGATTTATTACATATTGAACCTCATTCATCGTCTTCTCAGTTTTTTCGTGCTAAAGAACAGTTGAAAAAGATGATTATTGAATATCGGGCACAGCTGATTCTCTTGGTTTTGTTATTGTTACCTCTTGGAGATTTTTTGCTGTGGAAAGCGGCAAATGGAGTACAACTACTGACTACTGCAACTGCCATTTGTAATTCGGATTCTGATAGTGAAGGCGAGAATGCAGAGATCTTACCTGTTTCTCCTAAAAAGCGTCCTATATGTAAACCTGCTGATGCAGTGGTTATTCCGCTATGTCCGGGTACGGCAACTCCTTTATCGGAAGAAACAATAATAGATACAACTCATTCGGTACTTCCTGTGGTTTTTCCACATGCTTCTTTCTATCCGTATACCGAAAGGCAAGGACGAAAGCTATTTACCTCTTCTAAAAAATTCACTGGTTGGACATTTACATTAAAGTACAACAATGGTCGGACAATAGAAGATGTGTTGTCTCAGCAGCTGAACACTTTAGTACACAATGACATTTCAAGTAGTCCGGTAGCTTCTTCTACCGATAACTGGGATGAATATCATCGTTATTTGCAGGAATATGGTTCTATGCTGGATGATCAGGTGAAGGTTCGTTCGTTGATGAATATTGCTGACCGAAACAGTGGTCGGAAAATAAGGAAGAAGAAGCACCATTATATTCCTTTTACCTTTGGTTTGCTTTTACGTAAACCACTTGATAATAATTGGGGCATTGAAACCGGACTTAATTATACCCGGCTGGTGTCCGATTTTACTTTGGGTGATGATTCTTATGTAAATGAAAGGCAAACGTTGAATTATATAGGTATTCCACTCCGGGGGAGTTACTTCCTGGGAAGATACAAACGTTTCTCATTTTATATTTCGGGAGGAATTACTCTGGAGATTCCGGTGTCCGGTACATTGAAAACTGATTATATAGTGGATGATCAGTTGGAATACAGCACAAATCGTACGTTAAAAGTGCCATTACAATGGTCTGTTGACGGAGGGGTGGGCATTCAATATCAATTGTCTTCTTCTGTAGGAATTTTTATAGAACCTGGTATACATTACTATTTTAATGATGGTAGTTATTTGAATACTATCCGGAAAGATCATCCTGTTAATTTTACCTTACCAATGGGAATACGTTGGACTTATTGAAAAAAGAGGATGTTATTGTGCAGTCATTAGGGAGTAAACCTATCATAAAAGTAGAATTTAATCCCAAACAGGAATGCAAAGACAAACGACGAAATGGCAATGCTACACAAAAGGAGAGAGGAGCAGTAGGAGACAAATTCGTATCAATCAACTGGACTATTTGAAGTGTATTTTTATTCTGTTGATGATTATTTTTCATCTGGTATATATCGGTGATAAATATCCTTATCTGAAACAGGTGGTTTATACATTTCATATGCCTGCTTTCTTCATTATATCAGGTTATCTGTTGAATGTTGATAAAGGAGTCCGCTCATTTTGTAATACGATGTTGTGGATGTTTATCCCTTACGCCGTTATGGAAACAGGATATGTGTGTATGTCGTCGGTATTGCCTGTGCGGGAGAAAGTAGAGGAAGTATCTTTGAATATCATTTTATATAAGATATTCGTTGCTCCCATTGGTCCTTATTGGTATCTGCATACTTTGCTGATCTGCAGTCTGGTTTATTATACACTAAACAGGCTGTGTGAACAGCTGAACCGGACTTCTTTTTTACTCATATTAGGTGTCTGTTTTTGGGGAATTGCCTGTTGGACTAAAATATTATCATTGGCCAATGCTGTTTATTTCATTGCCGGTGTTGCCATTTGCCAGAGTCGGCAGAATTTTCTTTCTGTATTTCAACCTTCAGCGATTGCCATCATTCCTTTCATTCTGTTATCCTGCTTTCCGGAAAATTTAGACCGGTCTACATTGGCAGGCGTGGTTATTACTTATGTCACAATAAGTTTTTTATTGTTTTTGCACAAGTATATACCAGCCGGATTGCGGAAAATAAGCTATTTTGTAGGGCGTAATACATTTCCCATATTACTGTTCTCTCCCCTTTTTACAATACTTTCCAGGTTATTTATTCCTTTATTCTTATTTGATACTTCGGGTATCTGCTTTATGTGCGTGGCGGTTTGTTTTGTGGTTCTGGGATGCTTGTCATTGGCTCGTCTGGCCGATAAGACCGGGCTTTCCCGTTTTCTTGTAGGTAAAGAGTTTTTGTAAAACCTTCCGACTTTCAGTGGAAAAAGAATATTATTTCCCCAACCTCATAATGCCTGTATCGAAAATGATAGTTTTTATAAAGTGTCCGGTTGAAAGGAGATTATGAAGATTGGGGTAGGTACATTGGGATAACTTAATACTTAATTCGCAGGGGGTATCTCAGAAGAAAGATAAAAATAAAAAAGCCGGTTCCGATTTCGCATCGGGCCGGCCACAATCTAACTTAATCTTAATCTAGTATATTTTGAAAACCTATGAAATCTTTCTGTTTTCTATAACACGCATAGCGGCTGTATAACACTCACAAGGTACGGATAGTAAAATACAGTTAGTACCTTTATCCTTCATTGAAACTTCAATGTAAGCTGCATTCAGAAGTCTTTTTACACTGGCAACCTCCCATGGGCTACCGGCAAAAACATCTATTTGGGAAATCTTTCTACTTGTAATCATCAGTTTTGGTTTTTATTGTATTTGATACTGCAAATATAGGGTATGTTTCTAATATGGATTATAACTTATAGTTCAATCTTTATAAGATTTGTTGCAAACGTTAGCAGGTACGATATAAATTGATGCAATTTATGCGTCTTTTTAGTAATTGTTATTGTGAATAAATAGAGTTTTGGAAAATGAATGAAACAATGCCCCGGAATATAAAATACAAATTAGCACTGATCTTCGTGGAGCCTATACCTGACTGAGGAATAAATTTGCGGAGAATCGGTGCTAATCTGTGTTTTAGAACAATAATTTCTTAATGTATCTTATTTTTCATCGTTCTTACGAATTTCCACACGGCGTATCTTTCCGCTGATAGTTTTGGGCAGTTCATCAACGAATTCAATGACACGTGGATATTTATAAGGTGCAGTAACCTTTTTAACATGGTTTTGAAGCTCTTTTATTAATGCTTCGCCTGCTTGTGTTTTGTATTCTTTAGACAGAACGACGGTAGCTTTTACCACCTGGCCACGAATTTCATCGGGTACTCCCGTGATAGCACACTCAATGACAGCAGGGTGTGTCATTAAAGCACTTTCCACCTCAAACGGGCCGATCCGGTAACCGGAGCTTTTGATTACATCATCTGCACGCCCTACGAACCAAAGATAACCGTCTTCGTCTTTCCAGGCCACATCCCCTGTATAATAAATGCCGTTATTCCAGGCTTCATGAGTACGGGCTGCGTCCCGGTAATACTCTTTAAACAGTCCTAATGGTTTTCCCTGCGTAGTACGAATGATGATTTGTCCTTGTTCACCGGCTTCCACAGAACGGCCTTCATTATCTATGAGATCAACATCATATTGTGGGTTGGGTACACCCATACTTCCCGGTTTTGGCTCCATCCAGGGGAAAGTAGCTACAGTCAAGGTGGTTTCAGTCTGTCCGAAGCCTTCCATCAATTTGATTCCTGTCAGTTTTTTGAAAGTATCGAATACGGCCGGGTTCAGTGCTTCGCCTGCAATCGTACAGTATTGTAGTGAGGAAAGATCATACTTGGTCAGATCCTCATGAATCAGGAAACGGAAAATTGTAGGAGGGGCACAAAGTGAAGTGACATGATAATCCTGTATCTTTGCCAAGATATCACCCGGAGTAAATTTCTCATGATCATAGACAAAGATGTTTGCTCCGGCAATCCATTGTCCGTACAGTTTACCCCATACAGCTTTTCCCCAACCTGTATCCGCAATGGTGAGGTGGAGACTGTTTTCCGTGAGATTGTGCCAGAAACTACCTGTAACGATATGTCCTAATGGGTAGGTAAAGTCGTGTGCTACCATTTTCGGTTCACCGGTAGTACCCGAAGTGAAGTACATCAGTGAGATGTCATCATTGGTATTCGGATGTTCCGGTTTGACAAATGGAGTGGCAGATTCAATGCCTTTGTGGAAGTCTTCAAATCCTTCCGGAATCTCAGGACCTACGCTTACCAGTTTATGTACAGAAGGGCACTCGGGCATTGCTTCGATGATATGCTTTGTGATCTCTTCTTCGCCGGCAGCAACAATCATTTTGATGTCTGCGGCATTACAGCGGTATACAATATCTTTCTTTGTCAGCAGGTGAGTGGCAGGAATAACCGTAGCACCCAGTTTGTGCAGGGCGATGATGCTGAACCAGAATTCATAACGGCGTTTCAGGATAAGCATTACCATATCTCCACGGCCTATGCCGAGTGATTGGAAGTAAGAGGCTGTCATGTCTGTATAACGTTTCATGTCAGCAAATGTGAACTGGATATGTTCACCCTTATCGTTCGTCCACAACAGTGCAGGTTTATCCGGCTGTTCGGCAGCCCAGGTATCTACTACATCATACCCGAAATTGAAGTTTTCGGGTACGTTGATTTTTAAGTTTTGGATAAAATCTTCCTGTGAAGAGAATGTTGTCTGTGATAAAAATCTTTCTACCATAATAATATTACATGATAACGGCGAGGAAACGCACTGGTTTTCCGTCAAGTGCTTTCATGCCGTGTGGGAGTTTAGCGTTGAAATAGAGACTGTCACCTTCGTTCAGTATCAGGTCTTTACCTTCTATATTGACCAACATACGGCCTTCGAGTACTAAATTGAATTCCTGTCCGCTATGACTGTTGTAGTGTATCGGTTCATCATCTGGTTTGGGCTCAGCCGTTACAATAAACGGGTCGGCACTGCGATTTATGAACCCGGCAGCCAAAGATTGGTATTTATAGGATTTGGTGCGTTCAATACTTATTCCTTTTCCCGCACGGGTCAGGAAGTAACTACTCATTTTAGGTTCTTCTCCAAACATAAGTGCATCCAGAGAGATACCATATTTATGTGCGATTTTTTGTAGCATACCTACTGAGATGTCGTATTGTCCTGTTTCTGCCAGGCGATATTCTTCTGCGGAGATATCACAATCGCGGGCGATATCTTCTGAGGTAAGTTCCAATACGTCACGCAATCCGCGCAATCGTTCGGCAATTTGTCTGATTTGGTCGTCCATATGTATAATTAGTTATTAGTGGTCAGTGATTAGTTAGTGATACGTGATAAGCAAGTTGAACCATAATCCGCATGGTATTAATCACTTATCACTCCCCCGCTTATCACTATTTCGATGCCTTTATCGCCTTAATCACCGCAGAGGTGAATCCGGCATGTTCCAGTTCGTTAATTCCTTTAATGGTGATCCCACCGGGAGTGGTTACTTTATCTATCTCAACACTGGGATGTGTTTCTTTATTTAGCAACAACTCTGCAGCTCCTTCCAAAGATTGTGCTACCATTTTCATAGCATCTTTCGGAGCGATTCCCATTTCGATACCTGCCTGCATGGCGGCTTGTACATACTTAAGCACGTATGCAATACCACATGAAGTGAGGGCCGTAGCTGCTGCTATTTTACTTTCCGGTATAATCATTGTCAATCCCATTTCGTTGAATATATCCGTTAATAGTTTTTTCTGTTTATCCGAAGCGTTCCGCGCAGAGATCAACGTCATACTGGCACGTTCGGCTATAGCGGTATTAGGAATGACGCGGAAGATGGGCATCTCCGGTTCGCCACAAAAATGTGCCAGATCGTCAAAACAGATCCCGGCAGCCAATGAAACAAGTATCTGTGTACGTTTCAAACGGAGTGGATTGAGTATTTCTTCTATCAGCCAAGGCTTTACTGCAACAATTACGATATCGGCATTAGCCGCTGCATCTATGTTATCGTTTGTTGTTTTAATATTGGGAAAGTCGGCTTTTAGTTTCTCCAGTTTTCCATTACTTGGATTAGAAACAACAATTTCATGTCCTTGAATCAGATATCCCTGAGCTAAGCCACGTGCAATGGCAGAGCCCATATTTCCTGCACCAATGATAGCTACTTTCATATTATAATATTTTAGTCTGTTTTGAGGCAAAGGTAAAAGTAAAAAGTGAGAATATGCATATTTTTGATGGGTATTTTCATTAAAGTGGTGTAATCTTTATGTTATTGAACTGTCTCAATAGTACTTTTTGTCAATAACTACTTTATAATTGTGAATTATAAAAATATAGATTTCTGAGATTTAATATAAAATACAAATGATAGGGCTTTAATTTTGTGTTGTGTAATAATTGAAGAATGATAAAAAGTATATTTGAATAGAGAAAATTGTTTTTCTGATATAGAAAAATTAAAACAACGTTGTCTCGGTGTAATGTTCTGATTATTAGATGTATATAGCATGCTTATTTTCCTCTACGAGAATCGCCTCGTTTCTCTACGGAGATCGAGTCGAAACTCTACGAGAAACGAAGTGATCATCGTAGAGAAACTTGTTGATGTTTATAAGATGTGACAAAAGAAATAAAACGAAAGAGAAAGGAATGTGTTACTTTGTAATAAAAAAGGATGGCTGAACTTTGGCGGTTAAAATTATTAAGCCGTATCGAAAAAATCAATACGGCTTAATAATTGTTTTGATATCGTAAGAAACTATTTTTCTAAAAGTGCTTTTGGGGTACGTTAGTAACGTAAAGTACTAAAGTATCTTCTTTAATCGGTTCAGAAACTCTGTTGCTTCTTCCATACTGAGGCAGAGAGGTGGCAGGAGGCGAATGACATTTGTACCACTTACACCGGTAAATACTTTTTGTTCTTTCAGCAATTTCGTGCGTAGTTCTTTGATAGGAGTTTCGAATTCCATACCAATCATTAATCCTTCACCGCGTACTTCTTTAATTTGCGGGAACTTCTTTAACTCTTCTATCAGATAAGTACCTACTGTTGCAGCATTTTCTATCAGTTGTTCCTGTTCTATAACATCCAATACGGCAAGTGCAGCGGCACAAGCAAGGTGGTTACCTCCGAAAGTGGTACCTAACATACCGTAAACCGGTGTAAACATCGGGCTGATAAGTACTCCTGCCATAGGAAAACCATTGGCAATACCTTTGGCTACAGTAATGATATCGGGTTTGATACCTGTATATTGATGAGCAAAGAATTTACCGCTACGTCCATAGCCACTTTGAATTTCATCCAGAATAAGTATCGTACCATTCTCGGTGCATGCTTTGCGAAGTTCCTGCATGAATTCTGTAGTAGGTAGCTTGATTCCGCCTACTCCCTGAATACCTTCGATAATAACGGCACAAACGTCACCTTTAGCCAGTTCGGCTTTCATTGCTTCCGTATCATTCAATGGGAGATAGGTTACATGTTCATTGGCATTGATTGGAGCAATGATTTTTGGATTGTCCGTAGCTTCTACTGCTAATGAAGTACGTCCGTGAAAAGCTTTGCTGAAAGAGATTACTTTTGTTCTTCCATTGTGAAATGAAGCCAGTTTAAGAGCATTCTCATTCGCTTCTGCTCCACTATTAATAAGGAAAAGCGAATAATCATCATAACCTGAAATCTTTCCCAAACGTGCTGCTACTTCTTGTTGTAGCTTGTTGATCACTGAGTTTGAATAGAAGCCAAGTTTTGCAACCTGATTGCTAATCATTTCAACATAGTGCGGATGAGCATGCCCGATGGAAATAACGGCATGCCCCCCATAAAGGTCGAGAAATTCTGTACCGTTTTCGTCCCATACATGGCAGCCTTTTCCTTTGACTATATTTATATCGAAAAGAGGATATACATCGAATAAATTCATCATGATATTTACAATTTTACGATTTACAATTTACGATTGAAGTTACTTTTATTGATTTACGATTTACAATTGAAGTAACCCCAATCGTCTAATTGTAAATCGTCCAATCGTCAATCTAAAAGGCCGATGGTTTTAGCCGGAGACCTACTGTTTCTTCCAGATTGAACATTAGATTCATGTTGTGGACAGCTTGCCCACTGGCACCTTTCAGTAAGTTGTCGATACAGGAGATGATGAGTAGCTTATCACCGTGTTTCTCCAGATGTATCAGACACTTGTTGGTGTTGACAACCTGCTTCAAATCGATATTCTTTTCTACGATGTGCACAAAAGAGTCTTTGGCATAATACTCCTCATACATGCGTACGATCTCTTCCAGAGCAACTTTTGTTTTTACGACAATTGTAGTGAAGATGCCGCGTGGAAAATCTCCCCGGTAAGGGATGAAATCTATCTCTGATGCAAAACTATTTTGCAGCTGCTTCAGTGACTGTTTGATTTCAGGCACATGCTGATGATTGAAAGCTTTGTATACGCTCATATTGTTATTGCGCCAACTGAAATGGCTGGTTGCACCGGGTTTTACTCCGGCTCCTGTGCTTCCGGTTATGGCATTCACCATGATGTCGTCATTCAGCATCAAATGTTTGGCAAGTTGCGAAACAGCCGGGATTGGCTACATGCTTGGCAGAACAAGTGGCGCGCCGATTCAGTTCGGGTAATCCGTAGATAAAGTCATGATCCGGAGAAGCAATGCGATAATCCATAGAGAGATCGATGATTTTCAGCTCTTCCGGGAGGTCGTGGCTCTCTATAAATTTTTTGGTATCGCCATGAGCAGTGCAAAAGAATAATACATCTATTTCATTTAGTGGTAACTGGTCTGTGAATATTAAATTTGTTTCTCCTAGCAGTCCAGCATGGACATCGGTGATTTTATTTCCGGCATTACTACTACTATTAACGAAAACAATTTCTACGTCGGGGTGGTTTATCAATATACGGATAAGCTCTCCGGCTGTATAA
>OCPS01002538.1_pt1 | contig 11995 bp, 13 predicted proteins | sample 1538651 | NCBI WGS metagenome assembly OCPS01 (sample SAMN04571715, study PRJEB22368) | human gut metagenome | biome: human gut; material: stool | host: Homo sapiens | place: Luxembourg | collected 2012-09-21 | reverse complement strand
CTTTTTCTGCAAAAGATTATCCTGTATTTGTCGATACGCTGGTGGAAAAAATGCCGGTACAGATTTCTGCCCGCTCCGAGCAATTTATTTCTTTTTATGAAGGGGTATTGCTGGCGGTGGACAGCTTGAAAAATCAAGGATACAAAGTTAACCTGAAGGTTTTCGATACCGAACGGAGTGCAGAGAAAATGTATACTATGGTCGATGAAATCGACCGGTTTCATCCCGACCTGATCATCGGTCCGGTATATGGCTCGGTGTATAAGGCCTTAATGGATGATTTAACGAATAAAAATATCCCGGTCATTTATCCCTTATCTTCCCGAAGTGAAGAATTTGGCGTGTATCCTGATTTTATCCAGGTCAACCCTTCTATGAAAGCACTGACTGTTGCGATGAGTGATTGGTTGCGCGAAGAAGCGGAAGAAGCGAATCTGGTTTGTCTGAATCTGACAGGGAACGAGGTCAGTCATTCAGACCTGGAAGATATTCGCTTGTTTAAGGAGTATATGCATCGGATCGGCAGTATGAATTTTTATGATTGGAATACTTCGGCAGTTCCGTTGGATGGATTGCGTTTGCAATTGTTGCCCGACCGGGAAAATATAATCATTCTGCCTACTACGAAAGAAGCTGAAGTCAGTAAGATATTACCGGTATTATCGGCTTTAACGGATGGTTATCGGATTACCGTCGTCGGCTTCCCGGAATGGCAGGTAGATCATGAGACTTATTTCAAACTGAATACGAAGATCTTTACCTATAGTTATGTGGACAATACCACGGAGCCTGCCAAACGGTTTGCCTTAAAATACCGGAAATATTTTTATACCGAACCGAATAATCTGGCCTATAAGGCTTTCGATATGAGTCTTTATTTTATTGAATTGGCGGCAAAATACCGGGACCGGACACTGGATGCACTTGAATTTTATCCGCGTAACGGTGATTTTTCGCGTTTTTATTTTCAAAAGATGGAAGGTCAAGCCGGTAAAGAAAATCAGGGTTTTTATATCGTCAATTTTGGATCCGACTACCGATTGAAAATAGAGTCCCTATAAGCGTAACTTGTCAGCATGATCTGCGATATAAATAAGCAGACCTAAAGCATAAAGTTATGGCAAAATTCGAAGACATCATTCAGGGAAATACCCTTGTGTTCGTAGATTTTTTCGCTACCTGGTGCGGACCTTGTAAAATGATGCATCCCGTATTGGAAGGCCTGAAAAAGCAGTTGGGGGAGCGGGTGAAAATTGTGAAAATAGATATCGATTCCCCGGTCAACAGGCAGTTGGTAAATTCCTATCAGGTACAGGCGGTACCGACATTGATGTTATTCAAAGCAGGTAAAATGGTTTGGCGGCAGAGTGGGGCGATGCAAGCAACACAAATTCGTCAAGTGATTGAAAAATACCTTTGATTATCAGTGTTTTATATTTCATCTGTTCGTGATCATCCAAATCGCGAATGTATAAAATTATTTGAATATCCGGTTTTCGGAATGTCAGAAATATCTTTCGTCGGATGAATTTTTTTTGAGGAAAAATAGTTACACCCGATGAAATATCTCTGTATGTTTGTGGCGTTTAAAATTAAAACAAACAAATCTGAAAAAGGAGAGATTCGAAAGAATCTGACAACTATGAAAACAGGTAAAACCGAGTTGCCCCGATCGACGAGTGGGGCAGATGAGTTCTTTATTTTACAGGGAAAAAAACAGGGAGTGCGGATCGAGGGAGAAGGGTATGTCATCCGGGAATTCAGTTACTCCGATTGTGAATCCTTGGCAGAAAATGCCGATAACAACAAAATCTGGAATAACTTAATGGATAATTTTCCGCATCCCTATACCAAACAGGATGCATTCGATTACATCAGTATGGTAAAAGCTATGCCGGGCAAACCGATGCGTTTTGCTATCGAGGTTGAAGGAAAAGCGGTGGGAAGTATCGGATTCGGATCCGAAGGAGATGTAGAAAGAGTGACTGCCGAGGTGGGATATTGGATCGGGGAAAAATATTGGGGGCATGGCATTATGAGTAAAGTGTTGGAGGATATCACCGAATATGCTTTTCAAAATTTTCATTACGAAAAATTGTACACGATTGTATTCAGTACGAATCCCGCTTCTATGCATGTATCGCAAAAAGCGGGGTATCGACAGGAAGCTGTTTTGCATCATGCTGCAGTCAAGAATGGTCATTTGGTCGATTTTTATTATTTCTGTAAGATGCGTGAGCACGGGTAAGTTTTATATCCCTTTTTTATCCCTGACTTGATTAGAAGCCAGCTGACAGGCAACATATTCTCCGATATAAACAGCAGGAACAAACGAAGTAAAAGTTTCTCCGGTAAGACCGGTGTAAGGTATACCCTGTTCTGTAATGAAAAGCCGATAAGGTAACTCCCGGCGGTTACCGATCTGATAAAAATTGTGAAAACAAAATACAGGAAAATCGAAACTTTTCAGGAAGCAGGGAAGTATACTCTTAAAATTAAAAATGAATAGAATGAGAGGAGTATATTTATTCGGGGGATTACTACTTTTAATAATTTTGCAGGCCTGTCGCGAAGATGACAGTTACAAACCCTACCCTCCTGCGAAGGATTCGACCGGAAATATCGCAGTGGCTTTGGCGGGACGTGTCGGAACGGTGGTCGGAGAAAACTTGACTACTTACGTAAAATCGTTGAATCTTTTTCTTTTTCGGGAAAATACAACCGGTGATTATGTACTGTACCGGAATATGTTGTTGGATAAATCCCAACTGGAAGCATTGACAGAAAATACTATGAGTACTCAACCTGGTTTTACTGTACCCCGGGAGTTTGTTTTTGATTCTGTACCGCTGGCAAACTATAAAATCGTGGGAGTAGGGAATGTACAGGATTCCTTAGGCAATGCCTTGCCGAATGTTTCTTTACAGGGAGTGACCGCAGGAAGTACTTTAAATCAGGTACTGGTAGTGGTAAGGTCAGGAGAAGAAGCTTCCCGGTTGTTTTGGGGAAGTTCCGATGTGGTTCAGGTGGGAGCTACTTCCGAAACGAATCTGCCGGTATTGTCTCTTTACCGTAAGGTCGCTATGTTTGCTCTTACTTTAGAGAAAATACCCAGTGTTGTCGACCGGATCGATATGGATATTGAAATGGTAAATAGTTCTTTTAATATGAACGGGACCTTTCCGGGGAGGACAGGGAGTTATGTTTTTGTCTCTAATCAGTATCGGCAACAAGTAAAAGACAGCATTACTTTGACGTATGTGACGCTGCCGACCGTTGCGGGAGACAGCTCGACTTTTCTGACTACTTTTTATCTGGTAAACGGTCCTAAACAACCTATAACTTTACCTAAATATGTGCTGAAACCAAATACCATTACCAAGGTGACGGCTACTATCGACCCGGATCAGCCGGGAAATATCTGGAAAGTGAATGTGAATTCCCTGATCGATGTCGATGTCGAATGGAATGTGGATCAGGAACCACCGATTACGATTTAAATGCCAGATGATAAATGGTGGAGGGAGTGTCAGAGGAAGAGGGGGACGAAATTAAATGCTAAGATGAAACATCGTTAATTGGTAAATGAAGATCGGGTGGTATTATACGGTTGGGGTCTGGATGATAATTGTATTCAGTTTGGGCAGTTGTCAGGAGGAGCAGGTTGTCGAAGTAAAATCGGAGGAATTTTCCCTGCCTGTGACACTGGAAGTAGATGGGTATGCCCACATGGATAGTGCACAGGTTTTCTTTTTCCGAAAATTTCCGGATCGGGATAGTTTGGTGTTTCGTCAGATGGTTTACGATTTGGGTATGCAACCCCGACAAATTGATTTTACTTTGCCTTTGGGGGTTTATGATGTTCTTATTTTAGGGAATGTCGCGACGGACCGGATTTTTGAGCGGCCTCCTTTTTCACGGGACAGTATATGTTTTTTTTATACCGGCGAACAGGCCATACCTGCCATCTATTGGGGAGCCAGGCGTGTGATTGTCGGGGCCGATACGTTGGTGTCTTCCGCAATGTTGCTGATGACAGCAGCGGTAGAGGTGACGGTACAACAAGTACCGGCCGGTGTAGATCGGATCGATGTCGTGCTGACCAATACGGCTTGTGGATTCACTATGCGCCAGAATCTAATAGAACGACCGATCGAACCGGAATTGTCGGTATCGTTGACCGACGTGCAGGTGGATAGTTCATATACCGTAGAAATGTCTGGCTTGCCGTCTGTACAAAAATATGGACAAAGTCAGGTGGTGGTTCGTTGTTACGATACTGTGGGAAAATTGGTCTTTTCCGGCGAATCGGTTTCGTTTCCGTCCCAACAAGGGAGAAAGAGAGTGGTCAAATGTACTTTCCAGTCGGCTTTACAACATATAACCAGGGGGGTGACGAACTCCGGGTGGAATAATCGGGATTTGATTTGGCAATATGAGAAATAAAAGTATCGTCTGTTTATTGTTTTTGCTGGCCGCATGTACGACCCCCAAAATAGAACCACCCGAACAAACGAATCTGAATGTTCGGATGGCTGTAGAAGGTGCGGATAAATTCGAACATTATATACAGTCCCTGACTATTTATGCTTTTCGTCGGACAGCCGATCAGACCTATGTGTATGATTCGACTTTGGCGGTTTTGGATTCTGCCGGAATTGCAGTATTGGAAGGAGGCGGGGGAACGGGGTATGATAAGGTCTTTAAAATGAATGTGGCTGTTGGGGATTATCGCTTATTTTTCGTCGGAAATGCGAATGGCCGGATCGAAGGAAAACTGATTCCGGGAGTGACTTTACCTCAGGAAATCGTTATCCCCGGCAGGGACGACGGGAATGAGGATATTTATTTTTTGGGAAATGTGTATGTACGCATTGTAACCGAGTTCATGGAGCCGGTTTCTATTACCTTGTCTCGGGCTGTCGGGAAACTGATTCTTGTATTGAGACAAGTTCCGGCTCAATTGGATTCTATCCGGATGCAAATCGGGCATATCGCTTCTGAAATCGGTATAGACGGAACGGTGTCGGAAACTTCGACGACAATCCGAAAGGCTTGGAAACTGGATAGTATAAATGCTGAACTCAAAGATACAGTTGTATTGCAAGCCGTGACAATGCCGACGATGACGACTTCTTCTCCGTTTCAGTTAACGTTTATCACACAGGCCGGACAGGAGAAAACCAAAGATATGCCTCCGTTGATTTTTCGACCCGATAAATATATCCGGCTAACTGCTACGATTAATGACGATCCCGGGGCTTGGCTCAGCTTTAATCTGGCGGTGACTTATTTTATTTTTGATTATTGGGAAAATAAATATTTACCCGATATACCGCTAATTCCTGATAACAAATGAAAGCTGTTTGGTCGATCGGTTTATGTATGTTTTTATTGACAGCTTGTCTGCGGGAACATGACAACATGGAAGATTGCCGTGCAGATTTGTTTTTTAAAATGCAGGCAGTTCCTTATGTTTTCGAAGGGAGAGAGTTTGCCGGATACCGGTCTTATTATTTCTTTGTCGAGCAATTGGATTTGTTTCTTTTCGACGAAACAGCGATTACTTCTTCTTATCGGTATGATTATGCTTATTGTCGCCAGCATCCGGTTATTCCGGTAGCTTCAGAAACACCACCCCGTTGGTATCTGTTCGTTGCCAATTTGTACGATCCGAAAGAACTTAACTGGACTTTTCGGGAAGGGGAATTGCAAGCCTGGTTTTCGATTGTGGATCATGAAGAACCTCCGGTATTGCTGGCTGCTACTTCAAGGGTAGAAGCTTCGAAGGACTCGGTGTCGGTGGGGCTACAGATGATGGTGTCGCGTTTGGAAATTCAATTGACGAACCCACCGGCCTGGGTTACGGGGATAGAGGTGACGGTGAGAGATATTGCAGCTACGGTATCTACCGATTTTATTTTGGGCGGTACTACACATATTACCAAGCAAATCGGATTTGACAATCAGGGAATCGGTGATTATTGGTTCGGAGTGAATACTTTCCCGACTTACCGGGATAAAACGGCTTATCTGAGCATCGGCATGCAGGGAGGAAACGAGGTCACCCCTATAGAGATCGAAGATCAGCGTCTGCATTTGATTCCCGGAGTGATTACCCGGTTGAGTATAGAATTTGAGACAGATGAAAAAATGATTATTTCGATCGAAATCGATGGGAAGTGGGAAATCATAGACGGAGGAAATATTATTATTTGAATGAATGGTTATTTATTAAAAAAGAGTATTTATGGAGAATTTATGGGCTTTGATCAAAGGAAATTTGCCGGTTTTTGTGATGTTTTATGCGAGTTGGTGTCCGCATTGCCGTAAAATGTTACCTATCGTCCGGAAGCTGGAGAATAACAAGCATTTGAATTTGCAATGCTTCGATATCGATGATCCGGCTAACCGGCGGTTGGTAGATTATTATCAGGTGCAGGCTGTCCCCTTGATGATGATATACAAAGCCGGAGAACAACTTTGGAGATGGAATGGCGAGATCGAAGAGGAAGAGCTGATGCAGACTCTGAAGAGATTATTGAAATAGGCTTATTTTACTCTTCCTCCCTGTTTCCATGTTTTTCGGTAATAATCTTCTTTCAGGTTACTGATGATGACTCCCCTGGAAGTAGAAGCATGGATAAAATAGCCGTTTTTAAGGAATAGGCCGACATGGTTTATTCCTTTTCTTTTTTTCCGGGAAGTATTGAAAAATACGAGATCACCACTACTTAAATCGCTTTTCATGATTTTACGGCAGTTGCGGGTGGCTATACCACTACTGGAACGTTCGAGGGATCGATGATAGACTTGTTTGTAAATCTGATTCACCAACCCGGAGCAGTCGACTCCTTTCCGGGTGCTACCTCCATAGCGGTAAGGGGTTCCCAGCCATCGGGCCGCTTCCGAAAAAAGACGCAGATCGTCTTTACGATTGACTTTAAAACCCAGTTGGTGGGATAGTTGGCTCGTCTGAGTCGCCGTTTGGCCGAGTCGTTTCGTGCTGTTACAGGAAGACAGGAACAGGCTGCAAAAGAAACAACATCCGATCAGAATATATCTCATCATGCCCGGACTATCTTATGAATTTTTTTGAATCATATATTCGTTGATACCTAAATTTTTATAGGTTTTCATTAATTCTTCGTCATTGTCTGTGATAACAAGAAGTTTATCACCGATATCTAAACCGGTACCTCCTCTTGGGATAAAAAAGTTATTTCCCCGTTTAACCATAACTACCAGTGTATTGTCCGGTAGACTCAGGTCCATCAGACGGTTTCCGTTGGCCAGCAGGTTGTCCGCAACTTCGATTTCTGACATGGCCGATTTGATTTCTTCCGGTAGTTCCATGCCGAAATCATTACCTTGTTTGAGTTCTTTTTCCGATAAGTTCAACAAGTTAGCCATATAGCTGACTGTGGTTCCCTGGATCAACAGAGATACGATCGTAATGAAAAATACGACATTGAAAATCAGGGAAGCATAGGGAATCTGGGCGATCAGCGGATAGGTGGCGAAAATGATCGGAACGGCGCCCCGGAGACCGACCCAGGAAACATATACTTTGGCTTTGGTACTCATTTGCCTGAAAGGAGCCAGGCATAAAAAGACACTGATGGGACGTGCCAGAATGATCATGAAAAAACCCACCAATAAACCCAGTCCTGCAATGGGCAGCAAGTCACGTGGATTGACCAGTAAGCCTAAGGTAAGGAACATGACGATCTGGAAAAGCCAGGTGAATCCATCGAAGAAGGTGGTGACGCTTTTCTTGTGCTGAATCTTGTGATTGCCTACGACCAACCCCGCGATGTATACGGCCAGGTAGCCATTTCCCTTCACCAGCTCGGTGATAGAGAAGATAAAGAATACACAGGCTAACAGTAGAATGGGATAGAGAGATTGGTTGCCGATATTCAACCGGTTCATCAGCCATACGGCCATTTTTCCCAGTAAGAAACCGGCTACGGCTCCGACACTCATCTGAACGATAAACATCAGGAAGGAATACCATAGGTTTGTTTCACCTGCAGGAGTTTGTATAATTTGGATGAGCAATAACGTCAGCATATAAGCCATGGGATCGTTACTTCCGCTTTCGAGTTCGAGCATAGGACGGAGTTGTTCTTTCAATCCTTGTTTTTTACTTCGCAGGATGGAAAATACCGACGCCGAGTCGGTAGATGACATCACTGCTGCCATTAGCAAAGATTCAGTCAGCGTGAGAGCAGAAAAATCGGATACGAGACCGGTAATCCAATAAATAAAGAAACCGGTAATGGCTGTTGTCAGTGCCACCCCGAGGGTGGCGAGTATGACTCCTTGGCCCAGTACAGGTTTGATTTCTGTGTATTTGGTATCCATACCACCCGAAAACAAGATGATACTCAGAGCAATCATACCGATGAACTGCGCTCCATGAGGATTATTGAATTGTATTCCCAAGCCGTCGCTACCGAATAACATACCTACACCGAGGAATAATAACAGAACGGGAACTCCGAAACGAAAACCGGCCTTACCGGCGATAATACTGAAAAAAAGGAGAACAGCTCCTATCAATAGGATATTGCCTGTGTCGATGATCATAGGATAGTAGAAATGAAAAATTTAATAACTCATACAAAAATACAAATAATATGCCAATGTATGTGTTTCTATTTTAAATTCATATACCGAAAAAGTTGTTAAAGTTTTGAATTGAATACTAATTGTTCCGGGGGTATGATTTTTTTTAATTCCGATCTTTTGTCTTGGTATTTCTGTATTTTTAATTATTTTTGATAAATCAAAATGATTGTGAATTTGAAGATCCGAAGCATTACCTGTAGGATAGGAAGGGGGGGATTTTAGGTTTCCGGAGTTTTGAATCAGTAATTAATATTCTAAAAGTATGGATCAAATAAAATTAGAAGAATTGGCCGTAGCTTATCCGGATCAGGAAGATCTGGTCCAGGTTTATAAAGAGTGGGGGGATTCTGCGTATTTGCAGGAGCTTTTTAAAGTTTTAGACAGTTACGAGCCGGATTGGAATAAAGAAAAGGAATTGGGAAGTTGGGCGGCAGAGTTTTTGTTGGATATCCTGGAAGAAGAAGAGTGGGAGGAGATGACTCCGGAAGAAAGGACAGACCGTTTTAATGAATTATTGGACGAAAGATATGAGGATTTTCGTAGTAGTCATCAGTTTGCCCGGATCAATAATATTAACCTCTACCTTCAGGAAGGGGAAGACCTGGATGCTGTTTTGGCCGAGGGGGACGAAAAGGTTATGTTTCCCAAATTGGGCTTGTAAAGCTTGGGACGAATGGATATAAAAAAAGAGGGTGTCCAAAAAGTATTTGGCACCCTCGATTTATTCGTATCCCTATTGGAGACTGAAATCAAATATCCGATTCTACAAGGGGGTATTTTGCCTTTTTGGACACCCTCTTTATAATGATTAAGCTTCGATTTCGATCATCGGAGCATCGGCAGCTACAGTAGTACCTTCTTTTACCAACAAACGTTTTACAGTACCTGCATAGTCGGTTGCGATGCTGTTTTCCATTTTCATGGCTTCGAGTATGACTACAGTCTGACCTTTGGTTACCGTATCGCCTGGTTTTACGGTGAAGCGTAAAATACTACCCGGCATCGGTGCTTTTACTGTCTTACCGGTGATCGGTTCGTTTTTCTTCTCTTCAGCAACCACTTTTTCTGCCTGGGGTGCGTCAGCTTTATGCTGTGCTTCATAAGCAGCCACTTTCTGTTTAGTCAGGAAGTTTTTAGCTACCTGCGGGAAGAGTTCGAGCAACAATACTTCTTTCTCATTGGCAGCCAGTTTCACTCCGCCTGCTTCCAGTAATTCGGGGTTTGGCTGCATTTGGTATTTGCTGGTATCGTAAGGGATTTCCTCGCGGGTACCTGCTATTTTCAGACGGAATTCGGGATCTACAGGGACCGGAGTTTTTCCATATTCCCCTTTCACCAGGTTCACAAATTGATTGGAAACATTGCTGTACATCGGTTTCCCGGCTCCAGAGCACAGTTAACCGCTTGTGCACCGACGATCTGGCTGGTAGGAGTTACCAAAGGAGGCAATCCGGCTGCTAAACGTACGGTCGGAATCAATTCCATAGCTTTTTCCAGAATATCCATAGAATTCAATTGTTTCAGCTGAGCGACCATATTACTGTACATACCACCGGGAACTTCGGCTTTCTTTACCAATTCATTGGGTTTCGGGAAATTGAAATAAGCCTCGATAGCATGACAAGCATTCAATAAAGCTTCTTCGTTGTTTGCTTTGGCAGCTTCGATCGCTTTATCGAATTCTTTGTCGATTTCAGCTGGTAACTGGTCTGTCAACGGGTTGAACGGATTCGGGAATTGCTTGCTGGCATCTACCGCTTCCAGTTCTTTACGGATACCGTAAAGCTCTTTGTTGATTTTTGCAACGGCTTCCATGTTGACGTCCAGTTCGACACCTAATTTCTTACAGAATATATAAACCAGTTCGATAGCAGGAGCTCCGGTTCCGCCAGCAAAGTTCCAGATATTGGTATCGACGATATCTACGCCTTTGATGATAGCCATCAGGACAGCACCCAAGCCATAACCCGGGGTACAGTGAGTATGGAAATCTACCGGAATAGACAAATTCTGTTTGAATAACGGAATTAATTCTGCAATCCGTGAAGGTTGGATCAAACCGCTCATATCTTTGATGGTCACCATGTCGGCTCCCAAGGCAGCCATTTGTTTGGCTTTGTCCAGGAAATAGGCGTTGGTAAATACAGGTTCCGGATTCTTTTTACCTTTCAATTTATCGAGTAAACCCAGTTTCGGATATTTCGGGTCGATGGTGTAACATACTGCACAGTCGGCGATTCCACCGTATTTCTTCACATATTTAATGGTCGATTTGACGTTGTTCACATCGTTCAATGCATCGAAAATACGCATGATTCCTAAGCCCGATTCGATCGAATTGCGGCAGAAACCTTCGATAATTTCGTCTGTGTAAGGAGCATATCCGAATAGGTTACGACCTCTGGATAATGCTGTTAATTTGGATACATTACCCACTACGGCTTTGATTTTTTCCAATCTGTCCCATGGATTTTCATTCAGATAACGCATTACTGAATCAGGAACAGCTCCTCCCCAAACTTCCATTGCATAGAAGTTTGCATCTTTATAAAACGGTAATACCCTGTCGATCTGCTGCTGAGTCATACGGGTTGCAAAAGAAGATTGCTGGCCGTCTCTCAAAGTAAGATCTCTGATTAATAATTTTTGTGCCATAACTTGAGTGTTTGTATTTTGTTATTTTGATTTGTACAAACATATTAAATTTAAACGACAACTTCTAATAAAGTGGCAAGAAAATATAGAAAAAATTCATTAATTGTTTGTGAGAATTTGTTTCTGCTTCTAAATTGTAAGTGAATGGCAATATTTTTGACTTTTTCTTTTATTTATAACGTTTGTTTCGCTATGTTTGCCGAATTGATTTATTCGACTATGGAAAAAATTGCTGTATTTCCCGGATCCTTTGATCCTTTTACGGTCGGGCATGAAGAGATCGTAAGAAGGGGCTTGAAATTGTTCGATAAGATTATTATTGCTGTCGGTGTCAATCCCGTTAAGAAGGAATTTCTCGATACGGATTGTCGTATTCGTTTGATTAGAAAGGCTTTTGAAGATACCGATCGGGTGACGGTAGAACCTTATTTCGGTTTGACCGTAGATTTTTGCAGGCAGGTGAATGCCCACATCATTATCCGGGGCCTGAGGACGGCGGCCGATTTTGAATACGAACGTGCTGTCGGACAAGCTAACCGGGCCATGGATGGACGTATCGAGACGGTCTTTGTGCTGACCTCGACCGAGCATACATTTGTAAGTTCGACGATTGTCCGTAATATTTATTTGAACGGCGGGGATGTCACCCGTTTCTTACCGGAACGTTTGACAACCGAGGATTTGAGGGAATGTGAAAAGGGAG
>OCPS01002526.1_pt1 | contig 12046 bp, 6 predicted proteins | sample 1538651 | NCBI WGS metagenome assembly OCPS01 (sample SAMN04571715, study PRJEB22368) | human gut metagenome | biome: human gut; material: stool | host: Homo sapiens | place: Luxembourg | collected 2012-09-21 | reverse complement strand
AGACCCTGTCGCTGCGCGTCGAGCGCCACGTGCAGAACGCGCTGAAGGTTGTCGAGTACCTGCAGACCGTGCCTGAGGTCGAGTCCGTCTCGCACCCGTCCATCGAGGGGCGCCGCGACCACGAGCTGTACAAGAAGTACTTCCCGAACGGCGCCGGCTCCATCTTCACCTTCGACATCAAGGGCGGCAAGGACGCGGCGCGTGTCTTCATCGACAACCTGCACCTGTTCTCTCTGCTGGCGAACGTGGCCGACGTGAAGTCGCTGGTCATCCACCCGGCCTCCACCACGCACTCCCAGGAGACGCTGGAGGAGCTGGAGGATCAGGGCATCCACCAGGGCACCATCCGCCTGTCCATCGGCACCGAGAACATCGAGGACATCCTCGACGACCTCAAGGGCGGCTTCGAGGCGCTGCGCGCCTCCGGACTGGCCAAGTGATGGTCTTGGCTAGATAGCCGCAAGGTTTTTCCGCGTCGCCGGTCGGGGAACCGTGACACGGAACGAGAAGGGGAACCCGTACAAACCCGCGCTGACGTCATGCAGCGCGGGTTTGTTGCATATAGCCCTTGCTGGCGGGCTGTAGTGAAGCGGGGGGGATGTCGCCGCACAACCACCCGCCGGCGCTTCGCGCCACCTCCCGCCAGCGGGAGGGCGTATGGTCCGATCCTGCTGTTCAGCTCCGTTCTGACCACATTTTGGCATTTTTGTCTTGAACAGTGATGCAAGCAGGGGGTTTCGTGCCACGAAACGGTAAAAAACGCTGTTTTCGGCATTTCGTGGCATTCCCTGTGCCACGAAATCGTTTTTAACCGGTTACATGCCGTTTCGGGGCGTGAGGGCAAATCTAAGAATCATTGGAAAATGGACGTTTCGCCATTCTCGTTCTCAACACTGTTCTCGCTCATCGTAAAATTCTTCTTGCCAGGCATCCCCTATCATCCCCCCGTCATCGCCACGGACCCGTGCGTTCCCGGCCGAGAGAGGCTGCCGAGCGCAGTGAAACCGCGCACAATGTTCGAGCGCGTAATACTCAAGGATGATGGGCACGATGGCGATTCACCCCGCCGCACGATGCCGGTCCGAGCCCGCCATCCGTATGGTGAAAGTAACGTTCAGGGAAAATCCCTGTATTGATATGGAAGAGGACGTTATGGAACAGCAGATCATGCAGCCGCAGACCAATGCCGGTGCGGCGCAGGAACAGCGGCACCCCATCGCCATCGAGGCGATCGACCTGGTCAAGGACTACGGGCATGGCGAAAACGCGGTGCATGCGCTGCGCGGCGTCAATGTGCGGTTCGAGCAAGGGAGGTTCACCGCGATCATGGGCCCGTCCGGCTCCGGCAAGTCCACGCTCATGCACACGCTCGCCGGACTCGACTCGGCCACGAGCGGTCATATCGTGTTCGACGGCGCCGACATCACCACCATGAACGACAATCAGCTGACCATGCTGCGCCGCCACAAGATCGGCTTCATCTTCCAGAGCTTCAACCTGCTGCCGATGTTCACCGCCGAGCAGAACATCCTCATGCCGTTGACTCTGGCGGGTCAGAAGCCCGACCGTCAGTGGTTCGACATGCTGACGACGACGCTGGGACTCAAGGAACGTCTCACGCACCGGCCGAATGAACTGTCTGGCGGCCAGCAGCAGCGCGTCGCCATCGCGCGTGCGCTCATCACCAAACCGTCGCTGGTGTTCGCCGACGAGCCCACCGGCAACCTCGATTCCGTCTCCAGCGCCGAAGTGCTGAGCTTCCTGAAGCGATCCGTCAAGGAACTTGGGCAGACCGTCATCATGGTCACCCATGACGCCGTCGCCGCATCCTATGCCGATCGTGCGATCGTGTTCGCCGACGGCCAGATCGTCGCCGACGAGCAGCGCCCGACCGCCGAGAGCATGAACCAACTGTTGATGAACGAGCGGGCCACCCAACTGGTCGGCGGGCCGTCCGCGGGCACCACCGTTCCAAGACCGCCGGTGGCGGCCCTCAAGGGGCACACCGAAAAGGCGTCTTTCGTTCCGGGTGCTCCAAGCGTTCCGGGCGCTCCGCAGCACGCCGCCGTCGCCCAGCACCGCCGCTGACCCGCCCACAGCATTAAGGACTTCTCATGTTCTCCATCACCATCAAACTCATGAAAAAAAGCGCGAGGATGCTCATCCCCGCAGGCATAGCCATCCTTATCGGCACGGCGTTCATCGCCGCCACGTTCCTGTTCTCCAACTCCATGGACGACTCGCTGCGCAGGCAGAGGACCGCCCAGCTCGGCGAAGCGAACTACATCGCCACGATGAAAACAAACAGCAACGGCGCGGTCTCCGAGAACGGCTCGGCCGACAGAACCACCGTCGCTGATTTCAACCTCGACCGGATACGCGCCACGAAAGGCGTGAAGGGCGTCCGCGTCGACACGTCCGTCAGCGTTTCGATCTCCGCAGCGGGCAAGCGCTCGAACGGATACGCCGTCGGCACGTCAACCGACCGCAAGCTGCTGCCGGTCCGCATCGTCTCCGGCGACCAGCCGGTCGACAACAACGAGGTGGCGTTGCCAAAATCCGTCGCCAAACAACTTGGAGTGGGTGTCGGCGACAAGGTGGACGTCGCTCCGATATCCAACGGCAGCGCTCTGAGCGGCACCGCGGTGCGTGACGTGCGCGTCGTTGGCCTGACCAGCGACCCGTTTGGTGTGTACTCGTTTTACGGTGGCGCTTCGGTGCTGTCGGAGAACGTCGTCGCCGCGGTATACGGCGTGGATGATTTCGACCATATGCAGGCGTACATGCTCCTGCTTGACATCGACGAAGCCGACGCCGCTGCCGCGCAGCGGACCGTCGACGAGGTCTCCGGGCTCCTGCCGAAATCCTATGGCGTGGAATCGCGCCGATCGGTCGAGGCGGAGGCCGTCAGGGACCTCAGCTCGAACAACACCAGCTTCCCCACCATATTCCTGCTGAGCTTCGGTGTGCTCGCACTGTTCGTTGCCGCCCTGGTCATCGCCAACACGTTCCAGGTGCTGGTGGCGCAACGCAGGCGCACGCTGGCGTTGCTGCGCACAATCGGCGCGAAGAAGGGCCAGCTGTACACATCCGTACTGATGGAGGCCGGATTGCTTGGCCTGATTGCGTCGGTGCTGGGCGTCGGCTTCGGCGTCGGTCTGATCGCGCTGGTCACGAACACGGGCGTAATGGAAATGATGGGAATGCAGGCCAGGCTGATTCTCTCGTGGCAAGCGTTCGTGGTTCCGATCGCATTCGGCCTGATCATGACTGTACTCGCCTCACTCGGCTCCGCACGGTCCGCCACCAGCGTGACGCCGCTTGAGGCCCTGCGCCCGATCGAGCTGACCGATACATCACGCGCCGGAAAGGTCCGCGCCACGATTGGCGTTCTGACGATCATCGCGGGATTGGCACTGGCTGGCGTCGCCGTATGGCAGCTGTCCGGCATGCTGAACGGTCTGGACACCATGGCCGGCGACAATTACAGCAGTGTGCTGCTGATGTCCATCGGCGGGGCCGCGCTGGTGTTCCTCGGGCTCGTACTCACCGCCACGTTCTGGCTGCCGGTGCTGATGCGCGGCGTCGGCGCGCTCGTCTCGATGTGCGGTCCGAGCGCCAAAGTTGCCCACGCCAACATCCAGAAGAACCCGCGTCGCGTCGCCGCCACCGGCACCGCGCTGCTGATCGGTGTGACCCTGGTCGCCACCATCGCCACCGGTGCAGCCAGCGCCAAGCAGACCATGGGGGAGGCGCTCGCGTCCCGGTACAGTGTCGACATGATCGCCACCGGCGACGGCCTGAAGACCAGCGCAGTCAAGGAAGCGGCCCAGGTCAAGGGCGTCGCGGCCACCATGTACGCGCCCACGGCGACGGTGACCGCGGAAGGCGTGAACGGGGGAACGATGTCCCTGCTGCTCGTCGGCGTCAAGAACACCTCCGAACTCGCCGGCGTCATGCACGCCGACCTGAGCGGCGTCACCGTCGGCGACGACACCGTGCTGCTGCCGAAATACCGCGCCACCTCAGGCAAGGAGATCACATTCGGCTCCGATGCGAAGCTGCGGTTCACTGCCGCGGAGTCGAATGGCATTGCGGCAAGCACCGAACAAGACGGGTCCGCCAGCGCAAGCTCGACGAACGGAGGCGTTTCCTCATCAATGCGTCTCAAGCCGGTGCAATCCGATTACCGCCGCGTCTCGTCCAACTATGATGCCGTCGCCTTCATCAACACCAGCCATTTCAACAACGGCGACATCACCGCGACCAGCCACATGCTGCTCATGCGTGTGGATACCCAGTCGGCTGGCGTCTCCCTGAGTGACGTGTTCAACAAGATTCAGGACGTATTTTCGTATGACTCCACCGTGTCCATCACCGGTCCCGTGGCGCAACGCGCACAATGGGAGACCATCATCAACTCGATGCTGATGCTTCTGGTCGCGCTGATCGCCGTCGCGGTGCTCATCGCGCTGATCGGCGTGGCGAACACGCTGAGTCTGTCGGTGATTGAACGCACCCGCGAATCCGCGACATTGCGGGCCATCGGCATGACCCGCGGGCAGCTGCGGCGCTCACTGGCCGTCGAGGCGCTGCTGCTGTCGCTCGTCGCAGGTGTGGTCGGCGTGGTGCTCGGCACGCTGTTCGGATGGCTGGGGTCATACATGGTGTTCAGCCTGTACGGCAAGACTGTGTTCCCCTTCGAATGGGGCATGAACGGCATCGTGCTTGTGGTGGCCGCCATCGCAGCCCTGCTCGCCAGCGTGTTCCCGGCCCGTCGCGCAGTCAAGACGCCGCCTGTCGAGGCTCTGGCTGAAGCCTAGTTCGTAGAGCCGGTGGGTGGTCAACACAGCCGCCAGTACAATGAGGTCCCTTCTTTCACTCAAAAGAAGGGACCTCATCGCCTATATGGCGTTATACCGCACGACCCGTGACACGCGGCTCCCGACGCGCGATGTTATAACCTGAACACGCAAAAAAATCGGTACGTTGCAAAATGAACTGTTCATTAATCGAAGGTGATTTTCATTATCTTTCAGCGGTCGGAACCTGACAGTTGGTCTACAACAGAATCGGTTCCATATCAACCAACACACAATGGAAGCTGAAAGAATGCACAAGACAATGCGTAAGTCCGCGGTCCTCAAGGGCGCCGTGGCAGGTATCGCATCCATCGCGATGCTGATGTCCGTGAGCGTCACCGCGAACGCCGCGGACACTCCCTCGTACGGCAGTGCGGTCAAGCCGAACATCACCTTGCTGCTCGGCGAGTATTACAACTGGTGGACCCCGAAGAAGGTCGTGAACAACACGCCGCAGGGCGATGCCTTCCGCGGCAAGGTCACCGATGCCGGCAAGAGCGTGCTCGGACAGAACGACAAGACCGTCGTGGCCATCAACAACAAGGCCGCCGCCGACACCACCAAGGTCGACGGCACCTACACGCAGGCCGAGCGCGCCGCTCTCGACGCGAGCGACGGCGACGCACTGCGCATCTACAAGGACGCGTTCGGGCCGATCATCGGCCAGTACGTGGCCGAGGGCGTCGCGCAGGGCGAGCTGCCCAAGACCTCCGACCTGGTGTTCAGCAAAAGCAGCAAGGACTCGTTCGCGGGCTTCGTCGGCACCGGCAGCGCCAAGAAGGACTTCAACTACCCGCGTCCGTACTTCAACAAGGAGAACGAAGGCGTCGACCGCACGATCGGCGGTGACACCGACCTCAACGGTCTGAGCTCGACGCTCGACATCAAGCGCATCCCGATGATCAATATCGACGGCCAGGAATACGGCGAGGATTACACCGACTATCAGGAGCCGTCGCAGTCCTTCCCGTCCGGCCACACCACCAAGACCTACAACCGCGGTCTGGGATTGGCCACGCTGCTGCCCGAGCTCGGACCGGAACTCGTGGCCCGCGCCGCCGAAGGCGGCAACAACCGCGTCGTGCTCGGCGTGCACTACCCGATGGACGTGATCGGCGGACGCATCTCCGCCAGCGCATCCGTCACCGCTCTGTGGTCTGATGCCACGTTCCGCCAGAACGTGCTGCTGCCGGCCCATGACGAACTTGAGAACTACATCGCCGCACGCTGCAAGGCCGACGGCAACGGCGACACCGTCGCCGCGTGTGTGAGCAAGACCGGCGCCAACGACAAGAACGGATACAAGAACACCTTCACCGACGCGGTGTCCACCGAACCGGTGACCGACCGCGCGTCCGCCATCGACGCCTACACCGCACGCATGACCTACGGATTCTCGCAGACCTCGGCCGCCGGTCAGGCGCCCGTCGTGCCGCAAGGCGCGGAGAACCTGCTGCTCACCGCATTCCCCGACCTGACCGACGCCCAGCGTCGTCAGGTGCTCGAAGCCTCCGAAATTGACTCCGGCTACCCGCTGGACGCCAGCTCCAACGGATTCGAGCGCATCAACCTCGCCAAGGCTTTCAGCGCCAAGGTGACGCTGAGCGAAGACGGCAGCACCATCACCGCCATCTCCTTCGGCGCCAAGGCGCCGACCGTGGTGAAGACCGCATCCTCCAAGGACACGATCACCGGACTGCTGACCGACTTCAACAAGTACTACGTCGCAGGCAAGGGCGTGACCGATGAGGGCAAGTCGGTGCTCGTGCACGACGACCAGCTCACCGAAGACATCAACAACAAGGCGTACGGCACCGACGGCAACACCGCGCAGGACCAGCGCGCCCTGTCCGACGCCCAGATGAACTCCACCAACACGCTGTACGACGCGCTCGGTCCGGTGCTCGGCAAGTACTACAAGGACGCCGCCGACGCTGGTAAGTTGCCGAAGACCGCCCAGTTCCTGTCCGACATGAACAAGTCCGCTTCCACCGGCGTCGCCAAGGCCACATACCAGCACCCGCGCCCCTACGTGGACCGCGTGAACTTCAACGGCACGACGCTGAACATGAACGGTCTGAAGCAGACGCTGAACATCAAGAAGGTCCCCGGTTACGAGAACTTCGACTGGGGAGACGGCGAAGCGCCCGACAACGAGTATGACGGACTGTACAACTCCGGCTCGTTCCCGTCCGGCCACACCACCTTCGCGTTCACGCAGGGCGCCGGCCTGGCGTACCTGCTGCCCGAGCTCGGCCCGGAGATCATGACCCGCGTGTCCGAGGCCGGCAACAACCGCATCGTGCTCGGCGTGCACTACCCGCTCGACATCATGGGCGGCCACATCGCCGGCCAGTACGGCGTCGCCACCGCAGTGAGGCGCGGCCGCCCGCGCCGAGCTCGTCGATTACCTGACCGCGCAGTGCAAGGCCGACAACCACGGCGATACGCTCGACGTCTGCATCACGAACACCGGCGCGAACGCCGCCAACGGCTACCGCAACGATTTCACCGACGAGGTTTCGACCAAGCCGGTGACCGACCGTGCCTCCGCACTGGCCGCGTACAAGGCCCGCATGACCTATGGCTTCCAGGCCACGGGCACGACCGGACAGGCGCCGGTGGTGCCTGACTCGGCCGTCCGCATGCTCGACAACGTCGCCGCGTTCAAGTCGCTGGATTCCGCGCAGAAGAAGGCCGTGCTCGCCGCGACCGAAAGTGACTCCGGCTATCCGCTGGATGCCTCGTCGCAGGGCTGGGCGCGAGTCAACCTCGCCGCGGCCTACAGTGCCAAGGTCACGCTGAGCGCCGACGGCAAGAACGTCGTCAAGGTCGAGCCCGGCCAGGCGCAGGCCTCGGTCGTGCGCGAGACGAGTGGCAACAACGGCGGCAACGGTAACGGCGGTAGCAATGCCGGCAACACCGGTGTCAACAATGCCGCTGGCCGCAACCCCTCCGGCACGCAGCCGCTGTCGAAGACCGGCGCGGACGTGTCCGGCATCGCCTCGGCGTTCATCCTGATCGCCGCCGCCGGCGTCACGATCATGATGATCCGCCGCAAGCACGCGATCTGACAACTAGCGCCCCCGCTGGCGGACTGAGCATCGCGCCCCGCCAGCGGGGGGCGTTTTTTTATATTCGCCTTATACCAGGCCGTTGTCGTAGGCGAAGACGACGGCCTGGACGCGGTCGCGCGCATTGATTTTGGCAAGGATATGCGCCACGTGCGTTTTCGCGGTTGGCAGGCTGATGAACAGCTTGTCGGCGATTTCCTGATTCGACAATCCATGGGCGATCTCCACCAGCACCTCACGCTCCCGCTCGGTCAGCAGGTTCAGTTCCGGGTCAGTGTATGCCACCGGCCGGGCGCCGGGCATCGTGGACGAACCGTCCGCATAGCCGTCAGTCGCCGTCAACCCATGCTTGGTGTACCCGTCCTCCATCATCTTTTCGATGAGTCGCTTCGTCGCCGAAGGCGCGATAATCGCGTTGCCCTGATATACCGTGCGAATAGAACTCAGCAGCGTCTCCGGCTCGGTGTCCTTGAGCAGGAATCCGGATGCGCCGGCGTTGATAGCCGCCATCACGTACTCGTCCAGGTCGAACGTCGTCAGGATGATCACGCGGGTCTTGCGCGGCGCGTCTCCGGCGGCCGCTTCCAGCGCGCTGATGCGGCTGGTCGCTTCCAGTCCGTCCATGCCGGGCATGCGCACGTCCATCAGCACCACATCGGGGTGCAGCGATTCGGCCAACGACACCGCCTGAGCGCCATCGCCCGCCTGCCCGACCACCTGTATGTCCGGCTGGGATCCGATCACCATTGCGAATCCCGCTCGCACCAGTTCCTGATCGTCGGCGATGACCACCCGAATTCTTTGCAACTCACTCATGCCTTCCACTGTATCCAACATCGGCGAACAAGTCCCGCATCACGCCCCCTGATTTAACCCTGAATTCATGTCGGATGATCCCCGGCGGGCCGTGGAGCGCCGTCTCATTACGACGCGATGCCGTGCAGCTGGCTATCGTGCAGCTGCTTGTCGAGCGATGCCGCGGGCCTGAGCTGCATGCCGGGCTGCTCTTGCCGGTGAGCCTCATCGCTGAATCCGGTCTCGCGCAGCACGCCCAGCAGCTTGCGCATGTGGGCCAGCGCCGCACGGCCCTGTGATCCGATGGCCGCGAACGCCTCGGAGATGGCCCCGGGCGACGGCTGTTCGCCGTGACGCTCGCAATCGTCAAGTATGCGCAGGCCGGCGACCGCCTGGTCGATCACGCTGGTCAGCGTCATCGTCACCTCGGACTGGATGCTCTCGCTGATGCGGTCACGTTCCATGTTCGCCGCCAGGATGCGCTGCTTGGCCTGCTCCGCGCGCAACGCCTCCTCGCGGGCTTGCAGCACCAGCGCGTTCGATCCGCTGGATCGGTCCCATTGTGCCATGGCCGTCGCGCTTATGCACAACGCCAGCGATATCACCATGAACATGATTGCCGATGCGAACGCGGCGGGCGTCGCCGCGAGGGAATATGCCGGGCGGGAATGAGTCAGCATGCTGAAGATGCTTCGATACCCGGTTTGAGCGGCGAAGATCTTGCAGCCGAACAGCACGGAATCCGATATTGCGGCGATCCCCGTCCATCGCCATGCCTTGTCACGGCCGTACAACACCGCGGAATACAGGGCCACAAGGGAAGCGAGGATATCGGCCAGGCTGACCGGCTCGAAGAACAGCAGCTGAAGCGCGGCGAGGATGGCCACCGCCAGCGCGCTGGATTCCGGGAACCTGCGGCGGAAGATCAACGGAATCAGGATGATGATCGTCAATGCGCGGTCGAAACGGTTGTCGAGCTGCAGTCCCTCGGCGTATATGACGGATGGATTGATGGAAAGCAGCATCCAGGCCACCAGTATGGTGAGCAGCAGGTCGGTCAGCAGATAATGCCGCTCGGTCCACTGCGACATGCGCTCGATCCAGTTGAGCCGCTGCTCCCCGGTAGCGGATGCCTGCTGGATCGGCTTCGAACGCAGGGCGGACAGAATCGTGCGCAGGCGTATGGTGATGGGCGCCGGCGGCGCTTGTGTCGGGACCGATGACATCTGCGACACCGGACGGGGCATCTTTGCGCCGGCCGGTTGCGTGACACCGGCCGGTTGGACGACACCGACTTGACTGGCGACGGCGGATTGCGGGGCGTTCGCGACATTACTGACGACCCCGGTATTCCCGGTATCCGTCGCCATTGAAACCGTTCCGGTCGTCGGGGCCGCCATCGGCATGATTGCCGCGCCCGAAGACACCGCAGCGGAAGACGCTACGTTCGGGCTTTCGGACGCCGGCGCAGCAGCCTCGGACTGCGTTGAGACAGTGCTGTACGGCACGAAGCCGGACACCACGAAGCCGCCGCCAAGCTGCGGTCCACTGGTCACGCTGCCGCCGACCGCGCCGATTCGCTCGCGCATGCCGATCAGTCCGTAACCGGGCTTGTGGCCGTCCAACGACGATGACGCGCCGCGGCCATTGTCGGCAACGGTGACGTGAAGTCCGTCAGCCCCCCAGATCTCGCTGATCTGCACGGTGACGTTCGGGCCGCCGTATTTGCGCACGTTCGTCAGCGCCTCCTGCACCATGCGGTACATTGCGGTGCTCGCCTGTGCGCCGAGCGCGGCGGCCCGCGGCTGGCCGGACACGGTCTTGCGAATCGTGCACCCCATGCCGGCCGCCGCCCTCGCCTGGTCGATCAGCGCGTCCACATCCGCGTAATCGGCATGGTCCGACCCTCCGAACACGCCCAGCAGACGTTTCATGTCGTGCAGCGCGCGCTCCGATTCATGACGGATCGTCTCCATGGTCTGCCGGGCCAGCGCCGGATTGTTGGCGCCCGCGTACCGGCCCCCGTCGGATTGGATGATGATGATCGACAGTGTGTGCGCCACCACGTCATGCATGTCACGCGCGATGCGGGCGCGTTCGGCGAGCGCCGCGATATGGCGTTCCTCATCCTCTTTTGCCTGCAAGGCGTCGTTGCGCTCATGCATCATGCTGACGGTGATGCGCCGGGCCCGCTGCCAGTACGCGACGATGATCGCCGCGAACAGATACACGGCGATGAAGATGAATATGGCCACTGAGCTTGTCGCTATGGTGGTGGCGCAATCACCGCTCAGACCATAGATGTATGTCCCCGAACATGTCTCCAGGGGGCTGAGTCCATCGAAGGACACGCCCTGATTGAGGATGGGACCCGCATCGGCGGACCAGGTGATGACGGGCGACGCCAAGGCCCCGATGGCGACGGCGAGTACGATGAACGCCTTCGAATTGCGCGGATCCGCATATACGATGGCTGAATACAGCATCCATGGCGCCATCAGGTCGGCATATACCATCGACGGCCCGAACGCCAGTTGGACGACCACCAGACCGGCGAACAGCAATGTAGCCATCTGCGGCTTCCACCGGCGCATCGCGACGGGAACCATCAGAACGAAGCTCCAGAAGGCCATTACCGTATGGTCGAAATAGGCGATGATGCCGGGATTGCTGTCATTGGTACCGGCCATGAGCGTGAAAAAGATGGAGATGATCACCGCATACAGGGCATCTGCGAGCAGCACATGCTTCCTGTTCCACGTGGTGATTCGTTCCATGATTCCCATACGGTTCAGCGTATCGCGTGCGGTGACCCGACCCACATCGGTCGGCCGGATGATTCATTGCGATGCGGCGTGTCGGGCGGGGTGCGTTTCGTTGGTGGGAATCCCCTCGGGTTTCCGCCGCCGGTCGGCTACAGTGGTACCGAGAATGGTACGGCATCGTGGGATGCCGGGGTGCATCAATGAAAGGGAATGTATGACGCTGCTTGCCGAATATTACGTGCCGGGGCTGCATATCGAGGATCGGTCGGCCAAGGTGCCGCTTGATTGGGCCGGTCATGAGCCGGGGCGCGGCTTTGACGGGGAATCGATCAGCCTGTTCTACCGCGTGGTGACCGCCCCCGAGCACGTGCATGACGATCTGCCTCTGCTGGTGTTCCTGCAGGGTGGTCCGGGAGGGGCCGGACCCAGGCTGCTGAACCCGTCGAGCGACGGATGGATTGCGGAGGCGGTCAAGCATTTCCGTGTGGTGCTGCCGGATCAGCGCGGCACGGGCCGCTCTTCGCGCGTCGACTCGCATGCCATGGCGAGG
>OCPS01002507.1_pt1 | contig 12100 bp, 5 predicted proteins | sample 1538651 | NCBI WGS metagenome assembly OCPS01 (sample SAMN04571715, study PRJEB22368) | human gut metagenome | biome: human gut; material: stool | host: Homo sapiens | place: Luxembourg | collected 2012-09-21 | reverse complement strand
TATCAGATAAAGTCCCCTGCAAGACTAGCCGCCCGAAAGCTCCCATCCACCTATGACCCAAGAAGCTCAGGAGAGATCACAACAGTAAAAGATCAGGCTTCAACAGGTGCTTGCTGGGCATTCTCAGCCCTTGCCTGCGCAGAACAGGATCTTATCAAAAAGGGGCTTGAAACCCCCTCCACAGAATTTTCAGTGCCTGGCTTGGTGCTGTCCTCAAATTCAGGCACAGCCACAGGTAAAGACGATTTTTCATCAGGGGGAAACTGGCTCTTTGCGGCCTCTGCCCTTGCAAATGGTCAGGGACTATGCTATGAGGATTACGAGCCGTTTTTAGAATCCGGCACAGGGAATATGATAGTTTCCGAAAATAAGAAAAGCGTCAGCGAATACAGGCTGAATTATGTCATGGAGCTTTCAAGCACCACGCAGGTGAAGCGTAAAATAATGGAGCTTGGAGCAGTTTCCGCAAGCTATTTTGCAGGAAATGGCTATATGAATCATAACAATACTGCCTACTATGATCCCGACGCCTCAAAAAACACTATCATAAATCATTCCGTCACAGTGGTGGGCTGGGACGATAACTACAGTAAAGATAATTTCAGATATAAGCCTGCCAATAACGGCGCATGGCTTGTGAAAGGCTCGTGGGGTGCAGATCAGGACAATGACGGCTTCTATTGGGTGTCCTATGACGAAGCCGAGTTTGGACAGTTTTGCTGTTATGACTTTGAAGAAAGCTGTGATAATACATATCACTACAGCAAAATGACAGGCTATGTTGTGAATGCCAGCAACGACGGCTCTGTTTACGGTGCAAATGTTTTCACCGCTAAAGCCGATGAAAAGCTTGATAAAGCAGGCTTTATGTATGTGGGCAAAACGGGCAGTGCGGATTACACCCTAAGCGTCTATACCAACGTTTCCGACAGCGACCCTATAGGCGTCCTTGAAACGCAGATAAGCGGCTCAGTGTCCGCAAACGGCTTTTATACAGTTGACTTTCCCGAGGATATCCTCCTTGAAGAGGGCGAGAAATATTCCATTTCAGTAAAATTCAGCGGCGACAGCGGCAGGGGATATCTCCTTGCAGAAAGCGACCGAACATCAAAGGCACAGTCAGGGCAAAGCTATGTTTCCCTTAACGGCAAATATTGGTCTGATGTTGGAGCAGATAAGACCGACTCCATAGGAAGTCTTTTTATCTATGCTTATACTGACGATACTGCAAAGCCCGATAAAAGTTCACTTGAAAGCGCCCTTGCGAAGTACGGCACCCTTGCAGGCTGTGAAAGGGAAGCAAACAACGCCCGAACGGTGCTTGCAGATGAAACTGCTTCCAAGAACGATATCTCAAACGCACAAAAGCTCCTTATCTCCGCCGCAGAAGAACAGGACGAAGCCCTTGTTATAACCACAGAAGCCCAGTGGGAAAGCTTTGCAAAGCGTGTCAGCAGTGGTGAAAGCTTCGAGGGCAAGCTAGTCACCCTTGAAGCTGACCTTGACTTTGACGGAAAAACTATCTCACCCGTAGGCGATTCTGAAAACCCATTCATGGGCTATTTTGACGGCAACGGACATCTTATAAAAAACGCAGTTATCTCCTCAGGGGAGTATTCAGGGCTTTTCGCATACATAAAAAATGGTGCAGAGATAAATAACATTTCCCTGAAAAACTGTATAGTGAAAGGCGATTACGCAGGTGGAATAGTGGGTTTTTATCAAGGAACAGCCATAAAAGCCTGCACCTTTGACGGCACAGTGTCAGGAGAAGTCTATTCAGGTGGCGTCATAGGAAGACAATCCTGCGGTATCATAACAGAGTGCTCTTCAAACCTAAGGGAAAACAGCTCCGCCATTACAAATGCCTTTATAGGAGGCAGGGATATTGCCGTTTCCGTTGTGAACGCATACGGCTGTTACAGCAATGACAGCGACAGCCTGGTTTCAAGCCTTTCTGCAAAAAATGCACTTTCTCAAGGTGCATATGCAATGAACACCTACGGTGAAAAGTTCAAAGACAGCGCAAAGTGGACAATGGACGGCACTCTTGTGCGCCAGACCTCATATAGCGAGCAGGCTTCCCATAAGATAACATTCTCCGCTGTGGCACAGACCATAGAAGTCTGCACCGACTATGCAGGCAAAGCCGTGTTCCCGAATGTGAACGTTCAGCAGGGCTTCACCCTCGGCTGGTATCATAAAGGCGAACCTGTGAACAGCGACACAGTTTTCACAGAAAACACCACAGTTTCCGCAAAAGTTACCCCAAGTGACAAAGCAAAGATAGATTATATCCTGAACGGTGGCGAAAACAGCCCACTCAACCCTGATGAGCTTGGCGAGGGCGAAACCGCACAGCTTTACGCCCCCACAAAAGAGGGCGCACAGTTTACAGGCTGGTATGCCGACTCACAGCTTGAGAGCGAGCCTATAACGTCCGTGAGCTTTTCAGACGGCTCAAAGACGCTTTATGCAGGCTGGAAAGCTAATACCTGCACGGTTGATTTCACTGATATAAACGGCACAGTTTTGTCATCTCAGACCGTAGAATACGGCAAAAGTGCCGATCCGCCCAAAGCACCGACCATAAAAGGCAAACGCTTTACAGGCTGGGATAAAGACTTTTCAAAAGTCACAGCCCATATGACAGTGCAGGCGGTCTATACCGACAGAAAGCTTATAAAAGACTGCGAGATATCAGGCTTTAAAACACATATGACATTCACAGGCTATGAGCTTGCTCAAAGCAGTATAACGCTTTCCTATGGCGATATCACTTTGACAAATAGTAAAGACTATACCATTGACTATGCCGATAATATAGCCGCAGGCAAGGGCAAAATGATAATAACAGGCATTGGCGGATACAGCGGTGCTATAGCCAAAGCATTCGACATTCTTCCAAAGTCCGCCCAATTGACAAGCGTCTATTATGTTGATACGCTCTCCTACACAGGCAAGCCTATAAGACCTGACGTTATGGTAACGGACGGAGGAAAATTTCTTCTTCCTGAACATGATTATACTGTTTCCTATAGCTCAAATACAAAAATAGGCGTTGGAAAAATGATAATAAGCTTCATGGGCAACTATCAGGGTACGATAACAAAAACTTTTACAATTTATCCTGCAAAACAGGAGATACAATCTCTGCAAACAAGATATAAAGGCTTTTTTATCGACTTTGCTCAGAAAGGTTCAGCCACAGGATATGAATTGCAGTACAGTACACGCTCTGACTTCGCAGGTGCAAAAACCTTGATCATATCCTCAAACAAAACGGATAAAAAGACCGTTTCAAACCTGACGGCAGGGAAGAAATATTATGTAAGAGTGCGTTCGTATACAATAGTCAGCGGCAAGCGTTATAACGGCGCATGGTCTGATACAAAGAACGTGACCACCGCAAAATATGATATTGCCAAAGCTAAGGTCGCAGGCATAAAAAACAAGTCTTTCACAGGCAAGAACATCACCCAAAGCATAACAGTCACATATTCGGGCAAGACCCTTAAAAACGGCACAGACTATATAGTGAAATATTCCCGCAATAAGAATATAGGCACAGCTAAGGTAACAGTAACAGGAAAAGGCTCGTATGGCGGAGTGATAACGAAGTCTTTTGTCATCACCCCTGCAAGGCAGACCATACAAAAGCTCATGCCAGTGAAAAAAGGCTTTTATATAGACTATGCACAGAAAGGCTCTGCTACAGGCTATGAGATATCCTACGCTGAAAATATATCTTTCAGCGATGCAAAGACAGTTAAGGTGACCTCAAATAAGACCGACAAAAAGACCGTAACAAATCTTAAAAGCCAAAAGACATATTTCGTCCGTGTGAGAAGCTATACAGCCACAGGGAACAAGACCTATTTCGGACAGTGGTCTGATATAGCCAAAGTTTATACCAAATAATTATCCATGTTATCGGGAGGGATAGCAATGACCACAAAAACAAAGCTTGTAAAAAGAATATTCTCATCGCTCTTGACAGCCGCACTTGCAGTTCCAATGACGGCTCTCACTGCCCATGCAACAGGGGAGGCTTTCTTCTATCCGCCTAAAAACCCCGTCATGACCGATCAGCAGTTTGAAGTGTCCGTGACATTTTCTGCAGATTCAGAGATAGGAAGCGTTCAGGCAAATATCGCCTATGACGATTCCGTTATAGAATTTGTGTCAAGCGATAATGCCTCAGGCGGCGGAGGAGTTCTTACAGTAAACGGATTTCCTGATACCCCCTCTTCAGAAGTGGATTTCAGCTTTACGTTCAAAGGTCTGTCGGCAGGAAATGCAAATATAAGCCTGCAAAGCTGTCAGATATATTCCCCTGATTCAGAGCTTATCGGCTCGCCTACCGCCTATTGTGTCATAACAGTTGGAGGCGATAAGGTGGAAACCAAGACCGAAACAGAAACCACGACCACCACCGAAAAGACCACTACCACTACCACCACTGCCACTAAGACCGCACCTTCAAACGGCATACCCGATAAAGGCGTTCTTACAGCCCTGACAGTGGATAACGGTGAGCTTTCTCCTGCCTTTGCCTATAATGTCTATAACTATACAGTGAACGTTGACAATTCCGTTACCAATGTTGAGATAGAGGGAACAACAGCAAGCCCCTCTGATTATATATGGTATACAGGCACAAGCGAGTGTCAGGTAGGCGAAAATGTACGAACCATAACCGTCACAGACGTTGACGGCAATGCCGCCACCTATACTGTCACCATAATAAGAGCCGCAGGCGGAGATGAACAGCAGACCCAGACCGCCCAAAAGAAAGACAGCTCCGATACTTCATCTGCCGTGTCCAAAAACGCAAACGTTATGGACCAGTATAAAAAGATGCTCAATACCGCCCTTGCTATCGTCCTTATTGTCCTTGTTATTGCACTTGTAGTAATAATTATCTGGATAAGAGGAAAGATCAAAGGCGGCAAAAAGGATAAATAAGTTCTGTGTAAAGAGATGATAAACAGCCAAAAGAGGCGTATCAACGTGCTTTTGGCTGCTTGTGACAGCATTTTTCACTCTGCTTACACGAATACACATTTTTTTTACAAAAATCACACAAAAACAAGTATAATTTCGACACCTGCCAGAGTATAATGTGAATATGCTGATGGTGATTCAGTTTAGAGAGTGGCTCCAATAGGGGCTGCTTTTTTTATGCTCCAAAAACTTTTTTCATGAATTCTTCTGTGGAGATGATCCCGCTGCGATTGTATCTGTAAAGACCAAAAAGGCAGCGCTCATCTTCTTTTTTTATTATATTGATTTTTTCCTCTACTCCAAGACTAGCCTCAAACCCCATGTTCTTTACGAGCCGACTTGCACTTTCGCAGGTTATGCCGAAAGGATAGGTGTAAACATTTGGCTGAAAACCACAGTGTTCATCGCAAAGCGTTTGAAGCTTCGTGGTGTCATTAAGAAATACCTTTCGGTAATCCTCGTAGCTTTCCCCCTCCAGCTGACCGACTCCACGCCTGCCTTCAAGATTGTGCATATCGTAAGAGTGATTGCATATCTCCACATGACCGCTGTCACGAAGCACCGAAACGTCCTGCCAGTCAAGATAAGAGTAAGCAGGATCAGGCTCAGCCTCCTCGCAGGCAGCGTCAGTGTAAGCCCCCACAATAGATACAGTGGCTTTCATATCGTATTTTTCAAGAAGAGGCAGAAGATATTCTCTGTAGTTGTAAGTGCCGTCATCAAAGGACAGTATGATAGGCTTCTCAGGCAGTTCGCCCCCACGCTTTACATATCTTATAACGTCATTTACAAAAACAGTAGTGTAGCCGTTCTGCTTCAGATAAAGCAGATCCTTTTCAAGCTCGATAGGCGTTATGACATATTCACCGCTGCGATCTTCGTTTTTTACGATGCTGTGATACATTATGATCGGAAGCTTTATCCCATCTGTTTTTTCTTCTTTTGCAAAGGTCGGCATAACAGCCACCGCCGCCAACATAGAAAGCACAGCTATAACGCAAAGCATCACCCTTTTTCTTATCCTTAGACTTATGTACATATTTTATTTACCCCCTTTTTACCTATTTTTATTCACCTCTATATCATTAATTGCATCATAAGTTCACAAAAAATATGCTTGTGGTACTTGAAATAATTGTGCAATTATGATATAATAAACACGTAATATCGCAGTGTTGTGTGCTGCGTTAAAAACAAGTTCATAAGGGGGAACTGTATATGAAAACGTTGCGTTCAAAGCTGCTTTTGGCAATGCTTTCAATCGCACTTATCATCACGGTGCTGCTCAGCTTGGTTTCCGTGTATTTTATAAACGTTTCTGCAAAGGATACGCTCAAAAGCACCGCTGAACCACTGGCTGTTCAGGCGGCTAAGAATTTTGACTCGACGATCAGCTCTTATACGAATAATATAGTTTCGACCGTAAAGTCTGATTCTTTTTTAGGGGCAAAAACTGACGCTGACAGACTAAAGGCGGTAAAAAGTGGCTTTGCAGACAACACAGGCTTTTATCTGAATTTTACGGTTTTTGACGCCAATGGCATTGTGCTTGCAACAGATAATGAAATGGTATCGTCATCAGTTGAAAAAGAGCACGTCATAAGCGCTTGCGAAAGAAGCTCGGCCTACATAACCGATATATATACCTTTGGCGGTAAGAATTATTTTTCTATACTTGCTTCAACAAAGTCTGGCAACTCAGAACAAAAAGTCGCTTGTATTACCATTCAGAGCGATATGCTTGTCAATGCTCTTAATGAATATACCTTCGGCAAATCCGGTTATGTTCATCTTGTTGGTAAAGACGGAGAGATCCTTCTTCATAAGGATACCGATCAGATAGGTAAAAATGCCCTTGAGATCGGTAAGAAAGATGAAGAATATGTGGAAGTGACAAATGCCGTTGAGAAAATACTTGCAAATAATAGCGGTACAACAGAGTATAAATTTAAGGATAACAATTATATCGTGGGCTATTATGGTTCGTCATATTTTGACGGTACTGTCGTCATGGTTACAAATGTTGCCGACTTCACCACTGCAAGCTCCAGCGCACTTACTAATATCTTTGTAATGGGCGTTGTGCTTATGTGCCTGACGGTGCTGTTCTCTCTGCTTTTTGCAAAGAGGATAACAAAGCCTATCATTTCTACCACAAACAGACTTCGTTCTCTCGCACAGGGCAACCTTACCGACCCTGTTGACGTGTGGTATTCAAAGGACGAGCTTGGCGTCCTTTCAAACTCTCTGGAAGAAACTATCGTCTGCCTCAGACAGTATATCAACCTTATTACAGTGGCTCTTACCCAGATATCAGAGGGTAACCTTTGCCACAGAATGGAAGGCACTTTCAAGGGCGACTTCTATAAGATAAAGAGTACGTTTAACGAGATACTCGACGCTCTGTCAGATACCTTTGCTTCTATCAATATGTCAGCCGAGCAGGTGAACTCAGGAGCGGTTCAGGTGTCAAATATCGCACAGTCTGTATCACAGGGTTCTACACAGCAGGCTTCTGCGATCGAGGAGCTTTCCGCTACCCTCAGTGATGTTTCAAAGCAGATAACTCAGAACTCTGAGGACTCTAAGAACGCTTATAATATCGTACTTAAGAATACCGAAGCCGTTGACAACTGCAACAGCGATATGGGCAACATGGTAAATGCTATGAATGCTATCCATACTGCTTCCGATGAGATCTCAAAGATAATCAAGGTCATTGACGAGATCGCATTCCAAACAAATATCCTTGCCCTTAACGCCGCCGTAGAGGCCGCAAGAGAGGGTTCAAAGGGCTTTGGCGTGGTAGCAGACGAGGTAAGACGTCTGGCGTCAAGATCAGCCGAAGCCGCAAAGCAGACCGCTTCACTTATCGAAAACCAGTCTGCCGCTGTTTCAAAGGGCTCTAAGATAGCCGAAGAAACTGCTGATTCACTGAACAATATCGTAAGCAATTCAAATACTATAAAGGATCTCGTAAAGAATATCTCAGACGCTTCTGAGGCGCAGGCAGAAGCTATCGTTCAGGTAAATACGGGAGTAGACCAGATATCAGCCGTTGTATCAGCCAATACCTCAACTGCGGTCGGTTCAGCTTCCGCAAGTGAAGAGCTTTCAAGTCAGTCGCTTATACTAAAGAATATGATAGCACGTTTCAAACTTAGCGAGAACAGTGAAAAGGATAAGAAGGAGCATCAGACTTCAAGATTCACATATATTGACGATGAGCCGGAAAGCGAGGCCACCCCTGAGGAAACTCAGCAGGATATCACTCCTTCCGACGAAGCCGATATAGAAGATTTCAGCACAAGCGATAAGTATTGATATCGTTGATAATGATAGAATTTCATTGAAAGGACTTGGTAAAATGAAGAAAAGAATAGGCATACTCACAAGCGGAGGAGATTGTCCGGGACTTAACGCAACTATCAGAGGCGTTGCAAAGGCTTGCTATGAAAAGTTCGGCGAAGACGTTCAGATAGTAGGTATCGAGGACGGCTATTATGGGCTTATCAATAATATGTGCAAAGAAATGAAACAGTCTGACTTTTCTGGTATCCTTACCACAGGCGGAACTATTTTCGGCACGAAGAGAACGCCTTTCAAGAAAATGCAGGTCATCGAAGAAGATAACGTGGATAAAGTAAAGGCTATGAAAGAAACCTATAAAAAGCAGAAGCTCGATTGCCTGCTCACCTTGGGCGGCAACGGCACTCATAAGACCGCTAACCTCCTTTCAACCGAGGGACTTAACGTTATCGGCCTGCCAAAAACTATCGACAACGATATCTGGGGCACAAGCGTAACATTCGGCTTCCATACCGCTGTTGACACAGCCACAGACGTTATCGACAGACTTCATTCTACAGCCAATTCCCACGGAAGAATACTCGTTGCAGAAATAATGGGCAATAAAGCCGGCTGGCTCACCCTCTATTCAGGTATCGCAGGCGGTGCAGATATGATAGTCATTCCTGAAATACCATATGATATCGAAAAGCTTGCCGCTGCCTGCGAAAAGAGAGAATCAAAGGGATTTTCTATCCTCGCCGTAGCTGAGGGTGCTTTTGATAAAGAAGAGGCAAAGCTTAAAAAGAAGGAAAGAGCAAGACTCCGTGCAGAGCAGGGTCTTACAACTGCTACCCCTAGAATTGCAAAGCAGATAGAAGAGCTTACAGGCAGAGAAACAAGAGTTTGCGTTCCTGGTCATATGCTCAGAGGCGGCAGTCCGTCAGCCTATGACAGAGTGCTTGCCACAAAGTTCGGTGTCCATGCCGCAGAGCTTATCGCAGCCGATAAATACGGCTATGCAGTGGCAATGATAAATGAAGTTGTGTCAGAAAACCCACTTTCAGAAGTCGCAGGCAAAACAAAATTCGTCCCTGCCGACCACCAGCTCGTCAAGACCGCAAAGGCTCTGGGCGTTGCATTCGGCGACTAAAATATGTGTAAACAGGCGGTGCAGTGTATGCTGTGCCGCTTTTTTGTATATGCCGATATAGCCTGAAACTATAGCAAACACAATAGTTTTAGTATTTTACAAATTCCTATTAAACCGATATAATATTATCATAAGCTTATGAAATAAAACCAAGAAAGGAATTTGATATATGAAAACAACAATAGTTGGCTATCCTAGAATAGGCTCTCTCCGTGAGCTGAAATTCGCTGAAGAAAAGTATTTCAGAAAAGAAATAACCGCCGCAGAGCTTGAAAAAGCAGCAGAGAAGCTCCGCCTTGAAAACCTTGACGTTCAGCGTCAGAGCGGTCTTGACCTTATCCCCTCAAACGATTTTTCCTACTATGACGGAATGCTCGATACAGCCGTACTCCTCGGTGCAGTTCCTGCAAGATATACCGCCCTTGGACTTTCTCCACTCGATACATATTTTGCAATGGCAAGAGGATATCAGGGCAGCGAGGGCGACGTAAAGGCGCTTGCAATGAAAAAGTGGTTCAACACAAACTACCACTACATGGTTCCCGAGGTAGATGACGATACAGAAATAAAGCTTTCCGATACAAAGCCTTTCGACCTGTTCAGCGAAGCCCTTGCAAACGGCGTGAAAACAAAACCTGTTATCATAGGCGCATATACTTTCCTTAAGCTTGCAAGATTTACAGGCAAGAAGAACGCCGGCGATATCGCACAGAGCGTTGTGAACGTGTATGCAGACGTTATTGCAAAGCTTTCAGCCCTTGGCGCAGAGTGGATTCAGCTTGACGAGTCTTGCCTTGTAAAGGATATGACCGCCGAGGATATCACATTCTTCAAGGATATCTATACAAAGATATTGGATAAAAAGGGCAGTGCAAAAATACTCCTCCAGACATATTTCGGCGACGTTCGTGATTGCTATAACGATATCTGCGCCCTTGCCTTTGACGGCATAGGTCTTGACTTTATCGAGGGCATCAAAACCGCAGAACTTGTTGAAAAGAACGGCTTCCCGAAAGACAAGGTGCTTTTCGCAGGCGTTGTGAACGGTAAGAATATTTGGAAAAACCACTATGCAAAAACTTTGGCTATCATTGACGATATAAAGGATAAGTGCGGCGAGATAGTCCTGGGCACTTCCTGCTCACTGCTCCACGTTCCATATACTCTCAAGAACGAGAGCAAGCTTTCTGATGACTATAAAAAGTATTTTGCCTATGCAGAAGAAAAGCTCTCCGAGCTTGCAGAACTTAAAGCCATCACAGAGGGCGAGTGCAGTGATAAGCTGGAAGCAAATAAAGCACTGTTCTCACAGCCAAGAAGCGGCGCTGATAAGTCGGTGACAGAGCGTGTTGCAAAGCTCACTGATAAGGACTTTGTAAGACTTCCTGAGTTTGCAGAGCGTGAAAAGATACAGAAGAAAGAATTTGGCCTGCCGCTCCTGCCAACAACAACTATCGGTTCTTTTCCACAGACTATTGAGGTCAGAAAAAATCGTGCGGCATTCCGTAAAGGCGAGCTTTGCGAAGCTGACTATGATAAGTTCATAAGCCAGAAAATAATAGATTGCATAAGACTTCAGGAGAAGATAGGTCTTGACGTCCTCGTTCATGGCGAGTTTGAAAGAAATGACATGGTAGAGTATTTCGGCGAGTGCCTTGACGGCTATATCTTCACAGAAAAAGCATGGGTGCAGTCTTATGGCACAAGATGTGTAAAGCCGCCGGTCGTATGGGGCGATATCTCAAGAGCAAAGCCTATAACAGTGAAGTGGTCAAAATTTGCACAGAGCCTCACAGATAAGCCTGTTAAGGGAATGCTCACAGGCCCTGTAACTATCCTTAACTGGTCTTTCCCAAGAGAGGATATCTCCCTTAAAGAGTCAGCAATGCAGATAGCCCTTGCTATCCGTGATGAAGTCCTTGACCTTGAAGCCAACGGCATAAAGATAATTCAGGTAGACGAAGCCGCTCTCCGTGAAAAGCTCCCTCTGAGAAGATCTGATTGGCACAGCGAGTATCTCGATTGGGCTATCCCTGCATTCAGACTTGTACACAGCGGTGCAAAGGCTGATACACAGATACACACCCATATGTGCTACAGCGAGTTCGCCGACATCATCAAGGATATCGACGATATGGACGCTGACGTTATCACCTTTGAAGCTTCACGTTCCGACCTGACTATCCTTGACGTTCTTAAGGAGAACAATTTCAGAACAGAGGTAGGCCCTGGCGTTTACGATATCCATTCTCCAAGAGTTCCGTCAGAGAACGAAATAGAGAATGCTCTTCATAAAATGCTCGATAGGATACCTGCACAGAAATTGTGGGTAAACCCTGACTGCGGACTTAAAACAAGAGGCGAAGCAGAAACAGTTCCAAGCCTTGAAAACCTTGTTGCCGCCGCAAAGAACGTAAGAAAAACATTGTAATTTTCATAAGGCATAAACAAAGCCCACAGAACATCAAAGTCCTGTGGGCTTTTTGTATTTATCTTATCCTATAAGCCAGTCATACATTTCCTGATATTTGTTAGCAGAAGCCTGCCATGAGAAATCCTGTGCCATTGCAGATTTGATAAGTCCGTTCCATTCGTCACGTCTGTCATCAAATATGTACTTTGCAAACATAACAGTGTTGTACATCTCGTGTG
>OCPS01002506.1_pt1 | contig 12106 bp, 9 predicted proteins | sample 1538651 | NCBI WGS metagenome assembly OCPS01 (sample SAMN04571715, study PRJEB22368) | human gut metagenome | biome: human gut; material: stool | host: Homo sapiens | place: Luxembourg | collected 2012-09-21 | reverse complement strand
GCGTACCCTGTACCTGCGCGATCCCGAAGAAAATCTTATAGAACTCTTTACCCCTCTTGCTGTAGAGCAATTTAGCCAGGAGCTCATTGAAGAGGACAAAAAAATTCAATAAGAGATATTGCTAAAAAACGTGCTCATATAATCCCCCACCTCTATAGCGCAGTACCCCTACCGCGCAGCTCTCCGGCATAGGCGTAGGTGCGTAAGCGTAGGCATTGTCAGGCGCAGGTAAGGGGCGATCTGTCTGAGCGAAGCGAGTTCGAGCCCCGTCTGCGAATGGCAGTACCGGAGTAGCACCGGAGACGTAGCCGGGGTCCCTTTCTTTTTGGTATCTTTTTCTTTCGGGACAAGCCGAAAGAAAAAGTACACACGCGTTACTTAAACCTCGACGTATCCACCTCCTCCCTCTTCTTCTCCCTGTATCCTCCGAATTTATACGTAAACGACACCCCGATTTCCCTGAAACAAGCATAATCATTCGTCACGTTCTGCGTACCAAAGCGGATACGTGGTTTTATCTGTCCCGTCTCAAAAATGTCATTGCAATAAAGATTCAGAATAGCCTTTCCTTTGGCAAAGGCATACCGCAAAGCAGCATTTACATACCCTGAAGACGGTAAATCATAAATTCCCTGAGTCGCTTTACTACGAGCCATTCCCGTCAGTGTCAGTTTCAGATCAGGCTTCTTAGAGAGAGTGAAAGTATTTGTCAGTACGGCAATACCATAACAAATATTCCGGTTAAAAGGAATATCCCAGAAATCATCATCCTTCTCATGATGCCACACACCAATCAAAGTTAAACGAGAGTTTAACCATTGCTTTATATCAAATGGTATAGAAGCTTGTACTCCTGCTTGTTGCTGGTAATTAAAATTCAAATGTTTATAGATTTCCACCAGACGTTCGGAAGATTGATAAAGAGTCTGGGTAGAGTAATCTTTTGTATGGGCAAACCATGCACTAAAGATATATTTACTCTTCAAAATATGTGTCAACTGAAGTTGATATTCCTGAGCCGGTTTCAGGAATGGGTTCCCATGTATTTCAGAATATCCACCGCCCAGATAAGAGATAGCGTCCTGCACCGCCCAATAATCAGGATAGTCCTTATCACTGCTCAAAGCCAATTGCCAAACATAGCCGGGGGCAGGCATATAACTCAGGTTAATGGTAGGATACCAATCCCACTGATTCCATACCGGTGTCTTATAATGTTCTACGGCAAGCGAAGCGTCCAAGGAAAGTTTATCACCGAAACTTTTATTGAAACCCGCATAGAAGTTCAGAGTTTGTTCGCGACGGCGGGATTGCATATTATCGGGAATACCTGTGCTCACACCTGTCTTTGTTCCCGCATCCTTCTCCGTATCATAATAATATTGATAACTGTGGTCGATACTGGTCGTATAAACGGCACCATAATTCAATCCCCATCCACGGCCCAGATTATGCTCCTGAGCAAGGAAGAATTTCCAGCGATTGATGCGCTGACAGTCTTCGGTATAAAAGGCAAGTTCTTCATCTTGCATGCTGCTATGCAATAACTGATCGGACGGAGAACGGTAATAAGTCAGTTCAGCACCGGCTTTCAATCCGAAAGGTGTACGGTAATCCAGACGCCCGTTGTGCAGCCAATCGGTACTGTTGCTACGGGTATTGGACTGCTGCGTACCGTAAATATCCATCAGACTATGATGAGTCGAATAACTTCCATTATAAACAAAGCTCAACTGATGGTCCTTGGCAATATTATAATCCGTTCCTACCCGGAAACTATGAGTATGTGAACGGCTTCGGCCCATCTCATCGGTTGTGATGTGATGAACCGAACCGTCCGCCAGAGAGTGCATAGCTTCTTTATCGGTTAAAGAATATCCCCGTCCGTGGTTGTGTGAGTAAAGAAAATCTGCTGAGAATTTATTTCCGTTATAGATCAGGCTGGCACGTTCGTTGAAGCCCTCGTAATGTTTCTGATTATATTTGCCATAAAGCTCTCCCTGCCAGGAAGACGGGCCTCCGGTGCTTTGTTTCAGTGTGATATTAATGAGTGCACCCCGCACCTGATAGCGTGCCGGAGCATTGTACATCACTTCCGCCTTCTCAATGCGACTGGACGGGATGCTTTTCAATAAAGAATAAAGCTGTTCGGTACTCATGGTGGTAACTTTGCCATCCAATATTACAGTTACCCCCTGCCCTGCCAACATCAACCCGCCATTCATCTCGGTTACGCCCGGCAATTCCTTCACAGCGTCATAAGCATTATCTACGGGTAGATTACCGATAAGACGCGGAAGATCGTACACCAATTTGCCTTGCTCCGCTTTCACGATGGGACGTTGTCCGGTAATCATTACTTCAGGAAGAGATTGGTAAAGACTGTCCAGCTGCTTGTCTTGTGTTATAATACTGTCCGCGCTGAGCGTCCGTTCGCTCTCTACATCCGTACTCTTCGTTATTTCCTGAGCGGAAACTCCTGCACTCAATGCACATAGCATCAGGGAAAGATAGTAATAAGACTTCATGTTCATTTGTTTTAGATACGACATAAATGTGTTCAGACTTAGAGATGATTGGGTGTCAACCTTGGTTGACAGGTCGATTAAGCTTGGTTGACAGATCCGTTAACCTTAGTTGACAGGCCGGTTGACCAAGGTTGACACCCAATTATGCAAGGGACTGCACAAGATTCTCCCTATACCTTTTGCAAAAGATGCCTTGTGCAAAACCGAATCATCCCTTAAGCTCTTGCACTGCAAAGTACGGTGAAATCTTCCGGACTTTGTGTTATCCGGAACTTACGTAGTCTTATCTAGTGTTATCTGAAGTGTTATTTAGTCTTACCGTCCATACATGTACCGGTTATCTTTCCTATCTTTGTCCATATAAATACAAGAGCTACATGAAACTGCCATTCAAACCTATTGCCATATTAGTCATAATCTCTCTGCTGGGTATCTTTATTTACCAGGCATACTGGATCACGGGACTATACAAAACGATGAAGCACGAACTGGAACAAAGCATCGTAGAAGCCATGCGCATGAGCGATTATAATGAGATGATGCTTCGTGTAAAGGCAATGCAAAAAGAAAATAAAGCCCACGGTTCCGTAGAGGTTTCAGCAGGATACAATTCCGATTCCGGAAAATCATTTGTCCGCAGCAGTACAACTGTTAACCAAACAGACAGTGCCGGAAGTCTTTCACTTTTAAAAGAAGGTATTCCTATGAAGTATGACAGCGTCTCAGTGAGCTACCCGAATGACTCGACAAGAGATATCCTTTTCACACGAGGACAGGAAGGCACAAATATTTCAGTCTGGGCAGAAAGAGATTCAGTAAAAGAGATCCTGGAAGATACAGTGATTAATGAGGATGAACCTCAAGCTTCTTTAAGAGCCGAAGGTGGAATAGACATGATGTTGCGCGACCAAAGCAGTATGGTGGAACTTGCCACTTTCATCCAGCGTGGAATGCACTCGGGACTGGATATTTTTATAGAACCTGATATAGCCGTTTATGACAGTCTGCTGAATGCCTATCTGCAAGAACGGGGGCTTAAACTTCCCTACCGATTGGAGCGTCTTCATTCCGGTGCCGATCCGGACTCAACGCTGGTTTACACTGATACGCTCGCCATTGTCGGAACTCCCGGATACATGCCCAGTGAAAAAGCAAAACAATATAATTATGCTTTCGACATTCACTCCAATCAAAGTTACCGCCTCACAATAGAACCTATTTATAAGATTGTATTGCGACAGATGAGCGGTATTCTTACCACATCATTCGTTATTCTTATTATATTAGGTTTCTCCTTCTGGTTTCTTATCCGCACCATTTTGCGGCAGAAAACACTGGAAGAGATGAAGAGCGACTTTACCAACAATATCACCCACGAGTTGAAAACACCTATTGCCGTGGCGTATGCCGCCAACGATGCTTTGCTTAATTTCAATCTGGCAGAAGACAAGCAACAACGGGATAAGTATCTGGGTATCTGCCAAGAACAGTTACAGCGATTAAGCGGACTGGTGGAACAAATTCTCTCTATGAGTATGGAACGCCGTAAAACCTTCCGTCTGCATCCGGAGACGCTCAGTTTGCACGATCTGTTCCCGACACTCATCGAACAGCATAAACTGAAAGCGGGCAAGCTTGTAGAAATCAATCTCGACATTGCACCGGAAGACCTGACAATCATTGCCGACCGTACACACTTCAGTAACATTCTGAGTAACCTGATAGATAATGCCATCAAATACTCTCCGGATAAAGCCGACATAATGATCTGTTGCCGGAAAAAAGAAACGGAACAAGTGGAAATCTCGGTCACAGACCACGGTATTGGTATCCCTACGGATAAACAGCCTCACATTTTCGATAAATTCTACCGGGTTCCGACAGGAAATATCCACAATACCAAAGGCTACGGACTGGGGCTTTTCTATGTAAAGACAATGGTAGAAAAGCACGGTGGCATGGTAACCGTACGAAGTGAAGCGGGAAAAGGAAGTACTTTTACAATAAGAATCTGAATAACATTGCTTATTATGAAAATGAATCAAGATATGGACAAAATCAAGGTACTGCTGGTTGAGGATGAACAAACCCTCGCCATGATTATCAAAGATACGCTGGAAGGCCAGAACTTCATCATCCATACTGCTGCCGATGGCGAGGAAGGTCTGCGTATGTTCTTCGACTTACGTCCTGATGTACTGGTAGCCGATGTTATGATGCCTCGTATGGATGGTTTTGAAATGGTACGCCACATCCGTCAAACCGACAAACGAACTCCGGTACTTTTTCTCACTGCCCGTTCTTCCATCAATGATGTGGTAGAAGGCTTTGAACTCGGGGCCAACGACTATCTGAAAAAGCCTTTCGGTATGCAGGAACTTATCGTACGCATTAAAGCGCTGGTGGGCAAAGCGTTTACATTCAGAGAGGAACCGAAGAAGGAAGAGACCTGTTTCGAAATAGGCGATTACCATTTCAACTCTGTCACACAGATATTGTCCCATACCGGAATAGAGCAGGAACTCTCCCACCGCGAGGCCGAAATTCTGAAACGCTTGTGCGAAAACCGTAATCAGGTAGTGAATACCCAGAATATCCTGCTCGATCTTTGGGGTGACGATAGTTTCTTCAATTCGCGCAGCCTGCACGTGTTCATCACTAAATTACGACATAAACTTTCCAAGGACGAACGTATCCGCATTGTCAATGTCCGAGGTATCGGATACAAACTTATCATCAACTGAAACTTCCGTTAACACATAACGACTTATGAAAAAACTATTCATCATTCTGTTCCTTCTCACTGTTTCCTTTCGCGTTGCTGCACAAAACGAGCAAACAAAGGACAGCACATTATTGAATCGTTTTCCCACGGAAATGGGAAAAGAGCCGTTGTCTCCTCCACCCGGAACAACTGCTGCTCCTAATCGGGATATGTCGGTAAAGACTTCTCTCAGCACGGATAGCACGGACTTACACATCACTCTTCCGACTTATTATCCCAACTTTCCGTGGATGGATATCAGAATGGGAAAGATGGTCAGCAGTTACGATCCTTTCGTGATGGATTACGAGCATTACGGTGCTTTTCAACTTTCACCCAATAGTATATTGAGCACATTCAGCACCTACAATACCTACCCTACAATGGGAACAATTATCCAATCAGGCGCCGATTTTATATATCGCCCTAATGAACGCTGGGAATTGACAGGGGGTATGTATACCGCCAAATACACCATCCCTTCGCGCATGCATGGTTCTCAATTCGACATTGGCTTGGATGCTTCTGCCGCCTATCGCATCAACAATTTCCTTCGTATCCGCTTTTTCGGGCAATATTCAGGCTTTGGCAAACAAAACTCTCTGAACGGATATATGAATCCTATGTATCCACAAAGCCACTACGGTGTAGTCATGGAAGTGAAAATCAACGATTATCTGGAAATACAGGGAGGTGTGGAACGAGCGTACAATGCTTCGAAAATGAAGTGGGAAACAGTACCGATACTTGCTCCGGTGATTCATCTCAATAGAAAAAAGAAATAGAAAACGGGCTGCATTTCCACACGAGATACAGCCCGTTCATTTACCGGTTAGAGAGGAACAAATAGATTGCTTATAAAACCAATTCAATTATTTACGCTCCAAAGATAGCAACAATACTCAAATATCAGCATATAATATACAAGTTTTATTTTAATAAATGCTATATATTTCCATAATTCATACTTATTTCTTATATTCGCCATTAAATAAAGACCATTAAGTGATGAAATATATAGGACTAATCATACTTTTCTGTCTCCTTTCTTTCAGGGTAAATGCCCAGAATGAAGTACCCGCTGACAGTGTTCGCAGTATGAATATGCCGGCAACAAAGAATTTTGATGGATTCCTTTTGGATATGAACCTAATGAAAATGGCAGCTCCCCAAATGCCCAAAATGACTTTAGACATTCCCGATGCCAGCAAAGATTATAGTTTTCTGTTTCGCTTGGACCCGAATGTGACCTACTCACAAGGCTACTCACACTTATTCAGTTTAGGTAGCTCCACCATATACAGTATGAACCCTTTCGGACTGACAGGTTTCGGATCATCTCCCCAAAACCTGCAAATGGGAAGTTTCCGGCTGAAGAATGGAATGCGCATCAATACTTATGGAGAGTATGACAAGGACGGACGGAAAGTCCCTAATCCTTCTGCCCTGCCGTGGGAACGGAATAACTTCAAAGGCGCTTTCGAACTGAAGTCGGCAAACGGATCATTTGGAATTAGAATCGAAGTACAACAAGGAAGAAATGGACCTTACTAAAAAAGACTACAGTCAAGGGATTATATACTGAAATAATATGAATATGAAGAAAAAAGTATTGGTAATAGGTGCCAATGGCTTCACAGGACGCCGGATCTTGAATGATTTGTCACGCAATGACGAGTACATAGTAACAGGTTGTTCTCTGCATGACGACATTGCTCCCGATTCCGGGAATTATCGTTTCATCAGTGCAGACATCTGCCAGATGGGGGAACAAAGCGCACTGTTCCGGGAAGTACGCCCGAATATAGTGATCAACACATCCGCATTATCCGTTCCTGATTATTGCGAAGCACACCGTGAGGAGGCAGACAGTATCAATGTCAATGCTGTGGGACAATTGGCATTCCGATGCGAAGCATCCGCTGCACGCTTTATACATCTATCTACTGACTTTGTATTTAATGGAGATACAGGGCAGCTTTATACAGAAGAAGACACTCCTGATCCCGTCAACTATTATGGGGCAACCAAACTGAAAGGTGAAAAACGGGTAGCTGAGCTCTGTAGCAATTATGCCATCGCACGTGTGGTAGTGGTCTATGGTGCCGCCTTGCCGGGGCAACACGGGAATATTTTGCAATTGGTAGCCAATCGTTTAAGAAATAATGAAGAAATACGGGTGGTTTCCGACCAGTGGCGCACGCCAACCTATGTAGGTGATGTTTCTCAAGGAATAGAGAAACTGATAAATCATCCCAATAATGGCATTTATCACATCTGTGGCTCGGAATGTCTGAGCCGATATTGCTTATCGCGTAGCAGATACTTTGAATCTGGATTATTCATTAATTCTGCCAGTCACTACCAAGCAAATGGGAGAAACAACTCCCCGTCCCCGTTTCAGCGGATTAAGCATTGAAAAAGCACGCAGAGAACTGGGTTACCAACCACATACTCTGGAAGAAGGAATAAAACTAATGTTCAATCTTTAAATAAGTGATTAGTGGTGAGTGCCACTAATCACTAAACAACGTTTCTGCAATTCCACTCTCCTTTTTATACACCCGCACCATCTCCAGCAATTCATCCCCATACTTTTCCACTCCTTTTTTACCAAAATAAGGGATTCGGAGAAGAGCGGATTTATCTTCGGGTAATAAATTGGTGATACCTAAAATAGCTTTCTGTTGGATTACGGTATATACCGGTAATCCTAATTGAGACGCTTCCGCATTACGCCATGCTACCAGACGCCTGTATAATTCGGGATGCAGAATATCCGAAGGAACTTCCACTGCTGCCGTTTTTTTCCGTGCAGGGGTATTTCCACTTTCTTCGGTTCCGCCTTTCCGTTTTCTTCTTTCGGTAGAATTACCGGAACGCTTTTCCCCTTTGCCTTTAGTCGATGCCGTATCGTCAATGGAAAGTACCGCCTTTTGTTTCAGATATTCTCCTACATGAAAGCCTTTACTGATAACAAATTCCAACAAGTCAACTTTTAACAGAAGTAGATCATCCAATTCCTCACTGGCAGTCTTCAACTGTTTCTTTAGTTCTTTATTATCTGTTTCCACAATGGTACTACTCCTGATAGCATCCAAAGGTTCTAATTGTTCTTTAAAATATTCCGCCCCCAAATGAATACGTTCCTGCAAGCTTTTATCCGTTGCATAATCTTCGGCACCATCAACCAGACGTGTGTATTGAAGGCTGAACTTTTGGGCAACTTTCGTTACCTTCTCATGAAAACGTTCCGTTTCTGATTTATATTCAGCCAATAGTTTGGGGTAAAGCTTATACAAGTGTTCATCCACCAATCTCACAAAACGCTTCAATGCCAACTCTAACGGTAAGAAATCAAACAATCCCGATAGCAATTCCAGAAAGTATGCTTGTTGCAATCTCCTATAACGCGTTTCATCAGGTTCGTTTCTACGCGCATCTTCCGTAAAAGTATCTACAGCACTGTCACTGATGACCGCTCTTGCCGACAGTGGAGCGCTCAATACCAACCCTTCCAATGTTTTACAACGACTTAATGCCACATAAGTCTGTCCGTGTGCAAAAGAAGCACTGGCATCAATTATTGCACGTTCAAATGTCAGTCCCTGACTTTTATGGATAGTAATAGCCCATGCCAGCTTCAGAGGGAATTGTTTGAAGACTCCTTCTATATCTTCGGTGATTTCCTTAGTCTCTTCATCCAACACGTATTTTGCATTCGTCCATTCTTCCTCTTGCAGCATAAAAGCATCCTCACTTCCTTTACTGCGTACTTCTATACCCAAAGCTGAGACATTGACCACTTCACCGATCATACCATTATAATAACGGTGCTCACCGGATGAATCATTCTTCACAAACATGACTTGGGCACCACGTTTCAGTTCAAGCACTTCATCTGTGGGATAAGAATATTCAGGAAACTTTCCATCTATCTGGGCACGAAAGGTGAAGGAACGACCGGGTAATTGTGCCAGTTCATGTTCATTGATGCGTTGCGCCTGATAGTTATGGGTAGTCAACTGGATATATCCTTCCTCTTTCGAAGGGTTGAAATTCGGAATGTACCTACGGTTCAATTCATCCAGCAAAGTTTTATCACAACGGTTCTCCCGAATACGGTTCAGCATATCCAGAAAGTGAGTATCACTCTGACGATACACTGTTTTCAATTCAAGCGTACAATATTCAGACTGTCTCAGTGCACGACTGGAAAAGAAATAAGGAGTATCATAGTAGCTGTTCAGCATCTGCCACTCTTCATCTTTTATCACTGGGGCAAGCTGCTGCAAATCGCCAATCATCAGCAATTGCACACCACCGAAGGGTTTACTGCGATCACGAAAACGTCTCAGTACATCGTCTATCGCATCCAGAAGATCAGCACGCACCATACTGATTTCATCAATCACCAGCAGGTCTATACTACGCATAATGTTGAGTTTATCTTTTCCGAAACGGAAACGATATTGTGCTTTGCCATCCGCACTGAATGAGGTATCAGGTACGTAAGGGGCAAAAGGTAACTGAAAGAAAGAGTGAATGGTTACGCCGCCTGCATTGATAGCTGCAATACCTGTTGGGGCAAGAACAACCATACGCTTTGGACTTTCGGACTTCAGCCGCCGCAGGAATGTAGTTTTTCCGGTCCCTGCCTTACCGGTCAGAAAGAGATGTGTGCCTGTATTTTCTATAAATTGCCACGCTAATGCCAATTCTGGATTCTGTTCCATTATTTCATCAATGTTGGTTGGAGGTGTAAAGGTAGCACAAATAAAAGAGCTAAAGCCTCCATTGGCACATCTTTTTGCAAAAAAAAGGAAAAGCTATAAGAGTGACAAGCTACGAACTACAAGTGACGAGTGGCTTTCGGAACATAGCGTAGCCGCTCGTAACTTGTAGCTCGTAGCTTTTAGCTTTATCACTTCAGACTTCCTGCTATAATATCCAGCAATTCATTTGTAATTGCCTGTTGTCTGCTCTTGTTATATTGCTTCGTCAAATCCTGTATCAGTTCATTCGCATTATCTGTTGCAGTCTGCATGGCAAGTGTACGCGCAGCATGTTCAGAAGCATTAGAATCCTGAAGTACAGTAAATAATTTCTGACTCAACACCTTCGGCAATAAATCAGCAATCAGCTGTCCGACAGATGGTTCTACAATATAATCATTCTGGAAACCACGTTTTCCCGATCCTTCTGTTGCAGCTGTTGCCGCCACCTTACTCAAATCAATAGGAAGGTACTCTTCACGCATCAATATCTGCGAACCCATTGATTTGAAATGATGATAAATCAGCTCCACCCGGTCGATTTGTTTTTCCATAAACTCTTGCATCAACAATGCAGCAAGCTCATACGCTTGTACGTATGAGGGTTTATCCGCCATCTCTTGATAGCTTCCCTGCGACGTATAGCCTAGCTTTTTCACAGCCTGCTCCACTTTCTTTCCTACAGGGTATATCAGAACGTTCTCTTTACCAAGTGATTTATATTCTTCCAGCGTTTCTCCGAGCTTTTTTACCACATTCGCATTGAAAGCTCCGCACAGTGAACTATTGGATGAGAAAACTACGACCGCTACCCGCGTTACGGGACGCACTTCGGTATAAGGCGACTCAAATGTAGCATCTGTAGACAAGAAGTTAGTCAGAATTTCATTCAGCTTCTGTTGATAAGGCAGCATATTCTCAATCCGTGTCTGTGCCTTGTGCAATTTAGCGGATGCCACCATCTTCATCGCCGATGTTATCTGACGCGTACTCTTGACGGAGTTTATTCTGTTTTTTACTTCTTTTAAAGAACCCATAGCATTTTTTTTAGTGGTAAGTGATTAATGATTAGTGATAAGCGGCAAATGAACACATGCCACTAATCACTTGTCACTCAACGTTAATCACTACTCCAAGTATTGTTTCGACATCAGATCTGCCGTTTCCTCTATCTTCTTGCAGACATCATCGTCAATGACGCCACTCTTCAGTACATCAAGCACATCAGTGCGGTGATTCATTTCAAGCGCTTCAAGGAAACTCCTTTCGAAATCTGTTACTTTATCCAACGGAACATTACGCAATAAGCCATGTGTACCACAATACAGAATGGCAATCTGCTTTTCTACCGGCATCGGACTGTATTGCGGCTGAACCAATAAACGGGTATTCTTTTGTCCCTTATCAATGGTCAGTGCAGTAACGGGATCCATATCACCGCTGAACTTCGTAAATGCTTCCAACTCGCGATACTGTGCCTGGTCTATCTTCAATGTACCGGCCACTTTCTTCATCGCCTTAATCTGAGCATTACCACCCACACGACTCACAGAGATACCTACATTGATGGCCGGGCGGTTACCTTGGTTAAACAAGTCCGTATCAAGGAATATCTGTCCGTCAGTAATAGAAATCACATTCGTTGGGATGTATGCAGATACGTCTCCTGCCTGTGTCTCAATAATAGGCAGTGCAGTCAGCGAACCGCCACCTTTTACTCTGCCTTTCAGACTTTCCGGCAAATCATTCATTTCACGTGCTACTTCTTCCTGATTGATAATACGTGCTGCACGTTCCAGCAAACGTGAATGCAGATAGAAGATATCACCCGGATAGGCTTCACGCCCTGAAGGACGACGCAAAATCAGTGATACCTCACGATAAGCTACCGCCTGCTTGGAAAGGTCATCATAAACCACCAGTGCATGACGACCGGTATCACGGAAATATTCACCAATAGCAGCACCTGCAAACGGAGCATAATACTGCAATGCCGCAGGATCACCTGCCGTAGCGGCAACCACAATTGTATAATCCAT
>OCPS01002495.1_pt1 | contig 12144 bp, 16 predicted proteins | sample 1538651 | NCBI WGS metagenome assembly OCPS01 (sample SAMN04571715, study PRJEB22368) | human gut metagenome | biome: human gut; material: stool | host: Homo sapiens | place: Luxembourg | collected 2012-09-21 | reverse complement strand
CCTATCGGCATTCTGGGCGATATCGTGATCCCGCCGAAAACAGCAACGGAGGCGGGTTTAGGCCGTCTATCTCAGCAAAACGGATGGGGCGTTGAGAACTCTCAGCCAATTGAACAGGGCGGTATCCCTCCGTTCAGAACTGACTTCAACGGAGTTTTCTTTCTTCTTTCTCAATTAGTCTATTGGTATCAGCAGGGCGGAATTATGAGGTATTCCGCAACTATTGACTATGAGATCGGGAATGAAGTTTTTCAGAACGGCACTAAATATCGATGTGTCGCTCCTAACGGTCCGTCGTCTACTAAAGTGGCGCCGGGATCGGATAGAACAGTTTGGAAAAACATTGATATTACCGTTCCTGCCGGCGCAGTCATGCCGTTTTACAACGTCACTTTAGGCGGCTCAGACAAACGACGTCCTATTTTTTGGGGTTCTACTCAGGCCGATGAGGGCTGGATTCTTTGTGATGGCGAAAGTGACGGCCGCGGCGGATTAACGCCAAATTTGGTAGACAAATTTCTCAAAGGCTCGGCGCCGGAAAATCAAGGGAAAACCGGCGGAAGTTCAGAACTCAACATTAACAATATTCAGGTTAATGGAACGATTGGCGGTACGGCGTTAACGGTGGCTCAGTTGCCCCCGCACACCCACGGAGGCTCCACAGCGCCTGCGGGGGATCACTCGCATACTCGTGGAAACATGAACATCACGGGGTCATTTTGGGGCGAGAACGAATGTTATGGAGCTAGCGGAGCCTTTAGAAGAAGCGGAGCCGGTAATGCAAACAAAACAGAGGGAAATAACGGAAACCAAAACGATATTTCATTTAACGCCGCAAACACGTGGACCGGCGAAACTTCCTACAACGGTCAACACCAGCACGGACTAAGTATTCAGAACACGGGGAGCGGTCAAACTCATACACATACGTTAAGCGCAAATACAAGTATTACGGGGGTTTCAAACGAACCCCCATTTTATTGCATGGCGTATTTTGTCCGGCTGCCGGAATGAGGTGAAAAATGGCGAAATTAAAAAAATTTGATTTTCACTACACGCCTACCGGAACCGGCGTAATTAGTGGGCCTGCAGTCCTTCAGCAGACTGAGGATGCAATTAATGAGATCGGGGAGTACGCAGACAACGCTTCCGATAACTCAGAAGAAGCGTTAAACATTGCAAAAGAAGCTCGGGAAACAGCTCAGACCGCTAACTCAACTTCTTCTAATGCGTTAGCCGAGGCGAACGCCGCCAATGAAAAGGTTGAAACTCTCAAACAGGTTGTAGACGATTGGGATGCCAATATTCAAGACGCCGTTGCCGCGTCAAAATCTGCAGTAGACGCCTCTACCGCGGCGGTGAATACTGCCAATTCAGCACAATCGACAGCGAATGAAGCAAAGGCCTCAGCTCAAGAATCCGCTGCTAACGCACAAGCCGCGGCTAATAACGCGGCTCAGGCGGTACAAACTGCAGAAACCGCTCAGCAAGCAGCCGAGACCGCGCAGGGTAACGCCGAATCTGCATTAACCTCCGCTACGACCGCTCAAACGGCCGCAGAAAACGCGGAAGCTAAGGCTACCGAGGCCGCAAATAGTGCGTACTGCGTTCGAGTAATCGATCAGGAATTATCAATATCTCAGACGATTACAACAGCTGATTTAAAACCGCAGGGCAATATCAAGGTAGGTGATACCGTCGTCGGTATTGACGGGCGCATGTTTACGATCGCCAGCATGTCCGAAGACGGTACGACGGCGGTTTTAAGCAGTACCTACGTCGATTTAACGCCAAACGTATCGTATTCAGCCGCTCAGCAACTAACAGATGCTGAACAACAGACCGCACGAAACAACATCGGTTTTACAAACGGTGTTAACGCATGGGCTGACGAAAATTTTGATCAACGAACTGACGATTATCTATGCCCGATTCTCGAAGAATTGATTTTAGAAAACGGCGGAACGCAGCAGGAAATCGATGACATCAAAAACTCTCAAAACTCAGGAGAGGTGAGTTAAATGAAAACATTAGATGAAGTCAAACAAGAATATTTAAAACAGGCGCTTGCGCATCCTATTGAGCCTTGGAGCATTCGGGACGCAAACGGCAGAGTAGTAGCACGTTCGACCATAAAACAACACCACGCGTTTGTTAACGCTCAAGATGAAGCGTATGCGGCTCAGCATTACAAATTATCAGAGCGATTCAAAAATGAAGAAGGCAAGTTTATTAATTACTACTGGATGGAGCCGAGCGAACCGGGTTTGTTTAAGAGTTCTGACGGTCAATTTTATAAAGCAGCTGACCTCCCAGAAACCGATGACACATTTGTAAAACGTCGGTATTCAGACACGATTAGAGCAGAGAGAAACGCTCGAATTTCTGACACTGATGACTACATCCGATTGCCGGATATAACAATTCAAAGTCAAGCTAAAGCAAAGCGAGTTCCGCTGACGAACGAAGACAGGGCAGAGCTCGAGAGCTATCGACAGGCACTTCGAGACATGACGGATTTAGACGGTTTTCCGTTTGTTGAGTGGCCGGAGTTTCCAGCCGCTCTGGCGTACGAGTTACAGCAGAAGATCAACTCAAGACAAAACATGAGTAAAGGAGGCATGAATGCTTAAAAATCTGATGTCACTGCTTTGCAGTCTATTCGTCCCTAAACGCGCTGTAATGGGGGGGGGTAGTTCTACTGTCTACGGTGTAGGAGCCGGTGCGTTAGGCACTGAGGACCCAACCTCTGAGCCCATCAAAATTACGCTTGAAAACGATCTTGCTGTATTTGACTACGTGGCGCCATTTGATTGCCTAGTCACGATTTTCTCTCTAGAACCGGTTCAGGGTGTTGACGATCACTATGTTTATGCACAACTGAAGCAGCGGGATTTTAGGCAGTTAATTAGAAGTCACGCCTACAACATAGCGACAACAATCCGCGCGGCGAAAGGGCAGACCGTAACGGTAGGCGCACGGGGCAACGGGAATCAACTGATCATTAGAAAAGTCTTACCAAATTAAGCTGGGGCCTTTAGGCCCCGGAAAAGGAGCTTAAATGCTAAAACAACTTATTCAGCGGCTATTAGATAGCCGGACAACGCCGCAGCAGGCTAAGGACTGTAATGACTTGGATTTTTCAAAGGAGATTACGGTCTTAAACACAACTGCGATAAGTTCTGCAAACTTCACTTATATTGCCCCTGATGCCGGTTACATTTGTCGATGGATTCAATGTAGTGGTAAAAGTGGTACAGCAATGGGTACAGATATCGTCGTTAATGGCAAACGTATGTCCGGCTTAGCAACAAACAACGGATACTTTGAATTCGGAGAGACGATAAGAGTAAATAAGGGAACCTCAATTAAGTTTGGCACTTGGGGTATTTCGACGTTAGCTCAGTACCTTGTAAAGTTTGTTCCACTCTGGGGGGGGGTATAACATCTTTATTTGGAGGGCTCTGTCATGCTTAAAGCCCTCATTCAATTATTTGCTGAGAAATTCCTTGTTAGTCGGAGCGATTGGATTTCTTATCAGTCCAATCCTACATCGACGGCCATTCATATCACGCCGAATCAAACAGGCGAATGGAATATTCTCGTTTCGCCGTGCAACGGCTGGTTTTGTGTTAAGGCCCAAGCCTCACAAATTCTGCTTAGTAACGGGGAACTTTGGCAAGGTACTGCATCGACAGCTCCCACTTATAGGGGCTTTTCAATCCCAGTTTCAAAAGGCTGGTCGGTGGTATACGTATTATCAAAAGACGCAACAGACCCGTTTGTCTTCTTTGTTCCAAGCATCGGTAATAAGAGTTAACGCACTAGCAGGAGGCGCATCATGCTGAAACAGTTTTTAAGCCTCCTGCTATCTAAATTCTATTCGAAGCACGAAAACGAATTGATAGGTCATCAGGCGCTTCCATCTAGCCAGCGGGTAAGGTTGTTTACTGATAAATCTGTAGGTGATTGGGGTACGGTTGCACAAGGTGTTGCGGCTTTTGATGGTTATTTGAATTTGACTGCAAAAGGTACGCAGTCAGGTGCTTCTTTGGTTCTTGGAACTTCCTGTTTAACCTCATGCCTTTTGTATCCATTTGCCACCGCTGGCGCGAACAGTTGGGTTCCTATAGCAAAGGGGGATAGTTGGGAAGTTGTAGGCTCTTTTTCTACAAATATCTCATTATCTTTATGTCGGACAATTGGGGGGGGGTATAAACGACTTATTCAGTTGGTTAGGAGGGCTTCAATATGCTTAAGTCCTTCATCCAATTGTTTGCAGAAACGTTTCTCAAGGGTAGATACAAAGACATTGCCTTTCAAGTCAGAGGGAAAGACGCGAGCCAAATCGCTATTGCTATTACAGACACTTCTGAATGGCGCTATACAGCTCCGTCATCAGGTTACGTTACCCTTCGTGTTTCGTCGTCTGAAAATACGTGGTTCAGAATTGATAATGAGTCTACAGGAATGTCCTATCTCACAAATAACAACGGGACATGGAAGTTCGCAACGCTTTCAGTCAAAAAAGGAGACACTATCGTTTTCGGGCTATCTCCCGAAACTAATGTTTCAGCGACTTCGTGCTGGTTTATTCCTTGTGTTTGTGAATCTTAAACTCAATAAAGGAGGTGCGACATGCTAAAAAACATTCTGCGCCTTCTGTTGTCGAGGTTTTATTCCAAAAACGAATCAGCCCTGGTTGCAAGGCAGTCTCTTCCTGATACTTCCGAATACGTTGACTGGTCATCCAGCGCCGTGGTCGGAAAGCAGGGCACTTACATTTGTCCAGACGATGGCTATGTAGTTATAGCTGCTAAAAGTGGCTCTAATACGGGAGTTAATGTATGGGGGTCGCTTGATATAGGTGTTGCTGGAGCTTCAGGCATTCAGCCTAAAGTTTTTTGCCCGTGTCGAAAAGGAAGAGTAATTAACTACATTATCACGGGCGAGCTTCATCTGACTAGATTTTATAAGTTTATCGGGGGGGGGTATCAGACTCTTAAACGTCTTCTGCAAGGAGGTGGCTTATGCTTAAGTCACTGGTTCAGCTCTTTGCGGAGAAGTTCCTTACAAGTAAGAAGGAATGGATTGCTGGGTTTTCTAATTGCAACTGGACTGGGTATACGCAAATCAATATCTCAGCTTTGCCGACATTTGAGGAAAATCCTATGTACAAGATATACCTTCCGCCGTCGGATGGAGTTATTACGTTTACCGGAAGCAGTGAGGATAACTATATGGACATTCAGCCTCAGGCGGTATTCGGTCTTAAAGCTCGTGGCCTTAATTCGATTATTGTTCCGGTTAGAAAAGGAAAGACGGTATTCGTTTATAACGCTGACCTTAACGGGTTACGCTTCGTTCCATTCCTGTCCTAAGCAGCTTGGAGGTGCGCTATGAGCTTGAAATCGTACCTCCAACTGCTGGTTTCAAAAATCGGAGTCTTAGATATTGAAACTTCTTCTTTGATAACTGGTAGCGCCGTTGTTCCTGTGGGACAGAATGCTAAAGAAAATAGACTTTCGGGAATTGCTCCTTTCTCCGGGTACGTAACCGCGACTGTTAAATGTAAAGCCTCGGTTGTGAATTTGATGGTGAACTCACAAACACTTATGCAAGTCATAAGCCAAGGTTCTGAAAATGTTGGTTATCAGACGGTATGTACTCCGTGTTCAAAGGGTGATAGCGTTGAATTGGCACTGTTAGCCATAGAGAGCGGTTCTATTGAACTGAAATTCTTCGCTATCAATAACGGGAAATAGCTAAACGCCGCGTTCACCGCCCCTCACGTCGAGGGGCTTTTCTTTTCTTGGATACAGATAGGGCTTAGAAAGCGGCAACTTTCTAAGCCCGAGGAAAGCGCCGGAAGTAAATTCCCGCACGCCGTCTTTCAAAAACTAGCCTCATTATAGACGATTCTCATTGTCTTCATCTTTATTTTAGCTTTAACCCATAGGGGGTAAACATGCCAATTAAACAGCCTGCTGTTTGGTCGGACTTCGCTACTGCTGTGAGCCAAATCGCGGCAATTCTGATTATCGTTTGTGCGTTAGCTGGGCCCGCTCAGGCATACGCAAAAGGAGAAAAAGTGTTTAAGTTTTTTCAGTTCGTTGTCGAATTTGTAACGTCCGCCGCAGCCGGGTTCATTGTTTTTCTGCTTCTTCGAGTAACAGACATGCCGGAAGAATGGATAGCCGCCTTTTCAGGTATTTCGGCTTTTTTCGGTACTCGTTTAATGAATGTTCTTTATGCGATTTTCGTAGGCAAATTAAAGATCATGCTGCATGCCGACGAAAAGCGAAAGGAGGATAAAAATGATTGAGCTTTCGTGGAGGCCTTTTATCAACGGGATTTTAAAGGCGCTTGTTTTTGCGGCTTTTTACGTTGCGGGCGCGTTAACGGGAGCCCAATTGTCTGATTACAAAATTGTTTCTCAGCAAGACAGAATCCAATTCCTTGAGGGAGAAACCTACCTGCAGCGGACTCAGATAAACGAGCTTACAAAACGGGCTACCGAGAATACGGAATCCCTGCAGGAAATTAAAAAGATCAAGACGGAAATCTTCGAGCTCAAAACTGAAATTCAACTTTTACAGGAAAAACATAGATGACTGAGAAATTACCATTTAGTCAATGGAATCCTGCTCTAGCAGCTCCGTTTTTAAAAGAGAAGGAAGGTCTGGAGCTTAACGCGTATAAATGCTCTGCTAATCGCTGGACAATAGGTTATGGACACACTAAAAACGTCCACGCAGGCATGACAATTGATATTCAAACAGCTAACAAGTTTTTGCTGGATGACATTCATCATGTTGTCGAAGGTCTCGCTCCCTATGTCAAGGTCCCTGTCACTGAGGGCCAATTTATAGCGCTGGTTTCATTGGCGTTTAATGTTGGAGTATCGGCCGTAGCCCATTCCCACACACTTGAGTTTTTCAATGCTGGCCAACTTGCAAAAGCTAAGGCGGGCTGGCTGACGTTTAACAAGGTCGGCAAGATACCAAATAAAGGACTGACAAACCGAAGGCGCGAGGAGGCTGCTTTGATGTGAACCCGATAGTGATATTTAAATACGGCGCCGGCGCCTTGATTGTGCTCGGCGCTTATTTTTTTGGATTGTCGCAGGGCCATGATTCTGAGCAACTCAAACACGCTCAGGCTCAGGTAATCCAGTTAACTGAAACAATCAAACGATATGAAACGAAACAGCGTGAACAAACGATCGCCATGGCTGAGCTCCGTGTTTCTGAGTCTAATGCTCGCTCTGAGTCTGACCGGATGCGCGAGCGTATCGCCGGAATTGAAAAGCGATCCAAAAGCGGCGCCGCTAGAGACACAATTCGATGTCTCCAACTGGGAGCAGAATGTCGAGAGCTATTGCAACAAGCTAGAGGAGCTATTAACTACTGTAGAAAAGCGTTACAGTAGCGAATAAAGCGAAAGGGCGCTAGTTTGCGCCCCCTGCTCACTCACCCAGATTTAGAAATCTTCCCACATCTCTTTTTTAATAGACTCTCCGTCTTCGGATTCTTCTTCAATCTCGATGTATGCATTTTCGTCCATCCAGTGACGGAATTCCTTAGCGTTAGCGAACTGAAATCCCAAAATACCACGTTTGGCAATTTCGTTCTCATTCTCACCGGCTGCATTCACCCTGTCAGCAAACGCCCAAATTTGAGAATTCAATTTTTTAGCATATTCCTTTGCTTCTTTGACGCTTCCAAACGAATCAAACGTGTTTCCGTCAATCAGCACTTTGAAAGTCATTTTGTTTTCCTCTTTCATTGCTTCATAAACTTTATTTCTTATCCAGCTTGAACCACCATTGTCACGAATCCACCGAGCCATTTCTTTCGGGAGGTAGAAGGTAACCCTCATTCCCCCCTCTGGCGTCTTTCTAGGCGCCCCCGATTTCTTTTCTCTCATTCGTTGTCCTTGGCGTTTTCGATCACTTCCGAGTAATCCACTTGAGAGAACTCAGCTTTGAAGCCCTGTTCGTCAAGTTCCAAAGAGTTAATTTCTTTCCCTTCTTCATCAACGATGGTCATGTCCGGTACGAACCACCAAATACCGTACAGACTATCGTCTCGACGAGTTATTAGTTCATTCTTTTGGACGTTGTATTGAAACGCTTCATTGAAATGAATCTCGAATGGTACGTCTGGGTGACGTGACTCGACTTCGGCGATACCTTCGACCAGTCCGTCATAATCGTTGGAAATATCTATTTCCTGAGAGTGCTGCCATCCCTCTAAGCTCATGAGATTCTTTAATTCGGCTATCGTCATTCTCTTCATCATTTCTTATCTCCTTACTGAGTATGTTTGTATTGTATTCCTAATTATGTATTGTGTCAATACATAATTAGGAAAATCGTAACAATAGAGACTTTTTTAAATTATTGTGCTATTCTGGCGTCGTTCTAGAATCGTTTGGTGGTCAGTTGATCGAGACTGCCAATCGACAAGTTCCCCGCGTCAGCGGGGTTGACCCGAGTAAATGCTCTTGTATGAGCATTACATCGTTAAGTTCCCCGTGTCAGCGGGGTTAGAAAGGGCCTTTCGGGGCTCTTTCGCTTTTCTGAAACATCGTGTAGTATCTATTCCGTTGCTACTCTAGCTCGGTTTTTGAAGTCTCATTCGTGAGCGCCGCGCGCGAGGCTAACTCGTTACGATGCCTCAACTATCAGAACGCAACTACTCGGAGGCTTACGAGCCTCCGTTTTCGTATCCGGCGCCGGATTATATGTAGGTCGTTTTCCGACCTACTTCACAAAAAAATGAGCGTTTTTTAGAGTAATCGCCGATTTTTCGCTGATCTGCTGTAATTAACTAATTGAATATATATGATTATGAGGTGCCGTCAGTGGGCACCACCAAATTCTTGTTCTCGTCAGAGGTTCTGAGGGGGACTCAAAAAGCTCCGTTAATCGGGGCTTTTTTCATACCCAGACTAATTTTTTATCCAAGTCGTGAAGCGCGGATTGTTTCCGTAATCCCGGAAGGTCGCAGACCCTTTAAATCCATTTTCTTCAAAAATACTCCGAACGGCCTCTCCTTGATTCCAGCCGTGCTCAACAGCGATCAACTGCACCTTGGGCGCCTTTCTCTTTATTTGCGGAAGAATGGTTCTATACGCAATTAAACCATCGGATTCGTCGGTTAAAGCGCTTCTCGGTTCATATCGTAGAGCGTCTAAATGCTTGTCGTCTCTTTCGATGTAAGGCGGGTTAGAGATGACAGCATCAAAAGATAATTCAGCCGGATAAGGATCCAGCCACGAACCTTGAACAAGCTTGACGTCGGCGCCTAGAGCCTTGCAGTTGGCTTGGGCCACCGCCAAGGCACTTTCCGAGAGATCTGAGGCCCATACCGTGAGATCAGGCCGTTCTAAGGCTACGGTGGCGGCAATGCACCCGGAACCCGTGCCTAAGTCGCAGACAAGAGCGTTTTTGGGGAGATGTTCGATGAGCCACTCGACGAGACACTCAGTGTCAGACCGAGGAATCAGCACCGACGGATTGACAAGAAAAGGGCGCGCGAAAAACTCCTGTGTACCGAGAAGGTAGGGGAGCGGGACACCCTCAGAGCGTTTTTTTGCGATGTCGTTAAGTTTGCGTTCTTCGTCAGAAGAAAGAACTCGATCGTCGTGAATGAGTTGTGCGGCTTTATCCATACCGCACACGTGCTCCAGCATGAAACTTTTATCAATCGAATCCAGCGAGCTGGAGAACAGCCATTCACGGACGGTCGTCAAAGTTATTCTCCTTCGGCAAGAGCAGCCAGCAGCTCAGCCTGATGCTCGGTCGTGAGCGGAGAGATCAGGCAGTCTAGATCTCCGTCCATGATCGAATCAAGCTTGTAAAGCGTCAGGTTGATGCGATGGTCGGTAACTCGGCCCTGCGGGTAGTTGTAAGTGCGGATACGTTCGCTTCTGTCTCCGGAACCGATCAGAGATTTACGCATGCTCGATTCCTTAGCCTGAACTTCGGCGACTTGGGCAGCGTGAATACGTGAGATCAGAACGCCCATGGCTCGCTCTTTGTTCTTGTGCTGGCTTCGTTCGTCCTGGCACTCGACCACAATGCCCGTAGGAAGGTGTGTAATACGAACAGCACTTTCTGTTTTCTGAATGTGCTGGCCGCCGGCGCCGGATGCGCGGTAAACGTCAATTCTGAGTTCGGAAGGATCGATGACGACATCGCCGATTTCGTCGGCTTCCGGGAGGACGGCAACCGTGCAGGCAGAGGTGTGTACGCGGCCCTGAGACTCGGTTTCCGGAACACGCTGTACGCGATGGCCGCCGCTTTCAAACTTCAGTTTGGAATAAGCGCCTTGGCCTACGATTTTCACAACGATTTCTTTGTAGCCGCCTAAGTCGGAAGGGCTGGCAGAGACAAACTCGACCTGCCATTTTTGACGCTCGGCGTAGCGCGAATACATTCTGAACAAATCTCCGGCAAAGAGTGCGGACTCGTCACCGCCCGTGCCGGCGCGGATTTCCAGATAGATGTTCTTCTCGTCGTTAGGATCTTTCGGAAGCAGAAGGATTTCCAATTCTGAAGAAATCTGCTCGATTGCTTTCTTTGTCGCTTTGATTTCCTCAGAAGCGAATTCCTTCATCTCTTCATCGGAAAGCATTTCCTCGGCAGCAGCAAGGTCTTCTTCTGCTTGCTCGTATTCTTTAGCTTTTAAAACAACAGGTTCAATTTCCGCTCGTTCCTTAGAAAGTGCTCTGAATTGGTCCATATTGGATGTGACATCGGGATCTTGAAGATTCTGGTCGATCTCTTCAAGTCGTCTGACCAGTTGGGTCAGCTTGGAGCGCATTGTGTCTTTCATGTCTGTGTCTTTAACCGAGTTCGTTCGATTTTAGTTGAAATATCAACACAAAAAGCCTTCAAAAGTGAAGGCAGATATCGCTAAATTTTCGCACAGCTAGCGATGATGGATGTGGTAGTGATAGAAGCGATCAAGCAAATGCAGAACCTTTTCGTAGTCTTCCTGCGAGAGGTTGGGATCATTGCGCAGTACCGTCAGCGGATCATGAATGAATTTCTTCATCAGACCGTGGGACATGGCTTCCAAAATTTCGTTGGCGTCGCCGCCTTTTTGAATGGCTTTTTTGGCTTTTTCAAGCTCCATCATACGGAGGGCGTCGGCTCGTTCCTGAAGACTCAGAATTTGAGGAATGGAGGAGCGAGTCGTCATCCAGCACTTAAATTCATCGACTTTGGTTTCGATGAGTCTGTCGGCCTGCTCGACGGCAGCTTTACGTCCCTGGATACCCGACTGAACGACTTTTCCGAGATCGTCAACGGTGTAAACGTAAACTTCGTCTAAATCATCAACTTCGCGTTCAATGTCTCTGGGAACCGCAAGGTCGATCATGAAGATCGGACGATGCTTACGGCGCTTCAGTGCACTTTGAACCATGCCGAGACCGATGATGGGAAGCGTGCTGGCCGTACAAGTGATCAGGATGTCGTATTTCGGAAGAATTTCCGGGAGGTCGACGAGTCCGACAGCTTTTGCACCGATCGTTTCCGCCAAAGCCGCCGCTCTGGCGACGGTGCGGTTTGCGACGGCAATGTTTTTCGGTTTCTGTGCGCAGAAATGAGCAGCACAGAGCTCAATCATTTCTCCGGCACCGACAAACAAGATGCTGGAGTTTTCTAAAGAACCGAAGATGCTCGAGGCGACTCGGACGCCGGCAGCTGCCAAGGATACGGAGTGAGCGCCGATCTCGGTTTTAGAACGGACTTCTTTGGCGACCGCAAATGTCTTTTGAAAAAGGTAGTTCAGAAATACGCCTAGGCCATGGTTTTTCTGAGCAGTTTTCACTGCCTTTTTCATCTGGCCGACGATCTGGGTTTCGCCCAACACCATTGAATCCAGACCTGAGGCTACTCTGAAGGCGTGGCGAGCGGCGTCGTCATTTAAGAACACATAGAGGTGTTCCTCAAGTTCATTGAACTTCACGCCTTTGCTTTCGGCCAAGAACTCTTTCAGTTTTTTGGAGGCAAGTTCGGAGTCTTCAGCCGCACAATAAATTTCCGTGCGGTTACAGGTCGATAAAATCGCGACCTCTTTGATACCGCCACCGGCAGGATTTCCGAGCATGGCTCGAATCTTTAGGTTT
>OCPS01002493.1_pt1 | contig 12156 bp, 6 predicted proteins | sample 1538651 | NCBI WGS metagenome assembly OCPS01 (sample SAMN04571715, study PRJEB22368) | human gut metagenome | biome: human gut; material: stool | host: Homo sapiens | place: Luxembourg | collected 2012-09-21 | reverse complement strand
GCAGTGATAGCACTTTGGCTCCCGTGCGTTTACATTCGTCGATGGCAGCCTGTATTTGTGTAACACAGTTCTCGTACGAGTAGGGGACTGCTCCGAAGTCGGTGACGTAGACAGTATCTTTCTGCTGTGCATGGGCGGCAGCGTAAAATAAAAAGCAGGCGGGTAGGATGTGCAGATACTTTTTCATGGTATGTAGTCTCTTGCTTTAAATGTATTATTGAATAAGATGAATTGGGTATCCAAAGGTATATGATTTTTTTGTATTAGTGGATCACTTGAGGCTAAATAGAAGCCGCCGGGTTACTATTTATTTCCATAAATATGTTTACCCGACGGCTTCAGAGAACATCTGATAATTAAGCAATACTTACCTATTGAATCTGTGACTTCTACGAGTCATAATCGAGTGGGGACTTATTTATTCAGAGTAACTTTCACCGTCGGCAGCCATTACGCTGTATTTATGCTCCCGGGTCCAATCGGCAGGAACACCGAATTTGGGTGAACCGTCCAATGGGGTGACGCGGGCGGCGGTAGATACATTGACGTAAACCACGAGGTTACTCAATGACACTTTAGCGCGTTCGGCCTCTGTGAATTTGCCCCCTGCGGCAGGAATTGTAAATACGGCAGTGGCTACACCGTGCTCCGAGTCGATATTGTTTGTACGGTCCAGCTCTTTTTCGGCTACAATGTTTTCTCCCGTGATGGCATCCTTATCACCGGAGTAGAAGCGGTGATAAGCACCTACTTTGGTTATTTCCGCCTCTTCGTAGGCGGGCAGATCTTCTTTACTGCAAGAACTGATGATGGGAACACACATCAGCAGCAGTAACATAAACCATTTAGTATCTGATAATTTGATTCTCTTCATATTATTTTCTTCTTAATTTATTTAATGAATGAACTGTTAGGTTTACCATCCCGGGTTCTGGTCGCTGTCATTGATGGCGGAGTTGGCATTGATGATGCTTTGTGTGATCGGGAACAGGTAGCGTTTCTTGGAGAATGTACGGTCGGCATTGGTATATCCTACAGTACCTACAAACATGCGATGTCTGTCTTGGCTGATCTCAACAAAGGTGGGCGGTGAACTCAATTCCGGAATGATGTCTCCTGCGGGTTTCCCGTGATTGGCTTCGCCGCCGTACATGCCCCAGCGTAACAGACTCCAGTAATAATCGCCTTCCAGAGCCAGATCTACGTGACGTTCAATCTTATAATCGTGCCATGCGTCGGCCAGTGAAGTGGCGATGGAAGGAGGCAGATTGCCGTGAGTGGTACGTGTCCGGTTGAATGTGGCTACCGCACTGCTCACTTTGGAGGCATCGTATTGGGCAAGTCCGAGCAAGGCTTCGGCCTTATTCAACAATGCACGTCCGTAGCGGAAGATGACATAATGGTAGTCGGTCGGATTGTTCCAGAAGATGCGTTCGGCATTGACATAGATATATTTGCGCCAGATGTAGTTCGTTATGGGGATGTATCCGTTGCCCGGTGTCTTACCGTCTACGGCTGTCCTATGCAGGTTTCCGCCCTTATGAAGAGTGATCAGCTCATTGTAGAACATGCACGAATCATACTGGATGGAGTGATAGAAGCGTTGGTCACGGTTCTTGTACATAAAGTCATTGATCTGCACGTCCGGAGCGTTGCTGTTTGTCTGATATGCCAGGCTGTTGTCATCCAGCTCCTTGGCATCTACAGCCATGTCGGCTACGTCGGCATTGGATAATGGTGTCGTGTTGTTCACGAACTGGGTCGACTCATTCCATTTCACTCCTTGGTTGGTAATCTGGTCTATTACTAAATAATCGTCCACCAGATTCTGGGAAGGTGAGTGTTCCAGCCAGCATTCAAACACCAGGTCCTGATTGAAGAACGGACGTCCTCCGTAGTCTTCCAGGCGTTTGTTGCTCTGGTTGGGAAGCATCTCCTGCATAAGTGTACCTGCACCGTTGGTGTTATCCTTGCTGTAATATTGTGCCAGAATGATTTCGGGAGATGTCCTGGCACCATCCTGGTTGAACATACTGCCGTAATTGCTGTCCAGTGTGTATCCTTGTATACCGTCTACTGCAGCTACGGCCTGTTCGAAGAGTGACTTCTTGCGGGTGTCGTCTGTGCTGTAGGCAGCAGCTGTCAGGCATACTTCTGATTTCAGCGCACGGGCTGCATTGGCATTGATACGCCCTTGCAGGGAGGTTTCGGGCAGTCCTGCGATGGCATCATCTATATCTTTCAGGATCAGGTCGTACGTTTTGTCGATAGATTCTGTGAGCGGTAAGTTGAATTCATCCGTTTCAGCCAATACATGGTCTACCCAGATCACACGTCCGCAATGCTTGGCAATATAATAATAGGTCATTGCACGCAGCATCTTTCCTTCGGCTACCAATGCTTTTTTATCTGCATCGGACAAACCTGTAGATGCTTGCGATTTTTCGATGATCAGGTTACATCGGCGGATGGTGCCGAACTGGTTGAATCCCCATGACCAGTCACGGTTCATAAGATCTCTGGCTTCATTCGGGCAGTTCTGGCGCATGACCGAATTCAAGGTCCATTGCTCCTCCGTGCGGATATCGTGATAGAAGGGGAGGACATTGTTGTAGGTTTGCAATACAAAAGCGTCCGCTGTCGATTTTAGGCTCCAGACGAGGTCTTCCGAATAAGATTCCATAGGCTTCGTATCCAGGAAGTGTTCACAGCTCTGGAGTGTCAGTGCTGCGCAAAAGAGCGCAGGAGTGATGTATTTTATGAATTTCATATATTGTCTTCTTTTTAAGTTCATACTATTTAGAATCCTACGTTGACACTGATGGAGTATACTCTTGAAACCGGATAGGTGTAGAGGTTGCCGTCGCCGATTTCCGGGTCGATGTCGAACTTATTCGCTTTGCTGAAAGTCAGTAAGTTATAACCATTCAGAGAAACGTTGCATTTATTCATCCATGCCACTCTTTTGAGTAGTTTATGTTTGAAGTCGTAGCCGATGGATAATGTCTTCAGGCGAAGATAGCCTGTGTTGATCAGCCAGAAGTCTGAGCTGCCGTAGTTGTTACTGCCGTTGTAGCTTGCCGTACTTCTCAAACGTGGATAGCGGGCTCCCGTATTATTCGGAGTCCATACGTCGGTCTGGAAGTCATAGATAACAGGAGGATAACCGCTGCCGCTTTGGCTTCCCTGAATCATACCGCCCATATAAAGGTCGGCCGGAGTAGCTCCCTGCCACAGCATGTTCATGAACCAGCCTTTGTAGTTCAAGTCGGCACTGAAGCCGTATTGGCCGCGGGGCATACTGTTTTTGCCGATGCGGTGTTGGTCGGAACCGTCAATGATACCGTCGCCGTTGAAGTCATTGTATTTCAGGTCGCCTGCACCTAAGTTGACGGAACTCTGACGTTTGGGTGAGTTCATGATGTCTTCCTGATTCTGATAATAACCCAGGCAGTCGTATCCGATACCCCAATATCCTTTGGCTTGTGTAGTACGTTTGTATGGGTTCTTGGTATCGGTTTCCGCTTCGTTCGGATTGATGTTCCAGTATTGGTCGAAGTAGGTGAAATTGCCCGAAAGTGTGTATTCAAAATCACCTCTTTTCTCTTTCCATTGCAGGATGAACTCGGCACCTTGGCGGATGAACTCGCCATTTGACTTTACTTGGGGTAATGCGATGCCCAACGGGTCGGTATAAGCTACTGCCGACGGAGAGGTCAGATAACCTTTGGTGCTCTTGCGGAAATAGTCTACAGAACCCGAAAGACGGTTGTTGAGCGATCCGAAATCGAATCCGATGTTAAAGTCGCGGGTAGTATACCAGGTAATGTCTTTGCTGACCAAGGCACCTTCGGAAAATCCCGGATACCAACTTCCGTTAAGCAGGTAGCCACGGTCGTTCAGTCCGTATGATTGCAGGTAAGCATAGCGTCCGATGGCGTCTGAACCGATCTCGCCATAAGAAGCTCTTACCTTGAACTGGTCGAAGATATGACGGTCTTTTAATGTCTGCCAGAAGCTTTCTTCCGAAATGACCCATGCAAGAGAGCCGGCATAGAATGTTCCCCAGCGTTTACCTCGCGGGAAATTGTCGCTACCGTCGTAACGGAGGCTGGCCTCGGCCACATATTTGCTGGCATAGTCATATTTCAGTCGGGCTACTACACCGGCACGCGCTTCTTCACCTTCCGAAGAACTGTTTTTGGCTGTAGATACAGGACCTGCACCGATCTGGTCTACGTCCAGCAAATATTCTTCGCGGGATAACGAGGCATCGTCTTTAAAGAGTTTATAGGCTTCGATACCGGCTGTGGCGCTGATTGTGTGTACCTGATTGAAAGTACGGTCATAATTGGCAAAGCCTTGCACGGTGTACGATGACCAGTTTGAATAAGACTTGCTCAGTGAAGGTTTGCCGGGATCGTTGGGGTTGCCATCCCAATCGTATGCTAAAGGTGATTTTTTCCAACTTTTTGACTTGTCGTTGTTGATGCGGTAGTTACCCAGTGCTTTCAATCGTAGGCCCGGTACATAAGGTACGCTCCACTCCAGTGCGAGGTTTGCTATGGCACTGAGGTTTTCGTTTTTAGTGTATCCGGCGTCGGGGGAGATCTCCATCAATGGGTTATCCGGTGTGTTGAATATTTGTCCGTTCGGATTGTATGCTATTTCCCAGGGGGCTTTATTCTGGATGTGTCCCCAGGTGTGATAATAGCTGTCTCCCGATTTGGCATTAGGCGATCTTAAGTCCGTTTTGTAAGCTTCGATACTGGAAGTTACTTTCAAACCTATTTCTTTGAAATCTGCTACGATATTTGTGCGGAAGTTGTAGCGTTTGAAACTGTTTACATCGAACTTATAGAGTGACTTCTGATCGTAGAACCCCAAAGAGGTATATGCTTTTATCTTTTCGCTACCACCGGTGACAGTCAGGGTATGTTGCATTTCCGGTGCGAAGTTCTTCAAACAGAGTTTTTGCCAGTCCGTATTAGGATATCTGCGTGGATCTGATCCGTTGCGGAACAGTTCCAGTTCATCGTCCGTATAGGCCGGTGCCAATCCGTCATTGGTCATACTCATGTTCTTGTAGAAGGCTGCATCGTGGGCATCCAGCTTATTGGGCATATTGGCAGGTTGGCTCCAGTTATAGTTAAAGTTATAATTGCTTGGTTACTATCATTACGATACCGTTGGCAGCACGTGCTCCGTAAACGGCGGTAGAAGCGGCGTCCTTCAGGATTGTGATCTGATCGATGTCTTCAGCATTCAGATTGCGGAAATCCCGCTCTTCGGAAATCACATCGTCTATTACATAAAGCGGAGTGCCCCCTCCACGGATAGAGACACTGGAAAAGTTATTCAGACCGCCTCCGCTGGTTGTGACCAACAGACCGGGAGCACGTCCTGCCAGGCTTTGGGTGATGTTTGCCGTCGGTGCTTTGATAATGTCTTCTGTATTGACACTGGCAATGGCGGCGGTTGTTTTACGTTTAGAAGTCGTACCGTAACCTACTACGATGACTTCATCCAGCGTTTTAGTGTCTTCTTCCATCGTGATGCGTAAATCTTTGGATTTTCCGACAGCGACTTCTAAGGGCTTGTATCCGATGTAGCTGATTTCGAGTACGGCCTTGTTGGGGACATTCGGTATCATAAACTCTCCTTCCATATTGGTGATGGTACCGATAGTGCTTCCTTGTACTTTTACCGAGGCACCGATGATGGCCTCTCCGCTCTCATCGACTATTTTACCTGTTATTTTCTCTGTTTTACTCTGCTGTGTGGCTGTGACAGCATTTTTTTCATAACTGTCTGCTACGGCAATTTGTGATGTCGTGCAGAATAGCAGGAGACTGATACCTGCTATCTTCAAAAAGTTGATTTCTCGAAGGCATGTGTGCTTCGGAAATTGGCAAGTTCTTTTTGTCATACATTAAATTATTCGGTTAAACATAAAATGTGATTTGGAGGATATAGATCAGACTGTCTAATCTACATCGGTTTGAGGGGATTTTTTCAGGTTCTCATAGGCATTAGCTTTTGGTTTATAATATTAAGTCTGTTCAATAACCTTGCTGAACTATGCTGATTGCTATCTGGAAAAAATAGAGCTACATGAGATAGGTTCTTTCAGTACTTTTACCATCTGTATTAGATTGATTATTAATGGTGTACTAAACGGAGTGTAAAACGGTGAAGATGCTTGGTCGAATATTTTAATGCTTCTGAGTGGGAGGTATAATACCTATTTTCTACCTTTTACTTATATATGCATCTGAAATATAGTTGATTATTGTTTATGGGAAGAGTTGTGAACGCTATCCGCATGTTTCTTCTGCCATCTCAGTGCTAACCGGATAAATAAAAATCTTAATTCTATTAAATCTTTATTATATAAATTATGTTGGTATAAAAAAATATAGTAAAAAGTTGCGGGGATATTAACTTCTTATTATCTTTGACCCCATAATAAATACTAATAATTGCAAATGCAATGGTTAACTGGTCCTAAGAGCTATCTGTTGTCTTTTCGTATAATTCCTAAGTACTGAAAGAACTTGGAAAAAATCACAAGCTATTTTGCTAATAATTTGAAAAGGCACGGAAACACAATCGGATTCCCCCATACCCTCTCCAAGGAAGAAATATAAAAATAGAAATATTAGATTGATGGAGTCACCGGTCATGCACTTGAATTTAACTGAAAGTGGAGCTGAACGGTGTGACTTTATAGTGTTTCCGATACACCATATTTTACCATCCCATTCTTGTCTCTGATAAAAGCTATAATAAGGAATAACCCAAATGGCACTTAATACCATTTAAAAACAACTTACCCAAGAATACGCTGAACTGCGTAAACTTGGGTAAGATTTTTTAGCTTAGTGAGACCTTAGGATTCGATTTCCTTTTACAGGCCTCACGTAGTAGCGATAAATCGCTTATTGAAAATAACCTATTGAAAAATGTTAGGTTTTTCTTTATCCTTAATTCGGTAATTCCAATGCTGAAGCACCATCCTCAATAGGCCATCCCGGATTCTGATAAATAGGTGAGTTGTTCACATCACCATCAGGAGATGAAAGCATGAAATCACTGAATACGATTGGATACAAGTAGCAAGCCGGTGTCCATGTATATCCATTATACATTGTATTGTTTTTTTCTGTCATTCTGTAAGGGCACAAGTTATTGCCGCTTGCAGCCTGACTTGAAACATTTGCTTGATCACCGGTTGTAATCAACCGACTTTCACCTTTATCGTCTTTATAAAGTTCAGCAGCACCGCCTCCCCACAGGTTGAATCCTTCGATAACATAATTCTTCACTTGGTCGAGCGCACGCCAACGTTTCAAATCCCACATTCGCATGCCATCTGCAATGAACTCACATCTACGTTCACGACGGATATTATACAATGTTTTATCTACCGGCTGACCTGCTGAATAAATAGCCCAGTCATCTTCTTTAGTATAATCAGTAGCAGCAATTGTTTTGTTGAAATCCGGATCTACACCTGCACGTGTACGAATTGCTTTCCAGTAACTTTCTGCGGTAGCATCCAGGTTGCTGTTCTTTTCGTAACAAGCTTCCATGTAATTCAACATAGCTTCTACACCACGGAATATAACACAGCCGTAATCAGACAAGAAGTGAGTATCACCACCGCTTCCCTGAGCTATTTCGTATGACATGGCTTTACGGATGTGATAACCGGTTACGTTTCTTCCTTCCGGTAATTCCAGGATCTTAGGTACGTTCCATGTCGTCGGATCACTCTCTACCGGCTCTTGTTTCATTTGCAGTCTATCCAACTCCGAAGCCGAGAACAGTCTCAAACGGTAGTCTCTGTTCTGAAACTCTTTATAGATATGGTCATCCCCTTGATATTGGCTGTTCGAAGCATACCATGGCAAACCGTTCTCCATCAGGAACGTCTTGACATATCCCTTTGTAAAACCATAATTACCACCTCCACGAGAAGTGTAATAAGTAGCATTGTGGTTTACACTGAGTGCTTTATCATAAGCTTTCCAGAATACAACTTCTGACAGATCTTCCAGATTTTTAGAATTATACATTTCAAAGAACGGATTCCATCCCGAAGCTGAAGAGGTAGGATTCACCTCTTTACTGTTCACAGTCAATGTGATCTGATCTCCTACTTCTTTGGCAGCAGCCATGGCTTCTGTTAAGAAGAAGTCAATTTCTTGATTGACGTTAATGGTAAAGTCCTTCAAGTAATCTTTTTGTTTTCCCGGCCACGTATCGTCACCCGGCACACGTCCGGTACCTCTATGATATTTCAACCAGGTAGCTTCAGATAAAGCAACTCTTGACTTCACCAGTAATGCTGCGTTACGTGTCAGGCGATTTTTTCCACCTACGGGGCTGTTAGTCATCAGTTCGGCAGCCTTATCCAGGTCGCTAAGGATGAAACGTGCCACTTCGTTGCGCGGGCGACGCTTACTTGCTTCGATAAGATCTTCTTTCTTATCAGATAATACCTTAGTGAGGATAGGGAAGTCTCCAAGATTCTGTAGCTTGCTGAAATACTCCCATGCTCTGAGGAAATATATCTCGCCGATATATTGTTTAATGTTCTTTTCAACACCTTCGATTTCTCCTGCTTCCCAACGCGGGATCACGATTTCCAGGAAATAGTTCAGGTTACGGATAGTGCCGAATCCCCATGCGTCATAAGTACCTACACGCCACTGTCCCGGTTCCCAATAAGTCGTATTGGGTGATGCAGTAGCTTGATTGTCAGTGCCATTGTCTGATACGATCGGACCTCCATTATATCCACTATGAATATTGAAACTGTATGCATTGATAGCATAGGCAGCCAATTGACTTTCATTCTTAAGATATGTATCCGGAGTAACCGAATCCAACGGCTCTCTGTCCAGAAAATCTTCGCAAGAGGTCAGTAAAGACGCTCCGGCCAACAGAGATAGAGTTATATATTTGAATGTTATTTTCATAAAAAGTATCAATTAAAAGTTTACGTTAAGACCAACAGACCACACTCTTGCCAAAGGATATGCTTTTCCTGCATCACCGGTGCTACCCAGTACTTCAGGGTCGAATACCCTCATCTTTGTACCTGTCCATAAGTTATCTCCCGAAACATATACACGAAGTGAATTTACAGCAAATTTCTTTGTGATAGTGCTTGGTAAAGTATAACCCAGTTGTAAGTTCTTCAAACGAATATAAGCACCGTTCTGTACGTAACGTGACTGTGTCAGAGTATTCTTTCCACCTTCACTGCTGCCACCGCCAAAGATGACTCTCGGATAATAGGCATCTACATTCGGTCCAAATACACTTTCTGTATCTTCCGGACGGAAATAATCCATGTGGTCTTTGAAAGCAGCAGCCTGCCACATTCCTTGTCCGTTAGCTCCCCAGAAATACGGTCCTCCGACAACAACATCACGCTTGCCTACTCCTTGGAAGAAAGCACTGAAATCGAAACCTTTCCAGGATGCATCTAGTGTCAAACCATATTTAAATCGTAATTGAGTATTGGCTACCACCTTCAAGTCGCCGAGATCATTCAAAGTACCGTCTCCCGAAGAAATTTTACCATCTCCGTTCAGGTCTTTGTACATGATGTCACCGGCAGCCCACTTACTACCTAGCTGGCTTTGTCCTCCATTGGGTAATGAAGCCAGGTGTGCTTCCATTTCCGCATCTGTCTTGGCAATACCTACTGTCTCATATCCCCAAACCAGACCATCCATTCTTCCTGCATACCACTGGTTTCTATTCAGTTCTTCGTTCGGATAGCGTGTTACCTTTCTCTGGTCATCGGAAAGAACGAATTTCACTCCATAATTAAAATCTTTAATACGGTCTCTCCAAGAAACTTCCACTTCAAAACCCCATGCTTTCATATCCGCATTGTTTACCTTAGGAACCGTAGCACCCAGTGTTGCCGGTAATTGTGGAGCCGGACCAATCATATCAAGTGTATTACGAACGAAATAGTCAAATGAACCCGTCAAACGATTGTTGAGTAAACCGAAGTCAAAACCGATATTCCATGAACGAACGGTTTCCCATGTCATTTCAGCACTCACAATGCCCGGTGCAGAAGCTGTATTCGGTTTCTTTCCATTGATCAGCCAACCGCTGTTTTCAACACCTGTAGGCATTGTCTGATAGAAAGGATAGAAAGCAGTTGTGTTACAGTTACCCAATTCACCCCATGAACCTCTGATCTTGAAATTATTCACAATGTGTTCCAGATCTCTCCAGAAGGGTTCGCGAGAAACATTCCAACCGGCAGAGAATGATGGGAAGAAGCCCCAACGTTTGTCTCCGATGAAACGGGAAGATCCGTCATAGCGACCATTGATTTCCAACAAATAACGTTCTTTATAGTTATAGTTGATACGACCGAAGAAACCGGCATTTGCCCAGTGGGAGTAACCACCATTTGCTTTCTGTTCAGTAGTACCGGTATTCAATGTCGGAACATCCGGAGTGATCAACTCATCACGCTGTCCTGATAAGTTTGTCCGTTTATACAATTCGGCATTAAAACCTCCCATCACTTTAAAGTAATGATCACCGATCTGCTTGAAATAATCAGTATACAGGTTTAGAGAATAATTGTTGTCTTTCCAATAACTTTGGTTGACACGTGACATTCCCGGAGTATATCCGTCGAACCATGCCATGGCAACAGGGCTTCCCTCGCCATCGTGATAATATACAGGCAATACTTCCCACTGATTCTGATTATTGACAATCTTCATGTTACCCTCAGCATGGATCAACCAGTCTTTCAAAGGTTCAACAACCAACTGAATCTGTTGATAGAATTGATCTTTTTGAGTCACATCACGTCCACCTTCTTCCATCTGAATAATTTCACTATGATCCAGATAATATCCATTGGCGTCTTTTACCGGATTGGTCGGCCAGCGGCGAGCGATATTGTGGTAGAAATTACTCGTCAGGTAAGAGGGACGGTCATAATCCTCACGAATAAATTTGGTGTTATACATTAACTTCACATATTTAGAAAGTGTTGCGTTGATTTTACCTGAAAGGTTATAACGAGTCAGGCGGTCATCTCCATGGCGAGTCAGTCCCTTATCGCCCATGTAACCGGCTGAAACCATATAAGTCACTTTATCTGTACCTCCATTCACTGATATGTTGTGCTCATTGGATACGATGCTGTGATACTGTTCTTTAAACCAGTCTGTATTGGCCCATGCACCGGCATATTTCTTCCACTCACCGTCTTGCCAGGAAATTCCGGCGGCATCCGGTCCTGTTAAGGTTCCCTGCTGGAATGCCAGAATCTTATCCATTACATCCTGAGTGAACTTGATATTACCGTTCTGGTTGATACCGGCCTCGTTCCAATAGTTGGCAAAACTCCATGAGTCCATCATTTCCGGCATCGACATAGGAGATTTGAAACGGACATTAGTGCTATAATTAACGCTTGTGCGGCCTGCTTTACCACTCTTGGTAGTGATCAGGATAACACCAAACGGGGCACGTGAACCATAGATAGAAGATGCGGCAGCATCTTTCAATACAGAAATATTTTCGATATCGTTAGGATTAATACTGTTCATATCTCCTTCCATACCATCGATAAGGATTAAAGGAGAAGAACTGGATCCGTCACCGATCGTACCCGCACCACGGATACTGATATTCATTCCTGCATCCAATGCGCCACCGGCAGTAGGAACTGTCAAGTTCAAACCCGGAACCACACCTTGCAAAGCCTGTGATACGTTAGAGACCGGACGTGACTCAATTACCTTAGAGTCTACCATACTTACAGCGCCGGTTACGTTCACTTTTTTCTGTGAACCATAGCCCACGATAACAACTTCATCCAATACTTCGGCATCCTCTTGCATCGTAATGTTGAGAGCTGTACCTTCTGCTTTGACTGTAACGGTTTTATAACCAATGTAGGAGATTTCGAGTGTAGCGCCTTTAGGGGTGTCGATAGAGAACTTTCCTTCCAGGTCAGTAATGGCACCCATGGTAGCATTGTCTTTTACTTTGACGGATACACCGATCATGGCTTCTCCGTTCTGGTCCACTACCGTACCTGTCGTTTTCACTTTCTGCTGTTGTACGGAGGCGATTTCGTGTTTTTCGTAAGTA
>OCPS01002478.1_pt1 | contig 12217 bp, 12 predicted proteins | sample 1538651 | NCBI WGS metagenome assembly OCPS01 (sample SAMN04571715, study PRJEB22368) | human gut metagenome | biome: human gut; material: stool | host: Homo sapiens | place: Luxembourg | collected 2012-09-21 | reverse complement strand
AGGCGATCTACGTGCCTCGTGGCGTGGGCAACAGCTTCCAGGCGTTGGAGGACGGCACCGTGTACACGTACCTCGTGAACGCGCACTGGTCTTTGGAACAGAAGAAGACCTACACCTTCGTGAACCTCGCCGACCCTGACCTGCACATCCAGTGGCCGATCCCGTTGGAGGACTCCGAACGCTCCGAGGCTGACCTGCACCACCCCATGCTGAGGGACGCGAAGCCGATGGCGCCGCGCCGCACGATGGTGACGGGCTGCAACGGGCAGCTGGGCCGCGCAATCCGCGCCTACGTGGACGCGCATGGTTTGGAGGGGTTCGAGTTCAACGACATCGACACGTTCGACTTCTCCGACCCCGCCCAGTACGACCGGTTCGACTGGAGCCTGTACGGTACGGTCATCAACGCGGGTGCGTACACCGCGGTCGACAAGGCCGAGACGGCGGAAGGACGCGCCCTCGCCTGGAAGGCGAACGCGCAGGGACCCGCCCTGCTGGCGCACGTGTGCGCGGAGCACAACATCACCCTGGTGCACGTGTCGAGCGATTACGTGTTCGACGGGACCGCCGAATTGCATGACGAGGAGGAGGCGTTCGCGCCGTTGGGCGTGTACGGGCAGTCGAAGGCCGCCGGGGACATCGCGGTCGCGAACTGTCCGCGTCATTATATCCTGCGTTCGAGCTGGGTGATCGGCGAGGGCCATAACTTCGTAAAGACCATGATGATGCTGTCCAACCGCGTCGCCGACCCCGGGGACGGTCTGAACGAGGTGACCGTGGTGGATGACCAGTACGGGCGTCTTACGTTCACCAAGGACATGGCCGATGTCATCTTCCATCTGTTGGATTCCAATGCGGGGTACGGCACGTACGACCTGACCGGTTCGGGCGCGGTGAGGAGCTGGGCGGACATCGCCCGCGACGTGTTCGACCAGACGAACGGCAACGGGGACAGGGTGCGCCCGATCTCGACCGAGGAGTACTTCCGGAACGCGAAGGCCCCGGTCAGCCCGCGCCCGACGCATTCCGCGCTGGATCTGGCCAAGATCGAGGCCACGGGTCTGGACGTGCCGGACTGGGAGGAGTCCCTGAAGGCGTACGTTGCCAAGGAACTCAAGAAGTAACAGATTTGTCTCGGGCGGTTTCCTCAGCGAAACCGCCCGAGACTTGTGTAATTAGGTTTTTATAAACCGCAGAGAAGGGAATCTTTCATAATGAAGGGCATTATTCTTGCCGGTGGCTCGGGTACAAGACTGTACCCGCTGACCACAGTCACGTCGAAGCAGCTGCTTCCGGTGTACGACAAACCGATGATCTACTACCCGCTCAGCGTGCTGATGATGGCTGGCATCCGTGACATCCTGATTATCAGCACGCCGAAGGACCTGCCGAACTTCGAGCGGCTCCTGGGTGACGGCTCGCATTACGGCGTGCGCTTTTCCTACAAGGTGCAGCCGTCCCCGGACGGGCTGGCGCAGGCGTTCCTGCTGGGCGAGGAGTTCATCGCGGGCGAACCGTGCGCGCTGGTGCTGGGCGACAACATCTTCTACGGCAACGGCCTGGGTGCGACGTTGCGCGGCGCGGTAACGAAAGCCGAGTCCGGCGAAGGCGCGAGCGTGTTCGGCTACTATGTTGACGACCCGGAACGCTACGGCGTGGTCGAGTTCGACGAGGACAGGAAGGCCGTGTCCATCGAGGAGAAGCCGGCGCATCCGAAGTCGCATTACGCGGTGACCGGCCTGTACTTCTACGATGAGCACGTGGTCGAGTACGCCAAGCGGGTCAGACCCTCGGCGCGAGGTGAGCTGGAGATCACAGACCTGAACCGCATGTACCTGGACGCGGGCATGCTGAACGTGCGTACGCTGGGCCGAGGCTATGCGTGGCTGGACACGGGTACGATGGACTCTCTGTTCGAGGCGGGGGAGTTCGTGCGCACCGTGCAGCGTGCGCAGGGTCTGCCGATCGCGATCGTGGAGGAGATCGCCTACGAGAACGGCTGGATTACGCGCGACCAGCTCATGGAGTCCGCGGAGCGCTATGGCAAGAGTCCCTACGGGCGGCATCTCAAGGGCATCGCAGACGGCGAGATCATGCTAGTGCCGAATCAGAAGAACTGACTTGATGCAGTGTTAAAAACATTGCATCATTTGTCATCTGAACGAGAGATCCATGCAACTCATTCGTCGGTTGCACGGATCTCTCGTTAACGGAGTTTCATCACTCACATCGGACGTGGACGTGCATCGGTCAGCAGAGATTTGGTTATTTAACCTTTCGAGTGAGATTCTAAGTGGACGAAATCGGTAGTGCTTGGATTGTTGTGCGCTTATTATGGCCGTCCGTGGCATAATAACTAGTTTCCACGAGACAGTTGTTGAGTCGGATTGCGTCGTAGCGACACGTGGATCATTCGTTCGCAGTCACGGATCGGATGCGCCCCATGATCCTCTTCTGCGGGTCTTGAACTGCAATAGGTCATGCCTTGTGCAGATGGTCAGTTGTCGTCCCGAGTTTTTCTTGGATTTCTTCTCTCCCTCACTACAATTAATAGAACATATTATCCGTTTGAATTGAAGGCATATGAATACCTATGGCACGAAGCAACATTGGATTCCGGCTGCAGTACTTGGGCGATTTAGAGATTCTCAATCAAAGGCAAAGAAGCGTGTTCGGGAGAATGAAATTATCATTCGGAGACGCGGTCAAATTGGACTTTCAGTGAATAAAGCTGGGGCAATTTGTTTCAAGAAAGGGCTGTATGACATTAATCCTCAGACAGCCAAGATGTATGGTTTGGAACCTCAATCAACAACAGATCAATGGGATTATGAAGAAGGCCTTACCGAGATAATCGACGCCCTTGTGAAGGGAGCTGATTTGATTGATTTGGATTATTTTGTTCATGTTCTTGTTCCTTATGCCTCTGGATTATTCATGAGGGGACTTGACTATGGTGAACGGCAAGAAAATATCGACGTAATACGTTATCTGCGGGATAAAAATACGATTTTGACAGATAATACGGTTTTTTCTCGAATCATACACTTGCAAAGGATCTTGGCCATCGTTCTTGGTGCCGAATGGACCTTATATGAGGCAAGCCCAAGAGGGCAGTTCATTCAAAGTGATATGGGATTTTGTCCAGCGTCGGATCATGGCAAAAGATGTTGGATTGTACCACTTGATCCAAAATTAGTTATTTTAATTAAGCCAAAAAAGAAGCATTGTATAGCTAATTATCGAGAAATTAATGATATGCAAGGGAACCGAAGTGCATCTTGGGTTGTTTGCTTTAGACGTGGAAAGCTTAATGACGAACAGATGCTTCAAGTGAATGAGAACATACTCGAGCATAGTTTTCGTATCTGCATTGGCGATGGACTTAGGTCTTTTAAAGATTATTCTTATGAGCCTTTATCTGAGGAAAAGAATAATTATTTAATTTCAATAGGTGCTGAACTTGAAAATAGTCTAGAGGTTTCAGAACGAGTCGAGCATGAGTTTGAGTGGTACACTGTTTCACGTATCGCCGCAGAAAGATTATCCCCTGACAAGGCAAAAGAGATTCAGTGGAATCGTCCTTATAGGGGTTCTTATCCTGGACGCTGGAGACCTTTCATGCCTTTCCTTCCAGAAAATCTGAAACTTTCACCTTCGGGACTTTGCATTAAAGATAATCGGCTTATTCTATCTTTGCGTGAAACTGTTCCATTTTCCTCATTGAAGTGTTCAAATACTTTTGAGAGTAATATGGCTCAAATCCAAGAATTGGTAAATCGGTAAAAAATACTTTCTTTCAGAAAAGAATGCAACTTGATAGCTATTGAAATTAGGTGAATATTTGCTCGTTTTGGAGCCATCGTTATTGCCGAAGAAGACCTTGACGATTGGCCGCCGTTATTGAGCATCAAGGCCACTGGTTGTTAGGCTCCTTTCACTAAGCGAGACACGTGTAGTGAAAGGGGGATGCCAACATGGTAAGGAAAATCAAGGCCAAGGCGAGATGTGCTTCGCTTGAACAACCAGGGCCTGTCTGGCTGGGCGATAGCTAGATTGTATTTAGTCAAGTCGGTGTTTCGTGACTAAATACGAAACGCCGACTTGACTAAATACCACGTATAACTTTGCTCACGATCGACGAATGGCTCGTGAACAAGCCCGACGAGCGATTCGGACGGGTTCTTGCCCGGAGCTCATGGAATTGCGTTGCGGCAACGCCAGCACCGCGTTCGCGACCCAGTTGGCGGACACAGTCGTCTCGGCGGCGACACGGGCAGCCCATACTCGAATCCTGGTCCTAGGGGCCAGTGGTCTTGGAGTGGTCTGCCTACTGGCATTCTATTGGTAATAGCGGTGGATTTGAAAGGGAATAATCAGTGGCTTTGAAAACTGCAAATACTCACTCTACTGAGTGTGAAAAGAAAACTAAACATAGTATACACCGAAGATATGTAACTACAGATTTGTAATTGCTGTATTTGTCGCTTTGAGAATACTCATTATTTTTCTCTTTTCGGCATATACGTAAAGCTTATCGAAGAAAGCGCCTTTATGCTTATCGATTGTTAGTGCGAAAATCACATGTCTTGCCATATCAAGCAGTAGACAGCAAAGGAAAATACCAGCAATGCAGGCCATTCCGTTGAGAATTGGATGCGATAAGCGAATAAGGTTTTTAACCGGCAGGTAAGTGCTCCAAAGTTCATGGCAGACGGGATGGTAATGAATGAGATAGACACCGAACGCAGATCCGGCAATCCAATTCACGACTTTGCTAGAGAAATGATGTTTTTCAAATAACAGGAACATCACGAAGCCTATCATCATTGACGGGAGTTTCCAATAATCGAAAATGAAATCGGAGGGAAGGAGAAATTTCCCCGTGCAAAGGTGGAGCGTTTCGGCGGCGAGCCAATAGAGTACGTTCAACGCTATACCAGCTATGACTAAGCCTACGCAGAACTTCTTCGAAAAAGGCCGCATATACCAGCGGTAATAAGAAATCAGAATAAACCAGTAGGGGGCGGTGCCGTTTTGTTGGACTCGTCATTGATTCCATCACCACCAATCATGCCACAAGACCGAGCCCGCGTCGACGGTCCATGATGCTCATGCCGAACTCCGTCTTGATGCGCTTGTCCCGATACCAGACCATGTAGTCGTCGAGCATGTCGATGAACCCGTCCATAGAGACGCCCGCGAAGCTCCGCTTATGGAAGAACTCCTGCTTGAGACGGCCGAAGAACCCCTCCGCGGCCGCGTTGTCCGGAGAACAGCCTTTCGCGCTCATCGAACGCGTCAGACCATGCTCTTTGCAGATGCGGATCCATTCCGGCCACCGGTAGTGGCAGCCACGGTCGGAATGGATGATTGGTTTCTCCCCGTCCTTGAGCGTGGAGCACGCGTCGGCGAGCATGCCGTTGGCCAACGCCGAGTCCGGGCTCGTGCCGATCGTCCAGGCGACCGGCATGCCGTCGTAGCAGTCGATCACGGGCGACAGGTACGCCTTGCCCGCGGGGATGGAAAACTCCGTGAGGTCCGTGACCCACAGCATGTTCGGCCGTCCGGTGCCTGGGTCTTTTTCTGCGAGCCTCCACCACCTCCCGCATCAACGCGTTCTCCAGTTCCAGCTCCTCGACCCTGCGGCGCAACGCCTCCACGTCATCACCGACGGCCCTGGCATTTCGGCTTCGTCGCGGCGCAGGCTTGTTGGTCTGGCTGGCGTTCCTGTTTTTGGGCCGCAACGCGGCCATGCCGCCCTCGCGATACGCCTTGACTCAGTTGCGGACCGCGCCGACGCCCGCGCCGAACCGTTCGGCGGCCCGCTTCCGCGCATGCCGTCCAGCACCAGCTCGATCGCCTTGGTCCTCGTTTCCAGCGGGATGATGGGTTTCGCCATATGGCCGGCATGCCCGGGATCCGCCGCCAGCCAGCGTTCCAGACACTGCCTGGTCGGATAACCCAGGTGCTCGACCACCTGGTCATCGGCGTGGCGGAATACAAGTCCACCGCGCGCTGTCGTTCCTCGGGACCGAACATACGATAATCCTTTCGTTCAGTCTCCAAGAAAACGTCCGCAGTCCCCCCTATCTCTTAGGCATGGACATAACGACATTGAAATTGCGATTTTGATATGTTGAGGTCAAACATGATCTCGCCATCGATAACGCCCCTGAGGCGCTGGGCATACGGGCTCTTGTCATAGCGTTCCGCGGATTCCAGCAACCCGGCGCGCATTCCAACCGTTCTCATGGGTGGTCTCATCAAAGATTGCAATCAGCAGACCATGCAGGCCAAACCCGACTGCCAAAAATACAACATTGGAACACATGTTCGAACTTGTGTTATCATAAAATACATGAGCCTTGAAATGCTTCGTCTCCATCCAACACAGAATTGGGAAACCCCTTACGAGTTCGACACCAACGGTTTCACAGAGAAATGGTGGCACAGCATAAACATCACTGAAACCATAGCGGACCAACAAGAGAATGATTACTGGTCCTTCCGGGAAAATGACACCGAAATCGTCCGCGTATGGCTCGAAAAAAGCCACCTCAATGACCACTACGAGCATCTCACCCCACCAGAAACAATCACGAAAGTCATCTTCTTCGAAGTAAGAGAACCGTACAGGCGTCAAGGTTATGGAACGGAAGCCGTCAAAATGCTCATGCCTCATTACAACAATCAGCTAATAGCTGCGTTCCCCATCAATGATGCCGCGGATTCGTTTTGTCACTCAGTTGGATTCGTCTATTACCCGCGAACAGATGGCACGGATCTTCGTTGCTCAAACGTTCGATCAATCGCCCCTCTCTTTGTTTATGACAATAGATAGAGCTCAATGACTACACCAATCGGAAACAGCCCACCATAGTGAAGTGGCCTGATTTCTGTTCCCCTTTTATTGTGAGACGGCTTGTGCCGCTTGGTTTGCATGATACTCGGTTTCGGTCTGTTCCGGTGTCCTGTAGCCCAAGGACTGGTGGAGACGCTTCGAGTTCCACCACGAGACCCACCGGAACGTCGCCAATTCTGGCTCGGCCAGGTCGGCGAATGGCTTGCGCCGCCACACCAGCTCGGTCTTGTACGCGCCGTTGACGCTTTCGGCCATGGCGTTGTCGTACGAGTCGCCGACCGTGCCGGTCGAGGGAAGCATGCCGTGTTCCCTGACCCGGGTGGTGTACACCGTGCTGATGTGTGTTTTGTCAAATTGAAGTAGTCCAGAATGGCGTGTCAATCCAATCTCGTGCTCTACGGGCCCGTCGGCACCGGCAAGACGCATCTCGCGGTCGCGTTGGGCAGGCTCGCGTGCATGCGCGCGATACCTGTCAGGTTCTTCACCGCGACCGGGCTGCTTATGATGCTGCGCCGCGCGAAACGGGAAGACCGGCTCGACACGGAGCTCCGGCAGATCGCCAGGGCGAGGCTCCTGATCATCGACGAGTTCGGCTACATGCCGATCGACAAGGAGGGCTCCAGGTTCCTGTTCCAGGTCATATCGGATTCCTACGAGACCCGGAGCGTCATCTACACCACGAACATCGAGTTCTCCGGCTGGGGGCGCGTGCTCGGCGACAAGAACATGGCCGCCGCGCCGATCGACCGCACCGTGCACCACGGCAGGCTCATCAGATTCGAGGGATGCTCCTACCGTAGCGAGCACGCCCTCATGACCAGATAACCAAGGAAAAAGGGGCGGCGGGTTCCGACGGTGCGGTTCCTGCTGGAAACCAGCCGCCTATGCTGCTGAAAAATAGTGCCCATACTGTGGACGCCAACTTGCAGAAACACATCCAACCTCACGGACCCGCGGCTGGAGGTCAAGCGCAATCTGGCGAAGCGGCGGTCGAAGACTGCCAGGGCGTGCGGGATGCGCGAATGCCTGCAGGGCATCTACGCCGACAGCGTCAACCGCACGGAGGCGGAGGCCGGTGTCAAGGCATTGTGTTCGTGGATGATGCATTCGCGGCTGGAACCGATGAAGGCCCTCGCCGGACAGTTCCGACGGCACTGGTAGGACATCCTCGCCTACTCTTCGACCATCGGTGCGCCAACGCGATCCTCGAAGGACTCAACGGCATCATCCGGCACGTCAAAACCCGCTCCCGCGGCTTCAGGAACATGGACTGCTTCAGCACCATGATCTACCTGACCTGCGGCAAACTCGGCCTCAACACCGTCACCGCCTGACCCGCTTCACCCACACCAAACAGAGAAAGGCCTTATTTGATGATCGTCAACGGGGTGATGTCTGTCATCCTCATCCCGCTGATCGCGGACTCCGCGGATTATGCCCCGTGCGCGGTGCCTGGCACCGACACTGCGGTCAGGCGGTCAACTGGGCACGCAACATGTTATTTACTCTTCCCGTGACGGCCCGTTATCGGGGCCTTAGACATTCGGCTACGTTGTTTGTTCGTGTGCACCACCGGAGCCTAGACGGAAACTTTATCGGAATGCTGATATACCGGGTATATCATCGAGGATATACAGTTTTGCCACTAAGAAGGTAGTTTATGGGAAGTTCTGATTTTACTCCACATGTCGAAAACATCGGTAATGTATTGGGACGTAATGATAATTGGTTTGATATTCCACGTTATCAGCGTGACTATGCATGGGACAAGAGAAATATCAAGACTTTTTATGATGATATAGTTTCTCGTATTGGTGCAAACAACACTAATCTTAGTATAACCCCATACTTTCTTGGTACCATCCTTCTGCTGGGGAAGTGGGATGATTCCCACAAACGTTTTGACGTCATTGATGGACAACAGAGATTGACAACCATGTATCTGTTTCTTGGGGCTATGATGAGAGTGGCGGAAGAAGTCGCAGGTGATGGGAGTAATTCCCTGAGTCAAGAAGATCGTGATACCCTCCATGCTTTAGCATCAAGGATTTTGAAGCAAAAGCTTAAGACTCAGGATATTAAAGAGTCGGATATTAAAAATACGGTGCAAATTAATACAGGAAGTGATCTTTTTGAAGATTTGATTTTCGGGAAGGGGGACGCATGGCACAATCAGCATCCTTGTTGCGATGCAGAAAAGAAACTTATTGAAGCTTATGCATTCTTTTATAAGAATCTTGCTCCAGAAGAATTGTCTAAAAATATTGTCCATGTAGATGGTGCATCGTATGCAGAATATCTGAATGCAGTATATGAACAAGTGATGTATCCCACCGTTATCATTATTGCGGTCAGTTCAGAAGAAACCATCAATGAGATATTCGAAGCAATCAATTCCAAGGGAAAACATCTGGATTCTGTTGATCTTGTCAAAAACGCTATTTTCAATAAACTAAGTTCTCAGCCACAGGATGAAGCTAAGAAAGAGTGGGGAAAAATTAAAGAAAATCTCTCTAAAGAGAGCAAAGGGCTCGATGATGAGCCGTGGCTGTCTATGGCTGAATTCTTTAAATTATTCTGGACCGCTACGCAGTCAGGTAGAGGATCTGACTTGTATCAGAAATTTGAGAATGTATATGGGAACGCTAGTGTCGATGAGCTAAAGGACTTTGTGCATCTTGCTACTCGATATTCTAAGGTGTATGCCGATATGAATGGGCTGAGTAATTATTTTGTTTTCCAAAAAGATTATCGTGAATATGTGAAAAGTGATCTCATCGCAATGAAAGAGCTGAGATTTACGCAAGCAATGGCATTAGTGTCGACATTGGTGTGGGCATATGAGCAAAATAAGATAAAAGCTAGGTTTCTAGTAGAAACGTTGGATTTTCTTCTTGCGTTCAGTATCATATGTTCAATGTCCAATACGCCGTCAAACAAGCTGACAAAATTGTATAAGAAATGGGCAAAATCTATTTTCCATGTCAGCCAGGCATCAGGGAAAAATATGCAGGATGTTGCAAATTGCGTCAAAGAGATGAAAGAAGATTTAGCTAAGATTCTTCCGGAATGGTCTAAAAAGGATGTTGCAAATGCATTGAAAGAGCAAATAAAGGACTTTTTATACACTAACAAGACTGTAAGTCCTGATTACAATTCCAAGGCCAAGATTCGTGTGAGGGCAATCCTACGTATCTTGTTTGTTGACAGCGTGAAGAAGTGGGATATTCCAGCCAATTACAGTTGGAATATTGAACATATCATTCCAGATGAAGACTCTAATGAGTCTTCATCTGGGACACATCAGCTTGGTAATTTAATTTGGTTGGAAAAGCAGATTAACAGTGAAAGCGGGAACGACGACCCGGCCAGTAAAGCTATTCGCTACAAAGAATCACGTAATAGAGAATCCAAACAAATCCTTGTTGACAAATTGCCTCAACGTTTGGCGAAGGCGAAGAAAGCTGAGCGCGATGAGATTATTGCTCAACGTTCTGTGGATATAATGTGGCGTTTTTACAATTTTGTATATCGTGAGAATCCTTCATGTCTCAAAGATTAACAATCCTTACCGAGATTGATACGCACGCCCTTGCCCAAGCCGATGCCCTTTACGAACTCGGAACCCTGTGGAACTCTCCTTTGACTATCATCTCTCACTGTCGATTATATGGAGGAGACGAGAAACAAACCGAGAGTAGAAGAACAAGTCAATCATCTGCCGATTCGGCCCAATCGAATCGAAATCATGATTACACTTCGACAGAGTGAAATGAGATGAATCCTGTATGCACTCACCATATTTAGCGTTTTCGCCTTAGATTAACCACTAGCAGTATGGAGCGTCTTTTATTGGACAAAAAGTTCTACCTTTGGTAAAATATCCATCTGTTAAAAGCCACCAATGCCTCTCACTGAAGCACACTAGGGTGGCATTTTTTTACTCGAGGGGGCTCCATGGCAAATTCGCATGACGGCAACGCTCAAGTTCTTTCCTACCCGCAGCACCCACCAAAAGATTTTTCGGATCTGGCAGTCACTCTAATTAAGAACGGCCTGGGCGGAGTAGATGCCGGGACCCTTGAACGCCACCTCGAACAGGTTGGCTATTTTCGTCTAAAAGGATACTGGTATCCATTCCTTGGCCCATCCTCCTCATACGACCACAAACATGTCCTTCCGTTCAGAGAGGGGACACAGTTCCAGCAAATCTGGTGCAGATACACGTTCGATCAGGAACTGAGAACTCTCGTGTTCGACGGCATAATCACCTTTGAAATATATCTCAAAAGCTTTCTCGCACACGAGCTTTCCTTGTTTGGCGGCGAATTTGGATATACCAAACCTGAAGGATTGCCTGAGCTCAGCTTTGATGACTATCTGGCATGCATTAACTCGTTAAGAGCATCGTTCACGAAATCCAATCTGCCATACCTTAAACATTTCAAAAGAACATATAAAGACCCATTGCCGCCGTATTGGATGATAGTAGGCTGCCTAAGCTACGGAACGTTGAAAGGGTGTTTTTATCAGGGATCCCCTGATTCTGTTAAAAGAAAGCTAGCAGCGAAGCTTCATATTTTTAACCCAAATACCAATCCCGCAGTACATGGAGACATCAAGATTCTCTCAAATTGGCTGGAAACGATTAGGCAAGTCCGCAACATGGTTGCACATCATGATCGTTTCTGGAACGAGACCAGTACCCGTATCGTTCCGAAGCTGCCTAAGCATCGGAGCGGTTTACACGCCAATGAATGGTGGGGCAACGATTGGGACGCTTTCAGAACGGACTCTACCGGTCCCGCCGCTTTCCTCACCATGGAAAACTACCTGCTGCAACAAATCGATGGCTCCGCATGGAAGAACAAATTCATCAGCCTCATGGACCGCTATCCGGAAATTCCTGCAACGGAAATGGGATTCCCCGAGGATTGGCGATCACTCGCATTGTGGTCATGACGACAGGCGCGCACCGTCCGTGGTTCCATGCCCCCTTGATCATGATTTGCAAGCGCCCCCGGAGGTCGGCGACCGCGCGATTGCTTGACGCGATCGTAGTTGAACCAGTGGATGCACTCGTCGATCAACGCGAGCACCTTCCCACGGGTGCGCTCCTCCCACCGCTCGGGGTAGACGGACCCGGCCCTCATCCCGCCGAAGAAACCCTCCGCGGCCGCGTTGCCTGGCGAACAGCCCTTCGCGCCCGTCAATCCCGCCAGCCCGAACCGCTCCATGAGTTCCGGCCATCCCGGCCACCCATGGTGACGGCCGCGGTCGGAACGCACCAGAGGACGCGCGCCCTCGGACAACGTGGCGGCCGCCTTCTCCGGCATGGTGTCGGCGGGCTGC
>OCPS01002425.1_pt1 | contig 12472 bp, 9 predicted proteins | sample 1538651 | NCBI WGS metagenome assembly OCPS01 (sample SAMN04571715, study PRJEB22368) | human gut metagenome | biome: human gut; material: stool | host: Homo sapiens | place: Luxembourg | collected 2012-09-21 | reverse complement strand
GGGCCGTCCCGATCATATCTTCGAATTCGATACCGTCCCACAAATGCTGGGGAAGCCATTTGGGAATACCCGGGGTGATCATTCCTAAAACGGCTATTTTGAGTCCCTTGCGGTGGAGTACGGTGTAAGGTTTGAAGTAAGGTGCTCCGGTTCGGGTATCTATTGCATTCGCTGCTAGCCAGGGAAAGTGAAATTCTCCGGCCACTTTATCATAGACCGGATGGCCTGCCTCGATATCGTGATTGCCTACGGCAGCGGCATCGTAACCCAGATCGTTCAGGACCTGGGCGGTAATATTGGTCTGAAGGGTATCGATATAATTGAAATAATAGTTGGAAGGTTGTCCTTGAAGGATATCACCCCCGTCTAATAGAATATACTCCCTGTCACCCGCTTTACGCTCTTCCGAGAGATAACCGGCTACCCCGGCCAGACTGTATAAAGTAGGGCGGTTTTGCTTTAAATCGAAGTCAAAAAGACTACCGTGTACGTCGGTAGTACAGTAAATGGTGAGTGTCGCTTTGTCCGGCTTCCGGGTACAAGAAATAAAAAAACAGACGACCGAACAGATACACCACAGAATGAGAAATAAACGTTTCATGTATAAATCGGATTTGATATTAATGATATGGATAAAAAACATGGCAATGTATAAAAAAAAGTTATACTCCCCCCTTTTTTATTCATTTTTTAGGGCTAAATTGCAGCTCTAAAATCTGAGTTATGAGTGGTGTGTTAAAGAAAGCTTGCTGGCTTTTGCCTGTATTGTTTGTGGTGAGCCCTGTGTTGGCTCAGCAAGGTGGTGGTATACAATCGGCTGCTAATATTGAAAGTCATATCTCTTTCATGTCGGTATTCCGGGGATTACTGGGGATTGTTTCTTTGTTAGCGATCGCCTGGTTGTTCAGTAAAGACCGGAAAGCTATTTCCTGGAAAGTGGTGGGGATCGGTTTGGCGATGCAGTTGGTATTGGCTGTCGGAATTCTTTATGTCCCGGCTGTACAGGCTATCTTTGAATTTTTCGGTAAGATCTTTATCCGTATTCTCGACTTTACGCGGGATGGAAGTATTTTCTTGTTGGGGGATCTGATGGATACCACCAAAGCGGGATATATCTTTGCTTTTCAGGTGTTGCCTACGATTATATTCTTTTCGGCTCTGACCTCCTTATTGTTTTATCTGGGCATTATTCAGAAAGTGGTTTATGCCATGGCTTGGGTGATGACTAAGCTCATGAATATCTCAGGGATGGAATCGTTGTCTGTGGCCGGAAATATCTTTTTGGGACAGACCGAAGCTCCGCTGATGATTAAAGAATATCTCGACGATATGAGCCCTTCCGAGATTTTTCTGGTGATGACCGGAGGAATGGCGACGATAGCCGGAGGAGTATTGGCTGCCTATATCAGTTTTTTAGGTGGGGAAGATCCGGTACAACGGTTGATTTTTGCCAAACATTTACTTGCTGCTTCAGTGATGGCTGCTCCGGGGGCTGTGGTTTTCGCTAAAATGTTGGTACCCCAGACCCGGCAGGTGAATAATAATATTCAGATTTCTAAAAATAAGGTCGGTAAGAATATTTTGGATGCCATATCCAATGGGGCGGCCGAAGGGGTGAAATTGGCTGTCAATGTTGCCGGCATGTTGTTGGTATTTGTGGCTTTTATCGCTTTTGCCAATTATCTGTTTACAAAATTCGGTAGCCTGACAGGAGTAAACGAGTGGATTGCTCAGGTTACTGACGGACGAAGCAAAGAACTGAACTTACAATTTATTCTGGGATATGCGATTTCTCCGTTGATGTGGCTGATCGGTATCGCTCCTCAGGATATGATCCATGCCGGTAGCCTGTTGGGGCAGAAGATCATTATGACCGAATTTATCGGATATGTCGATTTGGCCAACCTCAAAGCTGCCGGAGCTTTTGCTCAGACAAAGTCGGTCATTATGTGTACCTACTTCCTTTGTGGATTCGCAAACTTTGCTTCGATCGGTATCCAAATCGGCGGAATCGGTGGTTTAACTCCCAAAAATAAACCTCTGCTGGCTCAGTTCGGAATGCGGGCATTGTTAGCAGGCACACTCGCTTCTTTATTATCGGCTACTGTTGTCGGAATGATTATCGGTTAAGTTTTTTCTGACCAGATGGGTAGCCCAGAAACTGGGTATCGTACACAGCATGATCCAGACGAAAAAAGCCCGGTAACCGATCGATTCTTCGATCCAACCCGATATCATACCGGGGAGCATCAGGCCTAAAGCCATGAAACCGGTACAGATCGCATAATGGGCGGTTTGGTGTTTGCCGTTGCTGAATAGCATCATAAAATAGGTGAGGGAAGTGAATCCGAAACCATAACCGAATTGTTCGATGGCGACGCAGCCCGATATGATTCCTATACTTTCCGGTCGGGCGAAAGAGAGATACAGATACACGATATTGGGCAGGTTCATGGCAATGGTCATGGTCCATAGGCAGGACTTCAATCCCCGCCGTGCCATAGCGATTCCTCCGACAATTCCTCCGATCGTCAGGGCGATGACGCCGATCGTACCATAGATAAAGCCGACTTCTGCCGTAGATAGGGCAAGCCCTCCGGTAGCCGGAGTATCCAGCAGGAAGGGAGAAGTGATTTTCACCAACTGCGCTTCGGCGAACCGATAGAGCAGGATGAAGATCAGGGCACTGACGATGTGTTTCTTTTGGAAGAAAGAGGTGAAAGTACCTAGAAATTCTTTGAACACTCTTCCGGCAGAGGCTTGTTGAGGTGGAAGGGTACAAGTATCCCGCCGGGGGTGGGGTAAAAACAAATAGTGATAAACGAACAGAAGGGCAAACAGGATTGTCAGCAGGTAAAAAGTCAGCGACCAGGCTTGGGGGATGGCTGCGGTTTCCGGCATCTCCCTGGCGTAGCGTTGTTCGAGCCAGCCGGCGAACATTACCAGTATACCCTGGCCGAAAATAACCGCAAAACGATAAAAAGTACTGCGGATACCGACGAAATAAGCTTGTTTTTTTTCATTTAACCCTAACATATAAAATCCGTCGGCAGCAATATCGTGGGTGGCCGAACTGAATGCCAGCAACCACATGAAAGCCAGGCAATACCGGAAAGCCAGGGGGCCTTGGATCGTCAAGGCGATTCCTGCCAATCCTGCACCGACCAAGATTTGCATGACCACGATCCACCAGCGTTTGGTTTTCAGCAGATCGACCAAAGGGCTCCACAATGGCTTTATCACCCAGGGAAGATTCAAACCACTGGTATAAAGGGCGATATCGGTATTCGACATGCCCATGCGTTTGAATAGAATGACTGCAACGCTCATGACGACGACGTAGGGAAGACCTTGGGCAAAGTATAGAGAAGGCACCCATTGCCAGGGAGAAACCGCTTTGTTTTCTGTTTTCTTATTCATACATTTTTATTAACTCACACCCTTTGAAATAATGTTGTAAAATGGCCTTATAATTATAGCCCCGGGCTCCCATCACTGCGGCTCCTATCTGACAAAGCCCGACTCCATGCCCCCAGCCTGCACCGTGGAAAGTGAATATTCCATCCTGCTTTTCGACGATAAATGCCGAACTATATAGATGGGATTCTGAGAAAGCTTTCCGGATGATCAATTCTTTACCTATGACCAGCGTCTTTTTGTCTCCGGTGATTTTTACACGGATCAATCTGCCCGATACACCTCGCTCGATGGGCTGAATATCCCGGATCGTACCGAAATCGATACCGATTTTCCGATAGACCAATTCCGATAATTGTTCGGCCGGATAGCTGACTTGCCAACGGAAAAAATGCTGGGTTTCCTGGTCATAGTCGTTCAATACCTGTGACAATATTTGCCGGTCGGTTGTATGGCAGAAAGCAGGCGGGAAAGAAAGGATCCACTTCCGGCTGTCTGTTCATTCCGTAAGTCTCCGGTTTCCAAATCTTCGGGTGCGTCTGTGATCTTATCCAGATAAGGATGTACTACCGGTTCCCAGGTATTGTCGAAGCGTTCGGTGGCTCCTCCGCAGCATTTTGAAAAGCGGGCGTCACAAATGGTTCCTTCGTAGGTAAGTACTTCTCCCCGGGTAGCTTCCAGCGCTTCCCGGACAGCAGGGGTATAGGCTTTACTGATCCCTTGATAACGTTGACAATGATCGTCGGCGCAGACATCGAAATGGGCATGGTCTTCCCGGTCGTACCAGCGAATGTATTCATCCTGATCCACCCGGTAAGAGCTGTATGTGCCCCGTACTGTTTTGGCTTTATCGATCTGAGCGAGCAGCCAACTCCGGGAAATAACGGCGTGGGCTTTCAGAAATTCAGCTGACGAGGTGGCACGCATTTCAGAAGATATCACACTGAGTAGATAGTCTTCCAGAGAAAGGATATTTATCGCTGTCAGGTGTTTTTGTTCGTCGATGATTTTTAGCTTCCCCTTAAACTTTTGATTTTCCTTACGTTCCCAATGAAATTGAATACCGATGACGACATCGGTTAAATCGAAGTCGGAAGTCGTGTCATCTTCCGGTTCGAACGTCAGAGGTAAAGAAACCGGTTCCCGATGATCTGCCTGACTTAACAGGTAACCGTCCTCTGTTTGCCGGATGTTATATGCTCCGGTATATTTTTTTCCTGTAGTCCGGCAGGTGAAAATTCCGTTCAGCCGGAAACAGATTTCCGGTGAAAACAGGATACCGACTTCCAGTTGTGGGAGGTGTGAATATTTCTGCATAGGCAAGGTTAACTTATAATCGGATTAATTCTTTTTGTATCGCTTCCCAGCTATCCGGGCCGGCGGTTACCTGACTGAACATATCGGTCAATAAACCGGCTGAATATTTCCGGAAATCTTCTTCCCGGGGAGAAATGATCAGGCCGGCCATATCGACACATCCCGGACTGAACAATATTTTCTCCGTTCCCTCTGCATAAAATTGCCGGGGACGGCGTGTGCGGCGGGGAAAAAGACAAACGGTCCATTGACAGTTGTCGAACCAGCCGAGCAGGTTGATCATCGGTTCTTCTTCGAACGGAATGGATCGGCCGATGATTTCCATGGTCTGCCGAAAGAGAACCGAAAGGAGATGGGAGTCGGAAGCTTGTAAAAGGATCACTTCGCGGAGATAGTCCTTTAATATAGAAACCGAATAGTAGTCTTTTTTTACCAGATAACGGCGGAGCTCTTCATTGGCGGCATCTTCTTCCAAAGGCATAAGATGCCGCGGGCACATTTGAAAGTGAAAATGGTCCGGGGCAGAAGCGCCGCAAGTGGGACCGTTATAAAATAAGGTATACCCCTGAAAATCGAAAGTGAGATCCAGCAGGTCTTCAAATCGTCCCCCGATGCATTGAGGTTCATGGTGGCGGGAAGGTACCGTAAAATGACGTTCGAAAATGGGATAGGGATTTATAAAAATAGAATAACGATCGTTGTAACGGATTCCTTTTTGCGCTTCCGGCATATGCTCCCGGCATAGAAAACATTTCCGGTTCTGTAATGTCCGGACATCTATTCTGGCATTGGTAGAAATCATTCTGGCTGGATTATACTGGATCCGGAGACGAAAAAGATCGAATGGAATATCCCGGTAGACGGCTTGTTGCAGATCGGTATAATTTTTTTTAGCCAGTTCGAATTCCTGAAGTTGGCCGTTATAGAGTTGAAGTAAATCTTTACTATTCATGAAATTAAAAATTTATTCCGGTTATTTCCCGGAAATTCGGGCCTGGATTTCCAGGGTCCTGATTTTGTCTTTATAAAAATTATAGTTGTTCAGTTGCTGTATGTCCAGATCGTGATCTGAATTTTCTTCCCAACGCCGGCATAAATACAGGGGATCGTAAATACGGGCGATGAGGTATTTTCGTGAAATGGCCAGGGCGGTTGCATAGTCTTCGCCGTAGCTCACATTCGGAAATTTGATTTGCCTTAACACGGGAGTGTAGAATGCCCGTGGTGCGCCGAGCCCGTTTATGCGCAGGGCATTATTACGCCCGTTGTCTGGAGTCCATTCCCGGTGGGCGATAAGCCCTGGCGGAATTTCTTCCAACTTGAAATCGACCATCTGATAGCTACCGATCACCATGGCACAATTCTCCTGATAGAAGGTGTCGACGATACGTTGTAATACATGACAGTCCTTATACAGATCGTCGCTGTCGAGTTGTATGGCGAATTTACCGCATTCCGGTAATAGGATCGCTTCCGTCCAGCATCCTCCGATGCCTAATTCGGTGGAAGCGGGGATGTGATGAATCAGATTGGGGTACCGCCGGGACAATTCTGTCAGAATCTGACCGGTGCCGTCCGTAGAGTGATTATCTACTACAATGACATTAAAAGAAAAATCAGTTTGTTGCTGCAAGGCCGATTCTACAGCTTCCGCAATGGTACGTTTGCGGTTTCTGACGGGAATAATCACAGAGGCTTCCCGGGCGAAATTCTCCTGTCCGAAGTCTATACGCTGAAATTCGGGAGCTAACCAGGCTCCGATCGCCTGGAGGTGGGCTGTACAAACGGCTTCCATCTCCAACTGCACTTCCCGGTTGGCCGGATCGACATAATCGAACTGTTTTTCACCGGATAACCGCAGATCGGTGGGCTGTACGGTATAAAGGGTTTCCGGTATATGTACGATTTTTCCTAAACGCGAAATACTTAACCTTAATTCGTAGAGAGCTGCAAAACGGTAATCGGTATTCATTTGAGCGACTACTTGCTGAAAACTGTCGTTACGGAATAATAATAGTTGCCCGAAATCAAAATCGTTCCGTATACTTCCGGTTTGATATTCCAAGGTGGGATGGTGTATTTTTTTGCCTTGCCGGATTTCCTGGTAATCACTGTAAAACAGTGCTCCGTCATTACTTTCGGCTATCTGGTACATGCGCCCGATTGCATAAGGATGCAGCTCGATGGGAGAAGTACCGGTATAGAAAAGGATATAATCCGAATCTGCCTGCCTGGCTATTTGTTGTAAAGCAGGGGTGTCGGTAAAAGAAGATACGACAGTCGTTTTTACTGGTTCGGGACTTCGAAAAAGTTCTTTTTGCAGTAAGAAGGTATGAATTGAATACATATTTCCGGAATTTTTCGTTCAAAACTATAAAAAATAAAAATCAAAACTAATATCCGGTGAGACAAAAAAGTAAATCCACTATAAATTGGAAGAAACGGAGAATTGAAGTTTGCTCTGTTTCCTCCATTGTTCTCAGGAATGGTTCATAGAAGTCAGTACCCTTCTTGCGGGGGCGCCTTCTTGACGGAACCGGAGTGGCCCGTTCGGCCGCTGAAGTAGTTGTAAAAAAATATCGCAGGGGCCATCGGCTTTATGAACTGATTTCTACGAATTTTCTGCCTCTTCGTCTGTATGACCGGGTAAGCGTTGGAGGCATCGGTCGATCACCTCATAGTCGAATCCGCGGCTTAATCCGAAGCGGATCAGTTTGGCTTTTCGTTTATAAGGCTCTTCGCCGGCCAGGGATTTCATTTTTTGTTTTAACAGAGTGAGACAGGCTTCCTGATAGGTATCGGTATCCAACGCTTCTAATACTTGGGAAATGAGGTCCGGATCGATTTTTTTACGATGGAGCATAAGGGCTATTTTCTGTTTTCCCCAATGGTTGAACCGGAACTTATCTTCGGCATAGGCTTGGGCATAACGGGCATCGTCGATGAATCGATGCTGATGCAGAAAAGTCATAATCCGGTCGATTTCTTTTTCAGGTATTTCCCATTTGACCAGTTTTTCCTGGATTTCCCAACTGCAATGTTCTTTTTTACTGCAGATAGCGGCCGCTAAGCTTAAGGCTTTCTCTTTATTCATCTCTATCCGATATTAATTATGCCGATTTCCTGTTTGTGCCGGTTTTGCACTTTTCACCATTCGTTCTTTGCCATAAAAATCTTTTCGTAATTCGATATTCCGGTAGCCATATCGGCTCAGCAGGGCTATCGTTTCCTGGCCGAAGGCTTCGTTGATTTCGAAAAATAAAAGTCCTTGAGGGTGTAAGTGGGTCAGTCCGAATTCTGCTATGGCCCGGTAAAACAGGAGTGGATCTTCGTCGGGGACAAATAAAGCCTGATGAGGTTCATGATCGAGTACTTTGGCTTCCATCGTTCCTTTTTCGCTTTCCCGGATATAGGGGGGATTACTGACGATCAGATCGTAAGTGTCCCAGGAGGCGGTTTGAGGGTGTAGGATGTCGCGGAGAAGGAATTCCGCTTTAACGCCGTTCAGTATTGCATTTTCCCGGGCCAGCTCAATCGCTTCCGGAGAAATATCGACCCCTGTAACGTGAGCTCCTTGACACAACCGGGCCAGGGAAATTCCGATACAACCGCTTCCACTCCCGACGTCGAGCAGGCGGTTGCCCGGCTTGAGCCATTCTCCCACCCATCGGACCAATTCTTCGGTTTCCGGACGTGGGATTAAAGTCGAGGGGGACAGTTTGAATCTTAAACCGGCAAACTCGGTTTCTCCGAGGATATACTGTATCGGAGAACCGGATTTCAATAAGCGAACGATTCCGATAAATTTATTTATAAAGCTTTCGTCTAAAATTTCGTTTTTTCTAAGATGGATGTCTATATTTGTATAATGCAAAACATCCATGTAAACGATCTTGCAGATACATTCGATTTCATGTTCGGAATATGAATCTTTTAGTTCCTGCAAAGCGTATTGGGATAAATGATGGATTGTATTCATAATACAAAGATAAAATTATTTGAAAATTGAAAACTGAAAACTTTTCCATTTTTTATATTTTTTATGTCCTGGTTGCAAATTATCATATATGTTTTAATCGCCCTGTATATCCTTACTGTGGCCAGTGTGGTTTTTAATGTGATTCTTGAAAACCGGAATCCGGTGCGAACCTTGGCATGGATTATCGTCCTGGTGACCGTTCCGTTGGTCGGTTTCCTTTTCTATCTCTATTTCGGTGTGAATTACCGGAAAAATAAGATGTTTTCGATGAAAGGCCTGGGCGATATGAAATGGCTCCAGTATATGAGCGAAGATCAGAAACAACTGATCCGGAAATCGGAGTTTTTGAAAAAGCGGGAGACGGTAGAAGTGCGGAAGTTGATGACTTTATTGTTGAATAATAGTAAAGCTTTATTGACCCGTTATAATCAGGTCGAAATTTTGAATAATGGCGAAGAGACATTTCCGGCTTTATTCGGGGCTTTGAAAAATGCCAAAAAGTTTATCCATTTGGAGTACTATATTATCGGAGAAGGGAGATTGGCTACTGAACTGAAGGAGATTTTACTTCAAAAAGCTGCCGAAGGAGTCGAAATCCGGATCATCTACGATGATGTGGGATCATGGAGCTTGTCCAAGGAGTTTATCCGGGAATTGAGGAAATCCGATATACAGATTTATCCCTTTTTGCCGGTACGTTTCCACCATTTGGCGAATAAAGCCAATTACCGGAACCATCGGAAAATTGCCGTCGTGGATGGAGAAGTGGGATTTGTCGGGGGGCTGAATATCGCCGATCGTTATATGGACGGAGTACCCGGAATAGGCATTTGGAGAGATACCCACCTGAAAGTGACCGGGGAAGTCGTGACTTCGTTGCAGGTGATTTTCCTGATCGACTGGTATTTTGTCCGGCAGGAATTGTTGTTGGATAAGAATGAATACTTGCCCTACCATCAGGCCGATAATAATGTTATCGTGCAGACGGTTACTTCGGGACCGGATAGTGACTGGGCTTCCATTCAGCAGTCTTATTTTACGCTGATCAATATGGCGAAACGATATGTTTTTATTTCGACACCTTATTTTATGCCCGGAGAGACGACATTGAATTCCTTGAAAACGGCTGCGATGAGCGGGGTGGATGTCAGATTGCTGTTGCCTCATAAGTCCGATTCCTGGCTGACACATTGGTGTACCCGTTCGTATGTCGAAGAATTGTTGGAAGCCGGTGTAAAGATTTATTGGTACCAGAAAGGGATCAATCATAGTAAGGTAATTATTGTTGACGGCAGTGTGGCCAGCGTCGGGACGGCTAATATGGATTTGAGAAGTTTTGAGCAGAATTTCGAAGTAAGCCTGATCATTTACGACCGCGAAGTGGTGAAAAAATTAGCGGTAGATTTTATGAAAGATTTGAAAGTCAGTACCGAGGGAGCGATACAAAGATGGAAATTCAGGACGAAACGGGAAAAAGTGTGTGAATCGGTGGCGCGTTTGTTTGCACCGGTACTTTAAAAAAGTAAAAGGCTATAAGTATAAGTGGGAGGGGGGAAAAGAGGAGATATTATATGTTCAGAGTGAATGAAACGAAGTGTATGTTTAGTAGTAAAGAAATTTTAAGGATCTTGGATTGCAAAGCCTGTGAGGTAAAGGACTTTGAGATTACAGAAGTAAGCGTGGATAGCCGGTCGGTGAATAAACCCGAGTCGACTTTATTTTTTGCTTTAAAAGGAATTAATCATGATGGACATGATTATGTAGAAAAATTGTATGAACAGGGGGTAAGGAATTTTGTGGTAACCGAGCTGAGAGCGGGTTTTCTTCCTTTGTCCGGGGCTAATTTTTTTGTCGTCGATGAGGTTTTACCGGCACTTCAGCAATTGGCAGCCTGGTTTCGCGGTCAAATGAAGGCTGAAGTGGTCGGTATCACCGGGAGTAATGGAAAAACGATCGTCAAAGAATGGTTATATCAGTTATTATCGGATGAACCGGGTATTTATCGCAGTCCCCGTAGTTATAATTCACAGGTCGGAGTCCCTTTGTCTTTGTTGGGTATGGATGTTTCTACCCGTTTGGCCATCATTGAAGCCGGAATCTCTCTGCCGGGAGAGATGGGTAAGTTGCAGGCAATGATCCGGCCTGAGATCGGGATTTTTACGCATTTGGGAGATGCGCATGGAGAGAATTTTGAATCCAGACAACAGAAATTAGCGGAGAAAGCCATATTGTTTCGGGATTGCCGTTGTATTATCGGAAGGGAAGGGGAGGCTTTGGACTATATAGCTAGCCGGCTTCGACCGGATGTAAAAAAAATGATCTGGGGAAGTGGGAAAAATGCAACTGTCCGGGTTGAAGAGAAAGGGAGCACTGCCCATGAACGCCTGGTAGCCGTCGGATATGAGCATGTTGCGTTTACTTTGTCTATACCGTTCCCGGATGAAGCTTCTTTTGAAAATTGTATGAATGCCGTATGTGTTTTATTGCTGGAAGGGATTTCTCCGGCTTTTATCGCCGAACGGGTAGCCCGTTTGCAGCCTTTGGCGATGCGGATGGAAATAAAAGATGGTATAAATCGTTGTGTATTGATCAATGACTACTATAATTCGGATGCCGCTTCGTTTCAGTTGGCATTGAATACCCTGGCTATGCAGGATGCCGGGCGTGAGAAAGTCGTGATTTTGTCTGATTTCGTGGATACAGGAACCGGTGAGAGAGAGTTGTACCGGGAGGTAGCGTTGTTGTTGCGAAAGGCGAAGGTTTCTTTATTTATAGGTATCGGGGAAAAGTTAAGCCGGTATAAACCTTATTTTTTGGTCCCCCGCTGTCGTTTCTACAAGGATACGGATAGTTTCCTGCGCCAAGAGAACAGGGAGCAGTTTAAAGATCAGGTGATTCTGATTAAAGGTGCCCGTAAGTTCCGTTTCGAATATATCGCCGGTTTTTTACAGAAACAGTCCCACGCTACCGTGCTCGAAGTTGATTTCGATGCAATGGTGCATAACCTGAATTATTTCCGTTCTTTGTTGCCCCGGAAGACGATGATCGCTGTTATGGTCAAAGCTTTTTCTTATGGGAGCGGAGCCGGGGAAGTAGCGAGTTTGTTACAATATCAGGGGGTAAATTACCTGATGGTGGCTTTTGCAGATGAAGGAGTAGAGTTAAGAGCTGCCGGAATAACCATACCTATCGGTGTCATGAATCCTGAACCGGAGGCTTTCGATCATATGATCGAATTTAATCTGGAACCGGAGATTTATTCTCTCGAATTACTGGAGGCTTTCGACCGGGTCCTGACCAAACATGGCATAGAAAAATATCCTGTACATTTGAAATTGAATACCGGGATGAATCGTTCCGGCTTGGATCCGGAAGATCTGCCCGCTTTGCTGAAGTTTTTCGAAACGAAACGGAAAGTCATAATCCGTTCCATGTTTTCACATTTGGCCGGGAGTGACGAAGCCCGACACGATGAGTATACGTTGTTCCAGATCAACCGTTTTATTGAAATGACGAAAGAAGTCCAGGCCCGTTTCGATTATCCGATTATCCGGCATATTCTCAACTCCGCCGGAATAGAACGGTTCGGACAGTATGCTTTCGATATGGTCCGTTTGGGTATCGGATTACATGGGATCAGTGCCGTGGGGGCACCGTTATGGCCTGTCAGTAGCTTTAAGACCTATATTGCGGCAGTTCGTCAGGTGAAGGGAGATCAGACGGTAGGATACGGACGGAAGGGTGTATTGGGCCGGGATA
>OCPS01002422.1_pt1 | contig 12489 bp, 7 predicted proteins | sample 1538651 | NCBI WGS metagenome assembly OCPS01 (sample SAMN04571715, study PRJEB22368) | human gut metagenome | biome: human gut; material: stool | host: Homo sapiens | place: Luxembourg | collected 2012-09-21 | reverse complement strand
TGTAACTTTGAAACGTTTTGCAGCTGCTCTGCTTGTTTTCATTTTTGGCATGATAGATTCCTCCTTAAAATAATTATTTCTTTTCTGCCAACACCATGCTGATACTTCTTCCTTCAACCTTTGGTGCTTTTTCCACTACTGCTGTGTCAGATAAGCTTTCTGCGAAATCATCGAGAATGTGTTTGCTTGCATTCATATGAGCCATTTCACGTCCGCGGAATCTCAAAGTGATCTTCACTTTATCTCCCTTGGATAAAAACTTCTTTGCAGCGTTCATTTTGGTATTCAGATCATTTAAATCAATATTCGGTGACAAGCGAATCTCTTTCAGCTCAACCACTTTCTGTTTCTTTTTGGCTTCTTTTTCTTTTCTTGCCAGTTCATAACGATACTTACCGTAATCGATAATCTTGCAGACAGGTGGTTTTGCAGTTGGAGCGATTTTAACTAAGTCAAGTTCTGCTTCCTCAGCAAGCTTCATAGCTTCTCTCGCTGACATAATGCCAAGCTGTTCTCCGTTTTCTCCGATCAGACGAACTTCTCTGTCTCTGATCTGTTCATTAATCATTAACTCGCTAATGGTATTGCACCTCCAAAATAATTTTTCATGCTTCCACATAAAAAAAGTGGATAGGCAGACTATCCACAATCAATCAAATACGCATATGCGACGTTTGAGGTATTAAACCATGAGACACTGTAAATTTGTGCTCCGGTGAGAGTGGATACTCTACTTTGTTTTCAACAACTCTGATAATATAACATACACACACTCATTTCGTCAAGTATATTTTTTGCATTTTATAAATTTTCTTGAATGAAATTTTATAAATTTAGCATCAGTATTTGCATTTTGCGTTGCCATTTAGTACACTCTTCTTATATTATAAAAATTTTTTTAAAATACAAGAACCATGAAAGGTATTGACAAATAAACTATGGATCACAGAATTGTCGACTTACATGTACATTCCACCGAATCAGACGGAACTCTCACACCCGAAGATCTGGTGGCTGAGGCAAAGAAAGCCGAGCTTGCGGCATTTGCACTGACAGACCATGACACCTGCCAGGGTGTGGGCAAAGCAATGCCCCTCGCAGCTTCTGCCGGAATTGAACTGATACCGGGCATCGAACTCTCCACAGATTATCACGGAAAAGAAGTCCATATCGTGGGGTTATATATTGATATCGAAAATGAGCAGCTTCTGAAAAAGACAGCCGAATACCGGAAATGCCGCAGTGAGCGCAATGCACTTATGGTGGAGGCACTCCGGAAGGAAGGGCTTTCCATTACGATGGAAGAACTGGTGGCTGAAAATCCGGACTGCGTTATTACACGCGCTAACATTGCACGTTTCCTGTATGAACATGGTCAGATCAAGAGTGTCCGCGAAGCCTTCGACCGCTATATCGGCGACCACTGCAAATGCTATGTCGGCAGGTTGAAAGTCGCTTCCACCGATGCCGTGCGTCTCATCAAAGAAGCCGGAGGTACTGCCATTTTAGCTCACCCTCTGCTCTACGGTCTGAGTAACACCAATCTCCAGAAAATGATCGACGCGCTGAAACCGGTGGGACTTGACGGGTTAGAAGCAATCTACTCCACCTACACCACCGGAGAAGAACAGCAGATGAAACGTCTTGCAAGGGAAAACGGACTGCTTATCAGCGGCGGCTCTGATTTCCACGGCTCAAACAAACCGGATATCGCTCTTGGCAGAGGACGGGGACATCTGTATATTCCTTACTCTGTTTTAGAAACGATAAAAGCCGGCAGATAAAAAAAGGAAGCTTACATATCAACGGTAAGCTTCTCTTTTTTTATAAAATAAACTTCTCGATCACTTCCGCGATCGCATCATGATTATTATCATTTTCCGTAACATAATCAGCGGCTTTCTTGATATCATCGATTCCGTTCTTCATAGCGATACCAATATGTGCGGATTGGATCATCGGAATGTCGTTCTGCTCATCTCCGATCGCAACCGTGCTGGTATGTGGAATATTTAACAATTTCACCAGATACTGTGCACCGGTTCCTTTGTCCGTGTTGACTGGACAATACTCCAGATACTCTTTGCAGGAGAAAAAGGAGTTGCATTTTCCTTTCGCCCAGGCAGCATTTGCTTTCTGGAAACGTTTTAATTTTTCATCATCCTCCAGATGGATCAGAATGACTTTCTGAGGTTCCGAATCCAGACAATCCGAAATTCTTCTTGTGAGTTTGTAGGTCATATGAGAACGCTCAACATAATAATCCAGTTCTTTTGTGTGCCGTTTTGTCACAATGTCTACGGTATTGTAGGTCTGCGCATAGATGCCGGCTTTATGCGCCCGGTCAAAAATCTCCTGCGCAACCTCGATTGGAAGTGCACTTTTATAAAGCACACGGTCTGCCGCACAGTCATAGATCACTGCCCCGTTAAAGGCGATCATATAACATCCCGGACTGGTCAGCCCAAGATCTTTCACAACAATTCTCCCTGACTCTACCGGTCGTCCGGTTGCCAGAACAAAATAGTGTCCACGCTCTAACATTTTCTGTATTGCAGCCCGGTTCTTTTCAGAAATCGACTTATCATCACACAATAATGTACGATCCAGATCCGCAAATAAAATTTTATTATTCATAGCCCATCCTCCCTCACACAATAACTGCTCTTACCGTAATGCTATTTATTCTACAGGTTCTGCCGGAATAAACACTCTTCCCTGATATCCGTGAGATGGTTTTGGAACAGCTTCCATTGCTTCCTTACAGAAAACATCCTGAGATGATAATGCTGCTTTTCCACGTCTGTCTACCTTCTCGTAATTGCCGTCAGCATGCAGTACATGTGCTTTTAAAGTGTCTGCCAGCTCCACATCCAGAATATGTCTGACACGTTTTTTCAGTTCATCATCTAATACCGGGAATAAAATCTCCACTCGTCTGTCTAAGTTACGCGGCATCCAGTCGGCACTTCCCATGTAAAGTTCTTCTTCTCCATCATTGAAGAAATAGAAGATCCGGCTGTGCTCCAGGAAATTTCCAACGATCGAACGGACTTCAATATTCTCGCTCACCCCTGGGATCCCGACTTTTAAGCAGCAGATTCCACGGACGATCAGCTGGATCTTAACGCCTGCTGCAGACGCTTCATAAAGGGATTCAATGATTCCCGGATCACAGAGCGAATTCATTTTTGCAATGATCTTTGCAGGTTTTCCCTCTTTTGCATGCTTCGTCTCACGGCGGATCAGCTTTGTGAACTTCGTGCGAAGCCAGATCGGTGCAACCGCAAGTTCATTCCACGACAATGGTTCGGAGTAGCCGGACAACATATTGAATACGGCAGTTGCATCCTCTCCGATTGCACCGTCACAGGTAAAAATACCACAGTCTGTATATAACTTTGCTGTGGAGTCGTTGTAGTTACCGGTTCCAAGATGCACATAACGACGGATACCATCTTCCTCCCTCCGGACAACCAGCGCTATTTTGCTGTGGGTTTTCAGTCCAACCAGACCATAGATAACATGGCAGCCAGCCTGCTCTAATTTTTTTGCCCAGACAATGTTATTTTCCTCATCAAACCGGGCCTTTAACTCCACTAAAACAGAAACCTGCTTGCCGTTTTCAGCCGCCTGTGCCAATGAAGCAATAATTGGTGAATTGCCACTGACACGGTAAAGCGTCTGTTTGATGGCAAGTACATCCGGATCCACAGATGCCTGACGTATAAAATCAACCACCGGATCAAACGTCTGGTATGGATGATGCAAAAGGATATCTCCTTTTCGGATCTCATCAAAAATATTTTCCCCCGGTACGATCTCCGGCACGCGCTGTGGCGTGTAAGGCTCATTCCGCAGATCGTCACAGCCTTCTAATCCATACATTTTCATCAGGAATGTGAAATCAATTGGTCCGTTGATCTGGAAAATATCCTGTTCTGCCACTTTTAATTCATCTTTTAAGAAGTTTAACAGCTTTTTGTCAATACCATCCTCCACTTCCAGACGGATCACCTCTCCCCACTGACGCATTTTTAACTGTTTCTGAATCTCTTTTAACAGGTCAGCCGCCTCATCTTCATCGATCGACAGGTCGGCATTCCGCATGACACGGTAAGGATATGCACAGAGTACATCGTAGTTTAAAAACAATTTATCAATATTCCGCTCAATGACCTGCTCCAATAAAATGAAGGTCTTTTCATTTCCATCTTCCGAAGGGATATGTACCAGGCGTGGCAACACGCTTGGAACCTGAACGGTTGCAAATTCAATTTCCTCTTTTTCTGCTTTTCCTTTTTTCTTGGAAAGAAGTGCTGCAATGTTCAATGTCTTGTTCCGGATCAGTGGAAATGGTCTTGAGGCATCCACCGCCATCGGGGTGAGTACCGGATATACATTGTCTTCAAAATAGCGGTCCACAAATGCAGCCTGCGCCTCACTCAGATCTTCGAATGCATCCATCACAACGATCCCATGCTGGTGCATAAGCGGCACAAGAGAACGGTTATAGGTATTGTACTGAAGCGTGACAAGCTCTCTCGTGCGCTCATTGATCTTCTCTAACTGTTCCGATGCCGTCATTCCGGCAATGTCTTTTTTCTTATAATTGGCGTGTACCATATCCTTCAGGGATGCGACACGCACCATGAAAAATTCGTCCAGATTTGACGAAGTGATACTGACAAACTTTAATCGTTCCAGAAGCGGGATGGATTTATCTCTCGCTTCGTTTAATACGCGGTGATTAAATTTCAGCCAGCTCAATTCCCTGTTTTCATAATATTCCGGTTTTTTAAAATCCTGTTCTTTCTCCATAAGATAAACCTAGCCTTTCCATTGGTTGTCTGTCAGCCGTAGACTCTCTTTTCTTTGATCACCGGCTTTATACTGAATACATTTTCAAAGTATGCCGTTTTGGCATCAAACAGTGCTTTTTCCAAAGCAATATCATCCATTGTCTCAATTGTGATCACAAGTTCTCTTCCCTTGACTGCCGCCTTTACATTCTTAAACTTCTGCTTGTGGCTCCGGTCCATTGCATTGGACACACGAAGGATTGCAGAAAGTTTTGCAACGGTCAGGTAACTGTCATGATCCAGTTTATCTGCGAGATCTTCATAGTCAGGAAGCGGCCATGTATTATATAATACTGTGTTTGCAATAATCTCACGCTCTTTGTGTGTCAGTCCGATGATCTCGGAAGCCATAATAATGTCATAGGAGCAGGACGGACCGTTGGCAAAACTGATATATTTTCCGCAGTCATGTAAAATGGCAGCCACCTGTAAAAGCAGCCGTTCTCTTCTGCCAAGTCCATGTACTTTTTTCATCGTATCAAAAATAAGGGTTGCCATCTGCGTCAGTGCATCAATATGTGGGGTGTAACTCATGTAACGCTCGGAAAGATTTCTTGCGGCAGATAAGACATCCGCCTCAAAATCATGTTCCACCCGGATCATATTATTCTTCTGTGCATAGTGGAATGCGATACCATCGCTGACATTCGTTCCCGGTGCCCAGAGACTCTCTGCGCCGATGCTCTCCGCCATGCATTTAAAGATCATCATATATGGAATGACAAGCGCATCACTCTCATTCGAAAGGTTCAATTCCTCTGAGATTTCCTCTAATGTCTTCTCATCCAGCTTTCTGATGTACTTTAAGAACTTTGCTGTCTCTATGGTATTATCTTCCTTGTTTTTTTCTACTTTTCTGCTGATCTCTGATATATAATCACCGATGATGATCAGGTATTTGATCTTCGTCTCCTGAAGATACATAGCTTTAAAAACTTCAAGTTCCTTGTCAACAAGTTCTTCTACCTGAAGTTCATACTGTGCCAGATTATTACTTTTTCTTGCAAGCTGCTCCCGCATACGCATGGTGCCGAGTGCCAGATGCTGTGTTGTGACTACTTTTCCCTTTGAGAATACCGTGATCTGCATACCGCCGCCTCCGGCATCCACAACTGCTGCACCTTTCTGGATCATACGCTCAAAATCTTCCCGCATGGCAACCGATTTATAACTGATAAAGCGATGCTCAGAGTTACTTAAAACTTTTACGAGAAGTCCTGTCCGGATGCGGATCTGGTCTAAGATAAAAAGCTCATTTTCAGCGTTTCTCAGGGCTGCGGCAGCATACGCTTCGTAACTGTCCACCCGGTAGCCGTCCATGATCTTTTTGTACTCTGCAAGCGTATCACACAGCGCCTCCACAAGTTCATATCCGATACTTCCCTTGGAATATGCATCTCTTCCGAGTTCAATCCTGCTCCGGATATAATCAATGTCACGGATTTTCTTCTTTCCTGAAATCTCAAATATTTTAATACTTACTTCATAAGAACCGATATAAATTGCTGCGAATGTATGGATCACCAGATGTCTGCCTCCTCATTTCTTTTGTATATCTCTATTATACCAATTTTTTATTCTTTTCCAAGTAAATAGTTGATAAATTGCTGCGCTGTCCTGCCGGATAATCCGCCGTGGGAAAGCTCCCATTTATTGGCCTCAGCAAGCAAAGTGTCCTCATCCATGGAAACCTGATATTTTTCTGCAAGTACTTTGACAATATTCTGGAATTCCTTCTTGTTCGGTGCGCCAAAGTAGATGGAAACACCAAATCTTGCATACAGGGATAATTTTTCCTGCACAGTATCGGAAGTATGCATATCCTCACGCACTTCCTCTTTATCCGAAAATGTTTCACGGATCAGGTGGCGTCTGTTGGAGGTTGCATAGATCAGTACGTTGTCCGGTTTTTTCTCAAGACCGCCCTCGATCACTGCCTTCAGATATTTATATTCGATCTCAAACTCTTCAAAAGAGAGATCGTCCATGTAAATAATGAACTTGTAATTGCGGTTTTTGATCTGTGCGATGACATCATTCAGATCACAGAACTGGTGCTTGTACACTTCGATCAGACGTAAGCCTCTGTCATAGTACTGGTTTGCAATGGCTTTGATACTGGTGGATTTTCCGGTTCCGGCATCCCCATATAACAGGCAGTTATTTGCCTGCTTTCCGTTGACAAATGCTTCCGTATTGTCGATGAGTTTCTGTTTTGCAAGCTCATAGCCGACCAGATCGTCTAATTTCACATGGGCAATATTTGTGATCGGCACGATCTCCACCTCTTCCTTTTCCCTGTGCTGAATGCGGAATGCCTTGTGAAGTCCGAGTTTACCAACGCCAAAATCTTTATAAAATGCCGTCACTGCATCTTTAAATCCGGACACATCTGTGGAAGCTTCCAGCTTTAACTTCAACTCATTGATGCGCTCCTTGATCCTCTTATTAAAAATCTTTCCGCTCCCTGTCATGCTCTGATAATCGGTGATGGCATCCATGCAGTCCATCTCAAAATAAGAGGCAAGTTTTCCAAAATCAAAATCAAACAGCGATTTGATGATCTCAAAGTCATGCAATACGATCTGGTTGACAGAGCCCTCCACTTCGCCGCGGATCTCACAGGCTTTGCTGTAAGCATTCTCATTATTTACAAGAAGGAATGCCAGAAAACTGTGCCACAGATTTCCCTCAAAGCCATGGCTCACTGCCAGTTCCATTAACTGGTTCAAACTCTCATACAAAAGAGACTCCACATCCTCTTTATTATAATATTCATTTTCATAATTCTCCATGATCCGGGTCATGTTGTAAAATAAGTTACCATTTTCAAAATCTTTATATAAGATCAAATTCTTTGGACTTTTCATCAGTTTATTCATTCCCTTCTGCACTCACATAATTGCCAAGTATTTTCAATCGGATGGTCTCCTCTGTCAGCCCCCGCAGCGCATTCTGTACGGCTGCATCATTGAGGTTTCCCTCAATGTCAACAAAGAAGCGGTACTCCCACGCTTTTCCCTGCACCGGTCTGGACTCGATCTTGTTCATGTTGATTCCGTTGTAGATAAAATGGGACAGCTTATGGTACAGCGAACCGCTCTCATGCGGAACTTCAAAAGAGATACTGATCTTATTGGCTCTCGATTCAAAAATCTTCTTGTTCGCCACAATGATAAACTTTGTGTAATTGTTTTTATTGTTCTGGATCGCCTCGTCGAGCACTTTCAGACCATAAATATCCGCAGTCAGGGTGCTTGCGATCGCTGCCTTGTTCTTTTTCCCATCCTCTTTGATCTTCTGGGCGGACATCGCCGTATTTTTCAGACTGTGCTTTTCCCAGTCTCTGTGGCTCTCAAGGTATTTCGAGCACTGCATCAGCGCCTGTGGGTGGGAATAAATGTCGGTGATATCGTCCATGTCTGCTTCCGGCAGACCCAAAAGTGCATGGTCGATACGGATGATCTGCTCTCCCACGATATAATTATTGTATTCCACCATAAGATCATAGTTCTCGGAAACGATTCCGGCGGATGAATTCTCAATTGGGAATACAGCGTAATCGGCCTCCCCGTTTTGGATGGCTTCCATCGCATCCCGCCACGTATCCACATGATAACTGTCTGCATTCTCCCCGAAATACTCATTCAGCGCAAGCTGGGAATACGCGCCTTCTGTTCCCTGAAATACGATTTTAGCATTTTTGTAATTCAGATGATCTACTTCTTTAAAATCGGGTTTTTCCGTCTGGCCATGTTCTGTCAGAAGCTGATACTGACGCTTCCGGCTCATGGACATGATCTGCTCGAACAGTTCACGGATACCATGTTTTAAAAATGGCGTAGTTCCTTTTCTGCTCAATGTTTCCAACTTGGAAACCTCACGCTGCTTGTCAAATACTTTCTTTCCCACAGCAATTTTATATTCAGCAACTTCCTCTGAAATTGCCATTCTGCGTTCATACAGATCCACGATCTGACTGTCGATCTGATCAATCTCATCTCTTAGTTCCAATAAATCTCTCATAAAAAATCCAAGCCTTTCCATTTATTATTTATAATATATTACATTCACAGTTTGCTTGCAAGAGAACACTTGCGTCATGGTATACAGAAATGCTATACTTTTTATAGATAAAGATTATAAATCAAAGAGGTGATTTACTTATGAAAAAAATTTGGAAATGGCTGCTTTTTGTGTTGGTGATCCTTCTTGCTGCCGGGTGTGTTTTCCTCTACCGGTACATAAACCGCATTCGGTATAATGACGGTTATGTCAACGGCAACACTGCGGGAAATCTGTATAACGAAGGATATTTCTGTGAAAAAGATGGTATTGTCTACTTTGCCAACCCTGCCGACAACTACTGTCTGTACTCCATGAACCCGGACGGCACAAACATCAAAAAGTTAGAGGATCAGAGTGTCAGCTACATCAACGTGGATGACCACTACATTTATTACTGTAAACTTAAGGGAAAAAGCGCTGATTCATTTTCCTTCCTCCCGATCAATACCAACAGTTTATGCCGGCTGGATATTGACGGAAAAGGAAAGCCTGAAATTTTAGATGATGATCCGTGTATGTATGCTTCCCTGGTTGGAAATTATCTGTACTATCTGCATTATGATACCACTGATGCAACCACGCTGTACAAAGTCAAAATTGATGGCAAGGAAAAAGAGCAGGTAGAAAAACAGTCCTACTTTACCGCAAGTACCGATGGACAATATATTTATTATAACGGACTGACAGACAATCATAATATCTATGAGATGGACACTTCCAACGACCATGCAAAAGTCATCTATGAGGGGAACTGCTGGATGCCGGTGAAAGACGGAAACAATCTTTATTTTATGGACTGTGAAAACGATTACCGCATTGCCAAAGTCGATCTGACAAATGGCGAAAAAACGCTGGTCACGGACTGCCGTGTCGACTGCTATAATGTCACAGGCGATAAAATCTTTTTTCAGAAAAATGATAAGACAAATCCGGCCATCTGTTGTATTAATACAGATGGAAGCAATTATCAGGAATTAAAAGAAGGCAACTACACTGCCATTAATGTAACTTCCACTTATGTCTATTTTAAAGATTTTACGACCAAAACCCCTTATTATACATCTGTTGCTGCCCCGGGCAATGTACAGATCTTTAATCCATAAGCAGATTCTATCACAAAACAATTTTTCGCAATATAAGGGAACAGAAAGCGCCAGGAAAATTCATACTTTTCCTGGCGCTTTCTTTATCTGGCAAAACAAATGTTTATGCAAAATCAAATAACGACAACTGATTGGACTCCGGCATATCGCCCAGCAGTCCAAGATCTGCCATAAGATCGATGGTAGATTTCGTTACTTTGGTTCTCTGACGGAAATCATCTTTGGATAAGAACTTTCCGTCTTTTGCTGCTTCCGCAACCGCGATTGCAGCATTGTCGCCCATACCCTCGATCGTATTTAACGCCGGCATAAGTTTTCCATCGATGATCTGGAAACGATCCGGCAGTGCACGGTAAATATCAATTGGCGTGAAATCAAAGCCTCTCGCATACATCTCCTGCACAATTCGCATATCACGGTAGACATCCTGCTCTTTTTTGGAAAGAGAATCTTTTCTTCTCGTGTAATCTTTATAAAAATATTCCAGACGCTCTTTTCCCTGACACATGATCTCATAGTTGAAACCTGTCGCACGAATGGAAAAATATGCTGCATAATAGGCAAGCGGGTAAAAAACTTTGCAGTATGCGATACGCCATGCCATCATAACGTAGGCAGCCGCGTGCGCCTTTGGGAACATATACTTAATCTTTAAACACGAATCAATATACCATTCCGGTACATTATGTGCCCGCATCTCTTCCTTCCATTCTTCCTTTAATCCCTTACCTTTTCGAACAGACTCCATAATGGTAAAAGACTGCTCACTGTCAAGTCCCATACTGATCAGATAAATCATAATATCATCACGGGTACAGATTGCAGTAGAAATCGTTGCAATCCCCTGCTCAATTAAAGTCTGTGCATTTCCCAACCACACATCCGTACCATGCGAAAGTCCTGAAATTCGGATCAGATCCGAAAATTCGGTCGGTTTCGCATCAATAACCATCTGCATCGCAAAATCTGTTCCAAACTCCGGGATTCCTAAACATCCCAGGGGAATACCGTTGATGTCTTCCGGTTCTACTCCCAATGCAGAGGTATTCATAAACAGCGACATGACTGTCTGATCATCCAGAGGGATCGTCTGTGGATCAAGTCCTGTCAAGTCCTGTAACATACGGATCATGGTCGGATCATCGTGTCCGAGAATGTCCAGTTTTAATAAGTTATGGTCGATGGAATGGTAATCAAAATGAGTCGTAACCGTTGCAGTCGTCATATCGTTTGCCGGATGCTGTACCGGAGTAAACGTATTAATCTCCTCACCCACCGGAAGAACAACGATACCTCCCGGATGCTGTCCGGTCGTTCTGCGGACGCCGACACATCCCTGTACGATACGGTCGATCTCACAGTTTCTCTTGTGGATGCCGCGCTCCTCGTAATAATTCTTGATATAACCGAATGCCGTTTTATCGGCAAGTGTACCGATCGTCCCGGCACGGAAGGTCTGTCCGTAACCGAAAATAACCTCACAGTACGCATGCGCTTTACTCTGGTACTCACCGGAGAAGTTCAAGTCGATATCCGGCTCCTTATTTCCCTTGAATCCAAGGAATGTCTCAAACGGGATATCAAATCCGTCCTTGACTAGTTTTTCGCCGCAGACCGGACAAATCTTATCCGGCATATCACAGCCGCTCCTGCCGGAAAATGCCTTGACCTCCGGCGAATCAAAATCACTGTATTTACAATTTGGGCAGCGATAATGTGCCTGGAGCGGATTGACCTCCGTGATACCGGACATTGTCGCCGCAAAGGACGAACCTACTGAACCACGCGATCCTACCAGATATCCATCCTCGTTTGACTTCCATACCAGTTTCTGTGCAATGATGTACATAACCGCATATCCGTTGGAAATAATAGAGTTCAACTCACGATCCAGACGCTCCTTTACGATTGCAGGAAGCTCTTCGCCATACATACTGTGTGCCTTGGTATAACAGATATCACGCAGCATCTGGTCAGAATTTTCGATGACCGGCGGACATTTATCCGGGCGCACAGGTGCGATCTTCTCACACATATCCGCGATCTTGTTCGGGTTAGTAATGACGACTTCCTCCGCTTTTGCCGAGCCAAGATATTCAAATTCCTTTAGCATCTCCTCTGTCGTCCGAAGGTAAAGCGGCGCCTGGTCATCCGCATCCTTAAATCCTTTTCCCGCCATGATGATACGGCGGTAGACCTCATCCTCTGGATCCAGGAAATGCACATCGCAGGTAGCCACTACCGGCTTGTGGAACTGTTCTCCCAGGGACACGATCTTCCGGTTGATATTCTGAATATCCTCAATGGAATTTACATTCCTCACACGTTCCGAAGCGATCATGAATTTGTTGTTGCCGCAGGGCTGGATCTCCAGATAGTCATAGAATTTCACCAGTCTGGCAATCTGGGCATCCGACTGTCCGTCCAACAGTGCCCGGTACAGTTCTCCCGCCTCG
>OCPS01002421.1_pt1 | contig 12498 bp, 8 predicted proteins | sample 1538651 | NCBI WGS metagenome assembly OCPS01 (sample SAMN04571715, study PRJEB22368) | human gut metagenome | biome: human gut; material: stool | host: Homo sapiens | place: Luxembourg | collected 2012-09-21 | reverse complement strand
CCTCGAAAATCGACTCGCGGGTGTTCATCGCAGCCATGCCCGTATCGCCGGTGGTGTAGGCCCACAGGTCGCCGTACTTGTCGCAGAGGCTGTACCCCATCCCTTCGACCGCTTCGCAGGCCGAGACGACCTTCGACCAGTCGCGGAACTCGCGCATGGAGTAAAAACGGGCCATCAGGCCGTAGGCGAAGCCCTTGGTGATGCGGAACTTGTTCGAAGCGTCCATGTCGGGGGCGTATTTGCAGGCATACTCCTCGATGTCCTTGACGATCTGCTCGCCGACGGTCTGCTTCGACACGCGGGCCGGGAAATAGAGCGGATAGACCTCCTCGACGTTCCCGGCGTTGATGGCGGGCGGGATTTCGGTCAGCATCGGGATTTCTCCGAAAAGCTGCATCATGTTCATCCAGATATAGGCGCGCCAGCAGAGCGCTTCGGAGAGCCACTCCTGGTACTCCTTGTCGGTAAGCGACGGATCGTTCTCCTTCACCAGATCAATGTTGCAGATGACCTGGTTGGCATAGTCCACGGCGTTCATCGAGTAGTTCCACAGGTTCGAGGCGAATTCGTTGTCGCTGTCGATGTGGTTCGACTCGACGCTGACGACCTTCGTCTCGGCCATGTTGCCGCCGTAGGCATTGTCGGCGCGCGCCTCGGCGAGCGTGGTCAGCTGATACCAGTAGGTCTGGAGGTCGCCCTTCATGTAGTTGTACATGGCCGTAAGCTGGCCTTCGAGCAGTTCGCGGGTGTTGATGGCCGTCTCGCTGTCGCCCGTGCCGGAGGTGTTGTTCTCGGCATACATCGTCTCGGGGAATTTCTCAAGGCTGCACGACGTGGTGGCAACCCCCAGCGAGAGACCCGCGGCAATTAAAAATATCTTTTTCATAATCGGTTCTTTTTTCAGCGGTTAGAAAGTAAGATTCAGACCCACGACGACCGTGCGCACGTTGGGATAGGTTCCCCAGTCGATGCCCATTTGCGTGGCGCTTTCCGACTGGCTCACCTCGGGATCGTAGCCCGAATAGCCGGTCCAGGTGATGAAGTTCTGGAGCGAAATGTAAGGCTGGATGCGCGTGATGTTGATGCGCTTGAGCTTCGGCGAGGTGATGTCGTACGACAGGGTGATGTTCTTCACCTTGAGGTAGGAGCCGTCCTCGACCCAGTAGGACGAATTCTTCACGTTCCAGGCGGGGTTGTCCGAGCGGAACACGTCGGTCTGCTGGCCCGGAATGCGCCAGCGCCGCAGGACCGTGGTGGTCTGGTTGTTGGCCGAGGCCATGCCCTCGGTCTCGATGCGCGAGGCGTTGAAAATGTCGTTGCCATAGGAGCCCGTGATCAGAATGTTCAGGTTAAGCCCCTTCCACGAGAAGTTGTTGGTCATGCCGAAGGTGAACTTGGGATTGGCGTTGCCGATCCAGGTCTTGTCCAGCGGCGTGATCTCGCCGTCGCCGTTGCGGTCCTCGTAAACCAGGTCGCCCGTCTCGGGATCGACCCCCTTGGAGACATAGCCCCAGAACATCGAAAGCGGGTGGCCCGGGGTCATGCGCACGACGTTGTCGTTGGTCGCGTCGGAGGTCGTGGCGTAGTAGTAGACCTGCTTCAGGTTGAGTTTTTCGACCTTGTTGCGGTTGAGCGAAACGTTCAGGTCGGTCGACCAGTTGAAATCCTTCCGGGCGATGTTGACCGACGAAAGGGTGATCTCGAAGCCCTGGTTCGACATCTCGCCGTCGTTGCGCGTGATGTTGGGATAGGGCGAGGGCAGAGGCACGCTCATCAGCATGTCCTTGGTGTACTTGTAGTAATAGTCGAGCGAGAGGCTCAAACGGTTGTTCAGCAGCGCGAAATCGAGTCCGACGTTGGTCTGCGAGGAGGTCTCCCACGTAAGGTCCTCGTTCTTGATGTTGCTGCGACCGCCGACCGTCGGCACGGCCTGCGCATTCTCGGTCAGCGTCCAGTCGTAGTAGTTGGTGCTGTACTGCTGCATCCAGCCGTACTCCGCCAGACCCGCCTGGTTACCGGTCTGTCCCCAGCCGGCGCGCAGTTTCAGGTCGTTGATCCACGACACGTCGCGCAGGAACTTCTCGCCCGAGATGCGCCACGCGGCCGAGAACGAGGGGAAGTAACCCCAGCGGTGGCCGGGAGCCAGCTTCGAGGAACCGTCGGCGCGGAAATTGGCCGTCACGAGGTACTTGCTGTCGTAGTTGTACGACACGCGCGCCAGATAGGACATGATCGACCACTCCGATTTGCCGTAGCTCTGGCCGCGGACGCCGCCGTTGTTACCGCCGTTCAGGTTGGGAATGGCGTTGTTGTTGGTCGAGGAGAAATAGGAGCGCGAGCCGCTCAACTGCTCCCACACGGAGGTCGTGGCCGACGTGCCGGCCATCACTTCGAGGCTGTGGCGGTCGAACGACTTGTTCCAGGTCAGGATGTTGTCATAGACCATGCGCATATCGTCGGAACGGGTGTCCGAGGCGGTTCCATGCTGCGTCCGTCCGTAGGAGGTGCGGATCGGGTCGAGGAACGACGACGAGTGGACCCAGCGGCGGTCCATCGAAACCGTCGACTTGAAGGTCAGATCCTTGGCCAGGTAGAACGTCAGGCCGCCGGAGAGCAGCAGGCGGTCGGTGACATCCTGGTTGTAATCCGTGCGGGCCATGTTCTCACGCGGCGAGGTGAGGTTGGCGCCGTAAAAATTATTGTAGAACTGCTGGGGATTCTCGGGGTCCCAGATCGGCGCGTAGGTCGGGGTCGTGATGGCCGACACCACCACGCCGGCGCGGTTGGCGCCCTGACCCGAGATGATCGTGCCCTTGGTGGTGTAGTGCGAGAAAGTCGTCGAGGCGTTGGCCGAAACCCATTTGAAAATCTTCTTGTCGAAGCTGGCCTTCACGTTGTAACGGTCCGAAGAGGTGGTGTTGATGATGCCCTTTTCGTTGGTGTAGCCGCCGCCGAGGTAATAGGACGAGTTTTCATCGCCGTTGGAGACCGAGAACTGGTAGTTCTGGTTGACGCCCGTCGAGTAGGTTTCGTCGAACCAGTCGGTCCGGTCGGTCAGATCGGCCGGAAGCCCCGACACGGCGCCGTTCTCCTCCATCAGGTCGCGGTACTGCCGGGCATTGAGCACGTCGTAGCTCTTGGTCACCTTCGAAATGCCGACGAAGGTCGAGAACGAAATCTCGGGGCCTCGTTTCCGGCTGCCCTGCTTGGTGGTGATGAGCACCACGCCGTTGGCGGCGCGCGAACCGTAGATGGCGGCCGACGAGGCGTCCTTCAGCACCTGCATCGACTCGATTTCGTTGGGAGAGAGGTAAGCGATGGCGTAGTTTCCTTCGCCCACGGGAACGCCGTCGACCACATAGAGCGGGTCGTTGCTCGACGAGATGGACGAAGCGCCGCGGACGCGGACCACCATGCCCTGTCCGGGCGAGCCGTTGGGCTGGATGACCTGCACGCCGGCGGCTTTGCCCTGAAGGGCGCCCGAGGCCGAGGTGATCGGGCGGCGGGCCAGATCGTCGGTCTTGACGACCGAAACGGCCGTCGTGAGGTCCTTCTGCTTGACCGTGCCGTAACCGATCGCCACCACGGCGTCGAGGGCCACGGCGTCTTCGGCGAGTTTCACGTCGATCTTCGTGCGGCCGTTCACGGCGACCGTTTGCGAAACGAATCCGAGCGACTGGAAAATCAGGTTAGCAGAATTCCCCCCCCCTCGCAGTTTGAGGGAATAAGAGCCGTCCACGCCCGTCGTAGCGCCGTTCGTAGTTCCCTGCTCGATGATCGTGGCTCCGATAACGGGCTGTCCCGACTGGTCGGTGACCGTTCCCGTCACTGTCGGCGCCGACTGGGCGAAGGCCGCCGGCGCAAAGACGATCAGCATCGCCGTCAGTGCCAGCATCCACCCTCTCCGGCAGTCCGCTTGCAGTTTCTTGCAAAAATGTGCCATAGGAATTTAAGGTTTTTAAGTTTTAAGTTAATATTATAAATAGGTAAGGCGCAGTTCTTAAAAAATCGACACTTCATCGCCTTATTTCCGTTTAAATAAAAGTAACTATCCTCCGCGACATGAAAAAAATTTAAACAGCAAATTGTAAACTCAAAACCCGTTTATAAAAATATACCTACTTGATATTCAATATATTAATTATTTGACGATTGCAAAAAAAAGTAGATTGATCGGAATATTCACAACCGCCGCGGAACCCCGGAAGCGGCATATAATAAAATATTTTAAATAAATCCGGCTCCCGGAGCACGTTCCGTTCGCCGGGCCGGCCGCCCGTCCTGCCGGAAAAAACGGCCGGCCGGTCCGACCTGCGGAAAGCGCGCCGCCCGGCATTGATTTTCCCGGGATTATTCCTATCTTTGGTGCCGTAACGACACTTTTATCAGCCGGAAAGTACCGCACCGTACCCGATTCGGTCTTGGAACCATCCGTCCTTTTTCCGATCTTTGTCAGGAACAAACCGTGAACCGTCCGCACATGAGAAACCTTCTGTCAACCGTACTGCTGCTCGCCGCAACGCTCGCCGCCTCGGCCCAAAACGACCTGAAAAGCGTGCTTTCACAGCTCGACGCCACCCTTTCGCACCGGGACTCCTACATCGCCGGACGCGAACAGCGGATCGAATCGCTGAAAAACATCCTCCGGAAATCGGATTTCTCGGACGCCCAGCGCTACATCCTCAACCAGCAGCTGATCGACGAATACACCCCCTACCAGGCCGATTCGACCATCGACTACCTCTACCGCAACATCGCCCTGGCGACGCGCATGAACGACGCGGGGCACCTCAACGAGAGCCGTATCCAGCTGGCCTACCTGTACAGTTCGGCGGGTATCTACCTCGAAGCGGCGAACATGCTGAAACTGGTCGACACCACGGCGCTGGACCGCAGGCAGCTGGTCGACTACTACATCGCCCGCCACAAACTCAACGACGAACTCCAGCTCTACTCCCACGACTCGGCGCAGGGACACGAATCGTGGCGGCTTACGGTGATCTACGCCCAGCTGATCGTGGAGAACACCGAACCGGAGTCGGTCACGCACCTCAACTTCCGGCTCCGCCAGGCGATCGGCGCCCGCGACTACCCGCAGGCCGTGGAGATTTCCGAACGGCTGTGCAGCGCCCTGCAACCCCTTTCGCGCGAATATGCCGAGGCGTCGTACATGCGCGCCCTCGTGGCGGACCTGATGGACGACACGCCCACGGCGCAGGTGTGGTTCGCACGCTCGGCGATGACCGACATCCAGCTGGCGATCCGCGACAACGCCGCACTGAAAAGCCTCGCCAACACGCTGCTCGACGACGACAACATCCAGCGCGCCATGCGCTACATGCGGATCGTGATGGACGACGCACGGTTCTTCAATTCGCGGCTCCGCCCGTGGCAGGACGCACTGGCGCTGCACGTCATCGAAGAGGCCTACCAGGTCCGGCGGCAGCGGATGGACGCCATGTACAACATCTTCGTCGTGTCGATCGGCTGCTTCATGCTGCTGGCCCTCGGGGGCGTGGTCTTCGTCCTGCGGCAGAACCGCAAGCTGAACCTCGCGCGGCTCGAATTGCAGCAAGCCAACAACCGGCTCAACATCTCGAACAAAGACCTCCAGCACATCAACAAGCGACTGGCAGGACTGAACAGCCAGATTTCAGAGGCCAACGAAGTGAAGGAGGAGTATATCGGCATCTTCCTGACGATGTGCTCGGAGTACATCGACAAGATCATCGACTCGCGCCGCCACGTACGCCGCCTGCTGCGCGACGGCCGCGTCGACGAACTGCGGAAGGAGTACTCCCCGACCGACGGCGACAGCCGCGAACTGGAGGAGTTTTACCGCAACTTCGACACGACGTTCCTGCAACTCTACCCCACGTTCATCGAGGATTTCAACTCCCTGCTGGACAAGGAGGCGCGCATCGAGCCGAAAAAGGGCGAGCTGCTGACGACCGAGCTGCGCATCTTCGCGCTGATCCGGCTGGGCATCAACGACTCGTCGAAAATCGCCGCGCTGCTGCGTTACTCCGTGAGCACGATCTACAACTACCGGTCGAAGATCAAGGGGCACACGCTCGTCTCGCGCGACGATTTCGAGGAGCGGATCAAGACCATCGGGGCTTTCAGTCCGCAGCATCTCTGACCGTTTTCGCCCAGGGGGAGGGCGCCCATGAGTGGTCGAAAGATTGTAATCGACAGATATTCAGAATAATCCAACGCGTGGGGGGGGGCTCCTCCCGGAGCGATTCGAAGCGGCACAAAAAAGCCCGCGGAGCATCCCGCAGGCTTTTCCAATACATGAATCGGAGAGGTTCCGGCCGGGCGCAAAACACGGGCGGGAATTCACCGTCCCGTTCCGGGAGGCAAACAACCTCGGAATTTCCATTGCAAGGCGCCCCTCCGGGGTCTCTGCTGCGGGACCGTTCCGGCCCCCCCCCGATGAATCGTCCCATGCGGGACCTCCTCCGGACGGGCGAAAAAAAGACCGCGGAAAGAATCCACGGTCTTCTATAACGGCGAGGTCTCCCCCCCTCCGGCGTTTCCGGACGGAGCGCGGAGGCTACTCGGCCTGCTGCTCGGTCTGTCCGGCAGAGGGAATCTCGGCCTGCGGCATCGTAGCGGCGGCCTCGGATTCGATGACCCGCTCCTGAAGCGCCTTGGCGTCCTTCGAAATCTCCAAATTGCTGTCGGCGACCAGACCGCGGTCCATGGCCAGCGTAGCCGCAAGGCTCAAAACCACGATGGCAATAGCCATCGACCAGGTGAATTTCTCCAGGAAGTTCGTAGTCTCGCGCACCCCCATCACCTGGTTCGACGCGCCGAAATTGGCGGCCATGCCGCTCTTGGGGTTCTGCACCAATACCGCCAGGATCACCAGTACGCTCGCAACGAGTATCAGGGCAATGCAAATCGTGTATAACATATTACCTTAAATTTTAATATTGTTTTCTATTTTGCCAATAAGTTCGGCAAAGTAAACACTTTTTTCGGGATTTCGCAAACTTAATTTGCGATAAATCGCCACGGACTTGTCCCGAAGGCCTTGAGCGAGATAGATTTCGGCCAGCTCCTCGGTGACCACCTCGTCGTCGTCGTCCAGTTCGGGCTGCAGAACGACCTCCTCCTCGGGTTCGCCCTCGCCGGCGACGATGCGCAGGTCCTCTTCCTGAAGGAAACGGTCGATGATCTCCTCCGAGGAGAGCTGCGTGAGCGCCGAGGCGTCGACGGCGGCCCTGCGCAACGAACTCTCGGCCCGCCACGGGGCCGTCAGCGCCACCCGCGGATCGGATTCGCCCGTAAGCGTCTCGCGCAGGATACGCCCCGGAAGGAACCACGGGAAGCGCACCGCAAGGTCCCCGGCTTCGGCAGCGGAAGGCGTCTCCGCCCGGCCGGGCGCCGCAAAGTATGTTTTCAGGTCGGACATCGCGCGTCGGAATTACCAGTTGGAGGCCGCGGCCTGGAAAATGTCGGTCACGATCTTGTCGACGATCTGGGGGATCAGCTCGCCTTCGACCTCCGTAAGCAGTTTCGTAGAGTCGTAGTCCTCGTAGGCCTGGAAGGTGCGGTTGAACGACATCTTCTCGTCGAGGGCGTTGGTGAAGCGCACCTTGACGGTGATCGTCAGGCGGTTGAGCAGGGCGTAGTCGTCGCTCGAAACCGAAGCCGTCGTCGAGGTATAGTTGACGATCTCGCCCTCGAAGGCGAAGTCGCCGCCCTCGTCGACCTGCATCAGGCGCGTGCGGCGCGTGAACATGTCGACCAGCGCCTCGGTGAGCGTGGAACTCAAAATCGGCGACACCATCGTGGCGTTGTTGGGGAAGTAGGCCACCGAAAAGGTCTTGGCGTCGGGCGGAATCGAGGCGCCCGACAGCGAGTATTTGATGGACACGCCGCAACCGGTCATCACCGCGGCGATAGCCAGCAATGAAAAACGGAAAATGAAAAATGAAAAATTATCTCGGAATCTGCGCATTCTTTTAATTCTTAATTTTTAATTGGAGTCAGGAATTGTCTTCAATTCCTAACTCCTTTATCTTGCGGTATAGTGTGCGCTCCGACATGAAAAGTTCGGCAGCGGCCTCGCGGCGGCGGCCGTTGTTGCGGCGCAGGGCGCGGATGATCTGCTCGCGCTGCATGTCGGCCTTGGTCATCTCGCGGGGCGGCTCGTCAGTCACCTCCTCGCTCTCGGCATAGACCGGAGGCTGGGGATAGGAAGCGACGGCCGGAACGTAGCTGCTCTGCGCCGTGGTCGGCAGCAGGGCCTTGACGTCACGGACCGGCTCGGGGCACGGCACGCCGCCCTTCATCAGTTCGGAGATCATCCGCTTGAGGTCGTTGATGTCGGCGCGCATGTCGAACAGCACCTTGTAGAGCAGTTCGCGCTCGGTCGACATCGTGTCGTCCATGCGCATCGTCCCGGCGGCCATCGGCGCGCCCCCGCCCTGCGGGGGCAGGTATTTCGCCAGCACCTCGGAGGTGATCACCCGGGTCTGCTCGATGGCCGAAATCTGCTCGGCGACGTTCTTCAGCTGGCGGATGTTGCCCCGCCAGTAGTAGTTCTTCAGCATCTCGCGCGCCGCATCGTCGAGCGTCACGGCGGGCATGCGGTACTGCACGGCCACGTCGGCGGCGAACTTGCGGAACAGCAGCGGAATGTCCTCCGGGCGTTCACGCAGCATGGGGACCGTCCCCAGACGGTAGTAAAGGTCCTCGCGGAAACGCCCCTGGGCGATGGCCTCCTGGAGGTTCATGTTCGTGGCGGCGACCACGCGGACGTTGGTCTTCTGCACCTTCGACGAACCGACGCGGATATACTCGCCCGTCTGAAGCACGCGCAGCAGGCGCGCCTGCGTCGGATGCGGCAGTTCGGCCACCTCGTCCAGGAAGATCGTACCGCCGTCAGCCTCCTCGAAATACCCCTTGCGGGCCTCCACGGCGCCGGTAAAGGAGCCTTTCTCGTGGCCGAACAGTTCGGAGTCGATCGTACCCTCGGGAATCGCCGCGCAGTTGACGGCGATGTATTTGCTGTGCTTGCGCGCGGAATAGGCGTGGATAACCTGCGGGAAAAACTCCTTGCCCACACCGCTCTCGCCCGTAACGAGCACCGTCAGGTCGGTAGGGGCCACACGCAGGGCCACCTCCAGCGCCCTGTCCAGAAGCGGGGAGTTGCCGATGATGCCGAAGCGTTGTTTTACGGTGGTGATCTCTGTCATTTATTCGGGTTGTTCGGGTTGGGACGCGGCGGACGGGAGTTCCGCCGCCTGCGGAAGTTCGATGTATTCGTTTTCGGCCTGCTTCTCCCGGGCGTCGCGCCAAAGTCCGAAGGCGATGGCCGCCACGGCCAGCAGGGCGGCGATCACGGCGATCCAGATGAACCGGTCGGCGCGGCGGCGCGGCACGCGGTCGACGTAGCGGTAGGCATCGGTGTTCTTCGGCGGCTTGCCGTAGCGCAGCCCCCGCACCGAAGGATCGGGATTCATCTTCGCCGAAGTCGACACGCGCGGCTCCGTGAAAGCCGTCTTGACGGCCTCGGCCACCTTCTCGGGTTGCAGCGGCTGACGTTTCCCGGCAGCCGGTTCTTGCGCGGGGGATTCCGACGCGGGTTGCGGCTCGTAGACGAAGGCGATGGTCGCATTGGGACCGGGTTTCATCACCCCGAAGCCCTCCAGGCGGTACTCCGAGCCATGCTCCACGGCGTGGCGGATCTCGAAAACGAAGCGGTCGATCTCGCCCGCGGCCTCCAGTTCGCCCATCCCCTCGGCGCGGAGAAGCCCCCGCAGCACGCCGTCGTCGCGCTTGAGCAGTTCCGAAAAGACGACGCTCCGGCCCGGCTCCTTGACGATGAACGTTCCGAGTTGGGGTACGACGAGCCGCCTGTGCGACTCCAGATATTGTATCAGGGTATGAATCAGCACGGTTGAAAATCCTTTAAATCCGGGTTCAAAATTACCCTTTTTCAGCGGAAAAAGCAATATTCCGGAGGGCTTTTTCAAAATAATCGGGCAAAGTGTTGGTTATCCGAAAAATATTCGCCTATTTTGCATCCCGATTTTTTCCAAAATCCGGGCGAGCTACTTTCGCCCGAAAATTGCAAAGTAACCGGGCCGGATTGTAAAAACTTTACCGAACGAGCCATGAAAGACAAGTACATCGACCTGATCGAACAATCGTTCGATTTCCCGCAGGATGAGTTCTCCGTCGAGGACAACGAGCTGAATTTCCACGACATTCCGCTGATGGAACTGATCAAACAATACGGAACTCCGCTCAAAATCACCTACCTGCCGAAGATCTCCCAGCAGATCAACCGCGCCAAGCGCATGTTCAACGTGGCGATGGCGAAGGTCGACTACAAGGGTTCGTACAACTATTGCTACTGCACCAAGTCGAGCCACTTCTCGTTCGTGCTGGAAGAGGCCATGAAGAACGACATCCATCTGGAAACCTCGTCGGCCTACGACATCCACATCATCAACGCCCTCTACGACGGCGGCATCATCGACAAGGACCGCTACATCATCTGCAACGGTTTCAAACGCCCGCAGTACGTCGAGAATATCGCCCAGCTCGTCAACGACGGCTTCTCGAACACGATCCCCGTGCTGGACAACAAGGAGGAGCTGGAGCTGTTCGAGGACTCGTTCACCAAGAAGTGCAAGGTCGGCATCCGCATCGCCTGCGAGGAGGAACCCAAGTTCGACTTCTACACCTCGCGGCTGGGAATCCGCTACAACGACATCGTCGATTTCTACAAGGCAAAACTCCGCAACAGCAAGAAATTCCAGCTCAAGATGCTGCATTTCTTCATCAACACCGGCATCAAGGACACGGCCTACTACTGGAACGAGCTGTCGAAGTGCATGAACGTCTACTGCGAGCTGAAGGCCATCTGTCCCGAGCTGGACAGCCTCAACATCGGCGGCGGTTTCCCGATCAAGAACTCGCTCAACTTCGAATACGACTACGAGTACCTCACCGAGGAGATCGTGGCGCAGATCAAGAACATCTGCCAGCGCAACGGCGTCGAGGAACCCAACATCTTCACCGAATTCGGCTCGTTCACCGTGGGCGAAAGCGGCGCGGTGCTCTACTCGATCGTCAACCAGAAACAGCAGAACGACCGCGAGAACTGGTACATGATCGACTCGTCGTTCATCACCACCCTGCCCGACACGTGGGGCATCAACCAGCGTTACATCATGCTGGCCGTGAACAACTGGGACAAGGAATACCAGCGCGTGCTGCTCGGCGGGCTGACCTGCGACAGCGAGGACTTCTACAACTCGGAGTGCCACACCAGCGCCATCTTCCTGCCCAAACTCGAAGCGGGCAACACGCAGTACATCGGATTTTTCCACACGGGAGCCTACCAGGAGTCGCTCGGCGGCTTCGGCGGCATCCAGCACTGCCTGATCCCCGCACCCAAGCACGTGATCATCGACCGCGACAAGTCGGACAACGAGTATTACACGCGCCTGTTCGCCAAGGAGCAATCCTACCGCTCGATGCTGCGCATACTCGGGTACTAAATCCGAACGCCCCGACGGGGCGCGTGCAATACACCGCACAGACAATCCCCCTAAATCCCCCTTTGAGAAGGGGGACTTATTCCGGGCGACCTGTTCGCCAAGGAGCAGTCCTGCCGCTCGATGCTCCGGATACTCGGGTACTAAATCCGAACGCCAGCCGGGGCGCGTACAATACACCGCACAGACAATCCCCCCAAATCCCCCTTTGAGAAGGGGGGGGCTTGTTCCGGGCGACCTGTGCGCCAGGGAGCAGTCCTACCGCTCAATGCTGCGCATACTCGGGTATTAAGCCGCATATTCCGCCACCTAAAAAATCCACCTCTCCCAAGGTGGATTTTTTAGTGGCATTCGGCCGGATCACTACCGCAAATAACGCCAGGCAATCAGCAGTAATGCAATGACGAAAAACGAGAGAAAGACGATATTGCCTATCACCTCCCGGAAACGAACCGACCGGGCGGACTCCCGAGACAATTCATCACCCCGGCGGACACGGACGATCATACAGCCGATCCGGATCGCCACAACCAGCATAAGTCCCGTAACGATGAAATCAACCAAGAAATCCGCCGTATTCCGCGGAACGAACCAACTCGCGATGAGCAGGAGAAACCCGACGCTCACGCCCCAATCGACCCACTTGTCCCCAAAAATGGCTTGCAGATATTTATACGACTGCATAGTATCCGTCTCTTTCATCTTGCTTCCCGATATTTTGCACTGTATGAAGCGACACCCACGCCGATACATACAGCATATTTATCTTCTGTAAGAATAACTGTTAGCGGAATGTCAGGCTCGCCGTCTCCCTCCCGGTCTCCAGTTGGATCATCAAAACCCGTACAAGCGCTTATACAAATATAAATATTCAATTACACATTTCAACTAAAAGGTAGTGTTTCAAACAGTGTGTCCGGAGTGAGTCTTCAGACCTTTTAGTTTTGCAAATATATCAATTTATCTGTTAACT
>OCPS01002388.1_pt1 | contig 12647 bp, 12 predicted proteins | sample 1538651 | NCBI WGS metagenome assembly OCPS01 (sample SAMN04571715, study PRJEB22368) | human gut metagenome | biome: human gut; material: stool | host: Homo sapiens | place: Luxembourg | collected 2012-09-21 | reverse complement strand
TGAAGGAGGCTTTAAATATGCTAATAGATATGAATAAAGACAGAGCCTTAAGAGCGGAAGCTTTTTCAAGGGAAATATTTGCCCTAGATCAAAATAGCCAATTATATGAAGCCGAACAGAAAGGAAAAGCTGAGGGAATTCAGGAAAATAAGAAAGAAATAGCTAAAACTTTATATTCATTAGGTCAAACTAAGGAATTTATAGCTAAAGCTACGGGGCTTTCTTTAGATGAGCTTGATAATATATTAAAATAAATAATTTAATGAAAATAAAACGATAGTATTAATTTGCTATCGTTTTGTTAAAAAGATTTAATTGTAAAATTAATTTTTTTCTTTATGTTCTTTATATTGAAGCTTAATAAAAGCAATTAAAGCTGCACATCCATTTAATCCATTAAGGAATCCAGAAATAAATAATCCGGCACCTTGAATCATAAAACATACTGCCCACATAAATGATGATATAGAAAATGATAGCTTAAGCCATTTAACACTAATGCCATCAATCATTACTGCAACAGAATATTCAAAATTTGCGATTATTGGTAAGAAACTATACCAGTGGATTTCATCCATACCCTTCCATGGTGTAAAGGTATTTTTCCCAAATAAAGCACAATATCCGCCAAAAATGACTCCAATAGCTATCAAGATTAGATTAATAATTTTAGTATTTTTATTAAAATATACTAAAATATTTCTTGTAATGGAAATTATTTCTTGGATTATACTTGAAAATGCGTTAGAAATAAATTCGCCAATGCCTAATAAAATATGTCCTAAAACCTGTACTAATAAAATCTTTTTTTTACTTTGAAGACAAGCTGAAAAAATGAAAATAATGATTGCAAGCGATGAAAAAATTGTAGACATCCATCCCCAAAAACTAGTTGGGAAAACTTGATCAATAAATCCTAAAATCATAAAATCCTCCTTAGTTGATTTAATTTTAGCATAAAGAATAAAATAAAAAAAGGCGTTATCCACACCTTTTCAATAAAAGTACAAAAAACAAAAAAGAGTTTTTATACCATAGTCTGAGAATTTATTCGGTTCTCTGGTAGAAACGTAATCACCATATTTGATTACTTATATGTTATTAGAACTACGGCGACAATTATATCACAAAAAAAATATTTGTCAACAACTTTTTTATTTTTTTATTATTCTCAAAATGAGCATATAAAAATTATGTAATGTGTCTTTAAAACAAAGCTTTTATAATGTATAATTATACTATAGAGTGTATTTTGTAAAAGATAACTGGAAATAATAAACAAAAAACTTGACAACTATTAATTATTTTGTATAATATAATTGCATTTAGTTAATGCGCACAAATTTAATATTATAGTGTAAAAGGCAAAGCAGTAGAAATGCTGTGACGCAAAGCTATAGGGTCTTTAAATGAGATAGCCAGTTGTCAATAAAAGTAAGTAAACTATTATTGGCAACTTTTTTTATGCTAGGAGGTGAAAAGATGCCCCAAAAGAACATATATGTTAAAGATATTTATGGTCCTAAAAAGAAGAAAAAGAAAAGACTTATAATCTCGCTATGCTTCACTGGTATCTTAGCCACTTTGATTGTTATTTTGGCATATTTTGGTCAAAATGTTGGATCATTTTCAATTAAGCTTGGCGATGATTTAACATCAAGGCAAATTTTCATTTCTGAAAAAGAAGATTTTTCTTGGTATGATTCAAGACTCGAGGCTGCGTCTGTTAAAGAAGCTAATGTCATTATGTATCCCTTTATTAAAGCAAAAGAATGTAGAAATACTGATGGATCTAGAATTTGGGAAAACAATTCTTATGTTTCATATACCTTTTATTTGAAAAATATGGGGCGTGAAATAGTTAATGTTATGCAACAATGCTCAATTACAGGTAAGAACGATGGTCTTGAATTAGTAACTTGGCTTGAATATTTTGAGGATGATAATGAAGGAATAGTTTATCAAGGCGGAAATGTACCGGATAAAGCATCTGATCCCTTTTTTGAAAGATATCCTGATTCCAAATTATATGATCTTGAAAATAACATTGCCTATGAGAATAAATTTTATGACTTGCATCCTGGGGATGTTAAAAAGTTTACTTTAATTACTTGGGTTGATTCCCAAGACCCTGACTTAAGCGAAGAAATCCTTGGTGGTACAATTAGATTTGAGATTTATTTCTCATTATTCAGAAGGTGATAATATGAGACGAAAAATTATTGTATTATCATTATCTATTATTTTGCTAATTGGTACAGCTGTAACGGCGACATATGCAGCATATCTTAAAGGTCTTACAGCTTCAGTTGGTAACCTTGAAATGAGTCTTTATAAAGATAATTATTCTTTAGTGTCTATCGATGGAGTAAATTTTAGTGAGAATCTTGGTAAGGATGAAATTTATAAAGCAGTTGTAGCTTCTTCAAAGGGATATACAGTTGGCGCTGATGGTAATTTCTATGATGGAATGAAATTGGTTGAAACATCTGATGATTTTGTTAAAACTGAACTCAAAAAGATAAGCTTAAGCCCAATAACATCCTCAGATGGAATTATCTTTGAGAGGGTAAGTTATAGTGGAATTAATCAAAGTGTAGATGTTGCTAGCGGTGCGTATATAAGCTTTGACTTATATTTTAAAGCTAATGTTGATACACCATTTGATTTATGCTTTAATACCGAGGCTAATAATTATGATGCATCTAAGCAAGTTCTTAATATATCATCTGATTATTTAGAACTTAATTCTAATCAAGCATTTAGCTTGAAAAGTGGATTTGAAGCATATGATGAATTAGGCAATATAACTTATTATAAGAAAGATACTAAAGGCTTTAAAATTCGTCCTAGTGACGCAATGAGATTTTCGACTATTGTAGAAGATAAAGCCAAAATATATGAGCCTTCAATTGGCATTGGCTCTTATGCAACATCACTAGATAGTGAATTGTATAATGATTCATATAAGTCCACAGCTTCTAGATTTGATAGTAATAAGAATGCATCTTATACTTATAGTGTAAATCAAGGAGCGAGTTTTAGTCCAATAAATTATGATGCATGTCCTTCAAGTTATCAAAGCTTTGACTTGCTTGACTCATTAAAAATTGTATCATTTAAACAAAAGGACGAAATAAAAAAAGTCAAATTTAATTTTTGGCTTGAAGGCTGGGATGCAGATTGCTTCGAAGGTATCCAAGGAACAAATATAAATATTTCATTATCATTTAGAGGTATGCAAAGCATTGATTCTTATAGAATTAATTACCATGATGGTGATAATGTTACAAGTGTTGATTATCTTAGTAGTGCCCTTTTAAATACAGTACCATATAATATACCTTATAAAAAAGGTAAAAAGTTTATGGGGTGGTATTTAGAAGAATCGTTTGACACCTTATTTGATCAAAGTGTATTAAGTACTGATCAAGTAGGAGACGTGTATGCCAAATGGCAATAATAAAATAGTTAAAAAATAAAGGAGATTTAGATAATATGAAAAAATCTTTAAGAAGAAAATTAATTATGTCTGCTGTAGCAGTAGGAGTTGCGGCGGTAGGAACTACTGCATCAACATATGCTTGGTTTGTATCTAATACAGATGTTTCAAGCTCAGTAAGTGGAGCTGTTGAAGATGCAACATCTTCATTATATATTTCTGAGGATGGAAAAAACTTTGGAACACAAAAGATTGATTTAGGTTCAAAGACATCAAAGCTTGCACCACTTCAATTAACAAATGATGGTGCAACTGGAGCATATACATTAAAGGATTTAGAAGGTAATAATGCAAATACTGAAAATTATATTACATTTGATTTATATTTTTCGGTTCAACTTCAAGGAAATGCATCTAAAAAGGTAGTAATTAAAACAACTGCAGAAGATAAGGGTGAACAAACGCATGTTGCCCAAACAAATGTAGCTTCTGCTGATGGTTATAAGGCTATTAATCAAGGTGATTCATTATGGGAAAATGTTATTAAGGCAATGAATGTTCAAGTGGATATAAAAAATGCTACATCTGTTGCTGAATTAGATGCTGCACAAGCAACGTCATATTATTATGCTTTGAATGATACTAAAGGTACTTATAATGGCTCAGCATATTTTAATGCAGTTACAGGTGAAACACATACTCCAGCTAATGTTAAAGAAATTACAAATTATCTAACTGAAACAGAAATTTCACAAACCACTAAGAAGGCTGAAAATACAACAGGTGTTGATTTTATTCCAGAAATTACACAATCAGGATATTATAAGGCTTCTTTCACAATTTGGATGGATGGATGGGATGATGCCGCTTTTGATGCTGTTGCCTCTCATGCATTTGAATTAGGATTTACATTTGCATTAGCAGATAAGACGGTAGCTGCTTAGTATAGGAGTAATAAATAATGAAAAAGAGTTTAAAAAGAAAGCTAATAATGTCATCTATAGCAGTTGCTACTGCTATTGTTGGAACCACTGCATCGACATATGCATGGTTTGTTAGTAATACGGATGTAACATCATCTGTGACTGGAAATGTTGCAAGTTCAGATTCATCACTTTACATATCAAAGGATTCATCTTCATTTAGTACAAAAGGAATTGAATTTGATTTTAGTGATAGTAAAATTGCTCCACTTCAAGCAATTACAAAAACAGGCTCTACTGGTTTTGATTTTAAGCATTTAAATAATGAGACGACAGTAACTGAAAAAGAATATATTAAGTATTCAATCTATTTTTCTGTTCAAAATGTTTCAGCAGCTGTTCCTAAAACGATTACAATGAGTATGAAGGCTGATGATAAAGATTATTCTAAAAAAGAAGCACAACATGTTGCACAGGCAAATGTTACTCCAAATGGTAATTATAAAGAAATTCAAACTGGTAAAAAATATTGGGAAAATGTTTTAAAAACACTTAATATGAATATCAGCTATGTTACTGATGCAGATGCTACCAATTTAGATACTAAGGATAATTCAACACTTATAGGAAATTATCAAATTAACTCAACTGCTAGTCAATATGATGGATTAGCATATTATAAAAATGTAAACGGATTAGATACCTTAGAAAAAGGTGCCGATGTCCTTGAAGTTTCTGATACAATAAGCTCTAATAATATTGATAATGTAGATGGTAATAATCTTGGTCAGGCTGACGGAAAAATTAATTTAATTGCTAATATTACGGCTGCTGGTTATTATAAAGTAGATTTTACTATTTGGTTAGATGGATGGGATGATGCTGCTTTTGATGCTGTTGCTTCTCATACATTTGGAATGGAATTTACTTTTGGTCTTGAATAAGGAGAATAGAAGTTATGAAAAAAAGTTTAAGAAGAAAATTAATAATGTCAGCTGTAGCAGTAGGCGTTGCAGCTGCAGGAACTACCGCATCAACATATGCGTGGTTTGTATCTAGTACGGAGGTATCTAGTACTGTTTCAGGTACAGTAGAATCATCAGGAGCATCATTATTTATATCTAATGATGGCGTTTCATATGGAACTAAAGCTGTTAAACCAACTGCTGATTTTTCAAAACTAAAGATGGCACCACTTCAAATGAAGGCTACAAATCATACGCTTTCTAGTTTGGATGATGGAGAAGCTACAAAAAATGAAGACTATATGAGCTTTTCATTATATTTTTCAGTTCAAAATATTAATACTACTAAAAATAATTATAGTATTAAATTATCAACTACTGCAACTGATAATGATATTCAAAAGATTAAAACTCATGAGGCGCAAACTGCAATTGCAGAAGATGGTACATATTCAGCAATCAATCAGGGGACATCTTTGTGGGATAATGTTTTAAAAGCTATGAATGTTTCAATCGGACAGCAATATTCATCATCTAATAGCTTTAGTGCTGCAACATCTACTAAATATTACGAAGTAAATAAAAGTGAAGCAATTTATGATGGTTTAGCTTATTTTAATAAGATTACTGAAAATTCAAAAACAGAAACTGATAAAGTTACTTATGAAACTAATGCCTTAACAACAACAGAACTTGAAACTAAAGATAATGTTGAAGCGAAAAGTATAATTTCGGCTACCGGAGATATAACAGTTATCAACAATATTACAGCGAATGGATATTATAAACTAGACTTTAATTTTTGGTTAAATGGTTGGGATAAGGCTTGCTTTGATGCAATTGCTGCTCATGAGTTTGGATTGACATTCAATTTTAAATTAGAAGCAACACCTAAAAGCGAATAATACTCTATAAAATTTAACGAAAGGAGCATACCATGGAATATTTCTTAAAAAAAATATGGTTATCAGCTATACTTAGTATTTTAGTGTTAATAACCGGTGTTACATCAACATATGCTTGGTATGCTATGACTCGTACAAATAATGTAGAAGATTTTAATTTTGATATCAAAGGTGGAAATTCACTTGCAATTTCCACCAATGGTATTGATTTTCAAGATTCTTTATCATCACTGGATGTAAAAAAAGCAATTCTTCAAAAAAGAGGAATAGATGCTTCCGGTTTAAGTGATGATAAGGTTAACTCTTTATTAAATATTGTCCTAGATCCTGTAACTCCTAAGGATTATACTTCCTTAGATAAAGGTTTTCAGTATGTAGATAATAAAGATGCATCTGATTATAAATACATATCATTTGATATTTATCTTGCTTCTAATAACGATAATAACGAAGAAGCTACGTCTGTCAGGCTTTCAACAATTAATCCCGTTAAAGCATCTGATAAGTATGTAAGCTTTGATGGTGAGAATGTTAATGATGAAACATCACTTGGCAAAATATCAGATGGTGTTAAAATGAATGTTGCAAATGCAATGAGGCTTGCTCTTACAACATATGATGCTTGTTTATATAGTGATATTTTAAATTCTAGCAATAATCCACATACCACTATTTATTCTATAGGAGGAAATGCTCCTAATGTAAAGAATAATGTATATAATTTTGGTGGAATTAATACAGAATATAATTTGGCAGTAGATTTATATAATCAAAGAAGTGAAAATAAAATATCAATTCCCCAAAATGAAAGAAACGATCTTGATTATGATACAACTGAAATTATTTCTTCAAATGATGGTTTATATTCAGGTATGATGAAAAAAATGACAGTGTATTTGTGGCTTGAAGGATGGGATGCAGATTGCATTACTGAACTTCAAGGTGAAGCATTTACATTTGAGCTTGGTATGTCATCAAGTATTTAAAAAATAAAATGCGTTTTTATAATGCTATTTTATGTTAATGTTTTAAAATGATTTTATTTGTGTTAGAATATTAACATAAGATTGAAGAGAGGTATATATATGCAAGAAAACACTACCAAAGAATTAAAAACTCCGATGACTACTAAACAAAAAGTTTGGTTTGGAGTAAAAATCGCTTTAAACGTTATATTTTATTTATTAATTTTATTGGTACTTTTATTTTCCATTTCAAATATTAGAGCTAAAAACAAAAATGATCAAATTCCTAATATTTTTGGAAAAGGTTATTTAAATGTACTTTCTGATTCAATGACTGGTGATAATAAGGACTCGTTTAATGTTGGTGATATGATTATTGTAAATGTCGCAAACGATAAGAAGATTTCAAAGTTAGTTGTCGGCGATATAGTTACCTTTTATGACTCTAATTTAGCCTCTAATAAGGGTGCAGGTACAGCTTTAAATACCCATAGAATTGTTTACATTGGTAAAAATACTGAAGGGACAACAATTTATTATACAATGGGAGATAAAATAGCCAAAAATATTAATTTTAATGCTAATAGTTTGGCCAATATGACGGAGCAAGAGGTTAATGAGACGTTTGATAGATTAGGTCATTCTCAGTACCAGGTATTTACAGCATCTGCTATTCGTGGTATTTATTCTGGAAAATGGTCTGGTTTTGGTAAGACCATTCAGACTATAAATAATCATTTTATTGTGATTATTATTGTACCAGTTGCTATTCTATTGGTTTTTGAAATTGGTGTTTTAGTTTTAAATATAATGCGTGCAAGAGAAGAAAAGTTAAAACTTGAAATGAAAGAAACTAGTCAAGAGCTTGCAAATCAAGAGACTATTTCTGCAGATGAAAAAGAAAAGCTTAAGGCAGAACTTCGTGCAGAGCTTTTAAAAGAAATGCTTAAAGAATCAGATAATGAAGAAGAATCAAAAGAAAAAGAAGAAAACAAATAATTGATTAGATTAAGTTTTAGTAAGGAGGATTAAATATGGCTGAGTTTTCAAAATATTTTATAAGCTTTTTAAAGAAATTCTTTGAAAATTTTCTTGATTGGTTTAAAACCTTATTTAGTCTTTTTTCTAAGATATTCTATTCATATCCTAAACAATATATAAATGATATTATAACATCTTGTGTTAATAATGAAAATTTTAAAGTATTAGATTGGATTGTTCTTGTATTAGTATCAATTGTTTTAGTTATTTTCTTTGGCTTAGTAATTGTTGTTATTTTTCAGTTCCTACGTAAGTATATAAGATTTAGAAAGCGTGAGATTGAAAAAGATGAGCTTGTTGATGAAATAGCAGTTTTAAATAATCGTGTTTTTGATTTAGTTGAGGAAAAAAATATGATTTTAGCTTTACGTATTAATCAAATTGGTGGTACTGAAGCCTATGCAAGACAGGCTGATATGGAAAGAGGAACTTCATCTCTTAAAGGTAAAAGACCTGCTCTTCAATCTGATTCACGTTTCGTTAAGCTTACACAGGTTGATAAAGACTATGAAATTTCATCTGAATTCACGGTAATGCAATCAAGCGATATGGTTAATTTACCTGAGCTTATTGATAGATTTATTAAATACAGTGCTTCTCAGCTTCATCTTTATTATACAAAAGAGATTATTGCTAGATTTTTTGCAGGAATGGCCACTTCAAAGGTTTTAATTTTGGAAGGTATTTCTGGTACTGGTAAAACTTCCCTTCCTTATGCAATGGGTAAATTCTTTAACAAGGAAACATCTATTATTTCTGTTCAACCATCATGGCGTGATCGTGCAGAATTGCTTGGCTATTTAAATGAATTTACAAAGAAATTTAATGAAACTGATTTCTTAAAAGCTGTTTATCAAGCAGGTTATTCTGATAAACCTAATTTTATTGTTCTAGATGAAATGAACCTAGCTCGTATTGAGTATTATTTCGCTGAATTCCTATCAGTTATGGAAATGCCAGATGTTCATGAATGGAAAATTGATTTAGTTCCTGCTTCTGAGCCAGGTGATCCTAAGCTATTAATTAATGGTAAGCTATTTATTAATCAAAATACTTGGTTTATTGGTACAGCTAATAAGGATGACTCAACATTTACAATTACTGATAAGGTATATGACCGTGCAACCCCAATTGTAATTAACAATAAAGCGGAATTAATTGATTGTGATTATACTAATAATGTACAGATGACATTTGATTATCTTGACGAGTTATTTAAAAAGGCTCAAGCTGAGATTACTATGTCAACTAAGGTTATGGATTCATTTAAAAAAGTCGACGAGTATATTCAACAAAACTTCAAGATTGCTTTTGGTAACCGTATTATGAAGCAAATTAAATTATTCGTTCCTGTATATGTTGCCTGTGGATTTACAGAGGTTCAAGGTCTTGATTATATGTTGGCTAACAAGATTTTACGTAAGTTTGAATCATTAAATTTATCTTTCCTTCATAATGAGCTTGATGGATTAATCGAACTTCTAGATAAATTATTTGGAAAGAATTCCTTTAAAGTATCAATTGAATATATTGAAGATTTAAAGAAAATGATGTAGGTTAGGATGTGATATTATGGCTTTAGAGGTTTTAAAACCAACTGAAGAAGAGTTAAGTGATAAGGCCGTTTCGCAATTCTATGAAGCATTTTATTCTTGTATTGAAAATGCAAAATCACCTTTGGGTGATTTTCTTTTTAATGAATTGCAGCAAGGCGAAAAAACAATATATAATAAAACAGTTCGCGAAACAAAGATTTTTGATGGAAACTTTCTAGATATTGTTATAGGGGCATATCCAAGCTTGTTAAAAATATGTCGTGATCCTAAAAAGACACTTGCTTATATGCAAGAGGTTGTAGCAATGGAAAAGGCTAAAAAGGTTGATTCAGAATCGATTAGACATTTAGCCTCTCATACCCAATATATACGTGATATAAATGAGCAAAATGAAGTTATTCCGTCAAAAATATTATCTACATATGCGGAAGATAATATTGGTATTTATGAAAACCGTTTTATTAAAAGTTTAATCAATCGTGTGATTGTTTTTTTAGATACAAGATTAAAGCTAATGGATGAAAACCTAGAATCAATTAGTGCTGATGAAATTAGGTATAAAAATAATATTAAGTTATCACATCGTAAAATCGATTTAGAAATGAATATAAAAATATCTAATGAAATTTTGGATGAAACGCAAAAGGCAAGAGAGCTTTTTGACAAAACAAAGAATGCTCTTGATAAGTACCGGGCATTAAAAGGAACAGGATTATATCAAGCTGTAGCTAAGCTTAAAGATGTTGTACCTCCAATTATGAAAACTAATATAATTCTTCATAATCCTGATTTTAAGATTGCTTATAATTTATGGCTTTATATTGACCGCACAACTGAGGTAGGTTATAATGTTCAATCTGATGAGAAAACTAATGATGACGATGATGTAATTCTTAATGATTTTAATCATATTGGAGTTTTTCTTATTAATGATTTGATGCATCAAAGAGGAATCCAATCATTAGAAGCCTTTGATGGCGAAAAAAATGTTCGTGAATTAAAACATGATGATATTACTAAATATGAATTAGAACCTAAAGATATTAAATTATCCCACCAAGAAATATCTGAGTATCTATTGAGTCGGATATCAGAAATATTTGAAGAAAAATATAAAGAGTCATTGTCTCAAGGTTTAAGCTATGAAATGAGTGTTAAGCGTGTTTTCAGGGAAATGATTGATGTTTTGAACCGTATTTATCCTAATTTATTTGGGGTTAATACAGAAGATATGAAAAAAACACCTGAGTTGCTTGAAATATTAAAACGTAAACAACGTGTTATGAAGCTTATTAGAGAGCAAAAACAAATTGATTTAAATAAAATGGATAGAGAAACTCAGACTTTAGATACAAATATAAAGAATCTTGAAGATTACTTAAAACGCCAAGAGGAAAGACAAAAAGAAAGAGAAAGAAAAGAAGCTATCCGTCTTGAAAAGCTTCGCCTTCAAGAAGAAAAGCGTAAGGCTCGTGAGGAAAAACGTAAAGAAGCAGAAAGACTTAAGGCTGAAAAAGAAAGAATAAAGGCAGAGCAGGAAAGACTTAAGGAAGAAGAAAGATTAAAGAAAGAGGAAGAAGAAAGACTAAAAAAAGAAGCAGAAAAGCGTACTGAAGAGCAAAAAGAAGAATTACTTGTAGAACCGTCTTTATTAGATGAAAAGACAAAAGAAACATCTAAGCCGGATGATGAATATGCTAAATTAAAATCAAGAAAATCGCAAACAACAATAAAAAATAAATATCTTGAGGATTTAGATGAAGATGTTGTTTTAAGATATAGTGAGGACGAATTAGTTGAAAATAATCGTGAAAATTTTGCATATGATGAAGATATTGATAATGATGTTATAATTCGCTTTGATGAAAATGAAGTAATTGAAAATATTCTTGTAAAGGAACAAGCTGCTAAAAAAGCTAAGGCGTTAGCTAGAAGCAATATTAAAGATTCTAAGGGAATATCTAAAGATAAAACAAAAAAGGTTCCTAAAGGAAGAAAGTCTATTTATATTGATGATGTTAAAAGAGGACATAAACCTTTGAGAAAAAATAGAGTGAATAAACATGCACGTTAAAAAAATAATAAGTATAATAATTACATCTATTTTAAGCTTAATTGTTGCGGGACTTTTGATTATATTAATAAAAAATACAATAGCATTAAAAAATAATCAAATTTCATCTTTTTTTGGTTATTCAATATCTTATGTTCCAACAGAATCAATGGAACCCACAATTAATCCGGGAGAAACGGTTTTAATAAAAAAAGGTTCAATTAAAGATGCTAATATTGGTGATATAATTGTTTACTACGATGGTGAACGTTACATCATTCACCGTGTCACAAGAATTTTAGAAAATGGAAATTTAAAAACAAAAGGTGATAATACATATACTAATCCTGTTGAGGACTCTTTGCAAATTGATGAAAATATGTATTATGGTAAGTATATTAAAACGGTAAATTTCTTAAATTTTACTAGCATCTTTAAAAATAAAAATTTCATTTTTCCAATTTGTATATTAATATACGTTGTTATTCTTATCTCGGAGGGGATTTCAATTGCTAAAACAATTAAAAAGAAAAATGATGAGAATATAAAGAAGATGCAAGAAGAGCATAATCTTAAAATGCTTAAAGAAACACTTCGTGAAGAAGTAAAAAAAGAAATATTAGATGAAATAAATAAAAATGCCCTCAAAAAGTAATTTAATACAATTAAGATGTTATCTTTTGGTAGCATCTTTTTTTTGTTATTAAAGGTTAAATAACGTTGAAATTGGCCTTTCTTTTTGTGAAAACGTTTTCAATATAATTTTTTTTAAAAATCACAATTTTAGCTTTTTTTAA
>OCPS01002377.1_pt1 | contig 12702 bp, 7 predicted proteins | sample 1538651 | NCBI WGS metagenome assembly OCPS01 (sample SAMN04571715, study PRJEB22368) | human gut metagenome | biome: human gut; material: stool | host: Homo sapiens | place: Luxembourg | collected 2012-09-21 | reverse complement strand
CATTCTCCACTTGATACTGTTCCATTGAATGACGGATCAGGAGCTGCCGGATTTATCTTCAAAGCCAAAAGACTGAAACCATAGGGTAGTTTTTCTATCGTCTCAAACCCCTGACGTAATAACCATTTCGCATCACCCATAAAATGAAATTTAGAGGTACCGACCACAGTCACCAAGCCATCCCTACCCTGTGCTTTGGCATCCTCGACAGCAGACTGCAATAGTGCTTTGCCATGCCCGCATCCTTTATATTTTCCTGACACCCAGAAACAGTTTATCATTAAATAGTTAGGTGCATTAACCGGAACCCAAGCTTTTTCGGCAGGTCCATATTCTATAAATACTTTTGCACGTTCGTCAAGCCGTCTGAAAACATAGCCATTCTCAAACTCATTTTTCAGCCATGTCTTTTTCAACTCATAGCTATCCTTACATTTCTTATCGGAGAAAGCACAGCAAATATGTTCTTTTTCGATATTCTCTTTAGTCAGAGTGATATACTTCGCTTCCATAATATTCTGTTTATTAGTATATAAATTCCGGTTGTCCATTTTAACTACAGCAAAGATACACAATCGAAAGTAATAAAACATTGTCCAGTCTCGTCAAAATGACACAGTAGTACGGATTAAAGTTCGGAAAACAGATAAGTAAATAAACCTGAGTGACAAACTTATCAAAGAACTTATTGACCACTCTGTGGAAGAAGTGATCAAAAAAACTCCCTAAGAAAAAACAGGAGGAATATCGCACAATGATTTAACATAAAGCGTAAAACCGCTGACTGGTAACCATACAAATATCCAGCTTTGCTGCAATTCACAATAGTAAAGCCGGATATTTAACTGTCAAAAGCATATATCCCATATACCACAAGCTCTTTCCAATGCTACTAGTGAAGCGGCATATCCTTTCATTGTTTCCAGATACTCCTGTTGCACTTCATTATAAGTACGCTGGGCAACCAGTACATCAAGAATACTCGTTTCTCCCCGTTTGTATTTATATACCATTCCGTCGAGCACCTTCTGCGAGTCTTCAAGTACACCGGCTTTATATTGAGCTATCTTTTTCTTTTCAGCCTCATAGTTGAACCAGGCCTGGGTTATCTCTGCCTGTATCTGCAATTCCATATCTCTTTCCATTATCTCCGATTGGCCAATCCGAAACTTTGCAGCTTTTACAGCTCCTTTATTTATATTCGAGAATGTCAGAGGAACAGATACACCGGCAGTAGCAGAACGGGACGGAGGAAGAAAGCCGTTCCAGTTTCTTTCATAAGAAACAGATACTCCGATATCGGGTCTGCGTTCCGCTCTCGTCAGTTTATATTCCCGGGTAGTAACTTCAGTACTTTTTTGAGCAACAAGCAGGTCGATGCGATTATCCAGTCCCGCTTTGACCAAATCAGACAGAGCAAAGTCCCTGCTTAGCTCTTCCCAATTTCCCAAAGGGATATGAAGCGTATCAGCACTCATCCCCATGTGTTTATTCAACAAAACCAAAGCGGAATGATAAGCCGCCTCCTGACTGTAAACAGTATTAAGCAAGGTGACAGCTTCCAGTTTTGACTGCCGGACATCATTCTCCGTAATCTCTCCCGAAACATAACGTAAACTATCTGACTGACTCAGCTGATACATATACTCATAAGAACTTTTCTGTACTTCAAGTAATTCGCGCTGAAGAATTGCTTCTAGAAAAAGGTCGGCAGCCTCCGCCCTCAAATCCTGAAAGCCCTGTTGCAGGACCAGTTTCTCCAATTCTGCCTGAGTCCGCGCCAACTTAATACGTGCTCCCCTTTTATTTCCCATTTCTAATGAATAGGAAACTCCCAACGAGAAAGTCTCATTACCTGCTTCAAATTCCAACTCCGGGTCCGGAAAGATTTTCCGGGCAATTACTTCCGCATCAGCAATACTCACATTGAGTTTTTCGGCTAAATAACTCAGGTTCTTTTTCGCTACCCGATTCAGATATTCTTCGAAAGAAATAGACTGCCCCAGCTTTATTTCAGGCATTTGCGCAAAAGCCGGAATGAGTACGGCTTCCACCATTAACAGCAAGAGCACTATATTATATCGTATATTCTTTTTCATCGTTCTTCTTTTTATTTAAAACATTGTTCTCAACCAGATAATAGAAAACCGGAAGCAGAAACATAGAAATAAGGGTTGAAAACATCAATCCATACACAATCACTGTTGCCAGCGGACGCTGTACATCACTACCGATTCCAGTTGCCAACGAAGCCGGGAAAAGTCCGAGTATCGTAGTGACCGAAGTCATCAGAATAGGTCGGAAACGCTGGCGTGCCCCTTCTATGACCGATTTCCGGAGTTCCATTCCTCCCCTGCGCAGCCCATTGACCTGCGATACCATGATAATTCCATTCTGTATGGAAAGCCCGAACATCGCTATAAATCCTACGGCAGAAGATACATTCAGCGTCATACCACGCACATTAAGAGCAAGCATGCCAGAGGAACAATAGCCAATACCAGTCCTGCCTGCCGGAACTTCCCGAACGTGACATAAAGCAGTATAAACATCCCCGTCAGTGTCAGCGGTATAATGACAGCAAGACGTGTATAAGCCCGTTTTTGATTTTCGAAGGCCCCTCCCCATTTGATGGTATATTTATTCTTGTCATAATGTACTTTCTCATTGATCGTATTCTGGGCTTCATTCAGAAAAGATGTCAGGTCACGACCGCGCAAATTCAGCTTTACCGTCAAATGGCGTCTGTTCATTTCCCTGGTAATCGTACTTTCGCCGACACTCAATCTGACATCGGCAACCTGAGAAAGAGGTATCTTTGCACCGGTGGAAGAAGTCAACATAAGTCCGGCTATTTTCTCCGGAGTATTCCGCGCTTCCTCTTTATACTTACAGGTGATGCCATACTGGCGGTCACCCTGATAAAGTTGTGCGATAGCTTTACCTCCGACAGCCACTTCAATCAGATCCGCTACATCGGATACATTTAATCCGTAACGGGCTATGGCATCACGATTCATACTGATCTGTAACTGTGGCAAGGGTGGTTCCTGATCAATATCCAGATCAACAGCCCCTCGCACAGTTCCTAATGCCCTGGTTATTTCTTCGGCAATACGACGTGTTTCACGAAAATCTTCGCCATATACTTTCACCACCAGTTCACTATGGGCCCCGGCTATCTTATCCATCACCCCGTCTATCATAGGTTGGCTAAATCCTACTTTAAAACCGGGAAGTAACTTATATTCTTCTTCCAGTTCATGAATCAAATCCTTTTTAGTTTTTCCTTTCGGCCATTCATCATAAGGCTTAATACCGATGGACACTTCAAAATGTGAAGGGGTGAACGGATCAGTTCCGTCGTCATTCCCGCCTGTACCATAATATAAGTTACTTCGGAATACTTCATCGTACGGGCACGCAAAGTATCGGATAACTCCCGTGACTTTTCTACGGAAATTCCGGGTGGCAGATTAACCTGTAACCATATCGAACCTTCATCCAGCTCCGGAAGGAAGTCTTTTCCTACGACAACACTCAACACGATCCCCGCTGTCAGAATCAGTCCTGATGGAATGATGGCTTTTAAGGGAGCTTCCAGAAATCTTGTAATGGTACGAATGTATTTATCCTTTAGTCTGTCCAGCCATTTATTCTTATATATTTTATGTGGTTTACGATAGATTGCATAGGCAAGTCCCGGAATCAATAAGAGCGCAACCAACAGTGCTCCAATCATTGCATAGCTCATCGTAAATGCCATTGGAGTAAAAAGTTTGCGTTCAACACGTTCAAAGGCAAACAGCGGAAGGTATGCCGTAATAATGACAATGGTTGAGAAAAGAATAGGCCGACCCACTTCTTTGGTGCGTTGCGCCATGCTTTTTTCTTCGAGATATTGTTTGGGATTATCCTCACGTTTCTTAAGGATCGTTTCCAGCATAACGATAGCGCCGTCCACAATAATACCGAAATCAATAGCACCAAGCGACAGAAGGTTAGCCGGAATATCCGTCAGATGCATAAGAATAAAAGCGATAAGCAATGACACAGGAATCGTTATAGATACCAATAATGCACCACGCCAGTTGCCTAGAAACAGAATAAGCACAAGAACCACCAAAGCCATACCCATCAGCAAGGTATGGGATACGGTACTCAAAGTAGTATCCACCAAGTTGGTACGATCCAGAAAAGTATGTATCCTCACTCCTTCCGGCAATGTCTCATTATTTAACTCATCAACTGCCACATGAATATCTTCCAGTACTTTAGACGGATTCTCATGTTTCAGAAGGAGTACAATTCCTTCCAGACTCTCAGAGTAGTTGCGGGTACGGTCCGTATATCCCAGCACTCCCTTTCTTTCAAGATTTCCATACTTCAAAGAACCTATATCATTCAGAAAGACAGGAACTCCGGAAGTAGTACTCACTACAATATGTCCCAAATCGTCCAAATTTCCGATTAATCCAATTCCCCGTACCACATAACCCAAGTCACCACGATTCAACACGCTTCCCCCCACATTGGCATTGTTATTCTCAATGGCTTCAACAACCTGGCTGAGAGATAAATTATATTGTTCCAGTTTGGACGGATCTACTTCAACCTGGAACTGAGTAGTGATCCCACCGAAATTGGTTACATCAGCCACTCCCGACACTTCCTTGATACGGGGAATAATTACCCAGTTCTGAAGGTCGGTTAATTCGCGTAATGAGTGCTGGTCACTTTCTATGATATAACGGTACACTTCTCCTACGGGAGATGTCAGCGGATCAAGTCCCGGAACAGCTCCATAAGGCAGTTCTACTTCATTCAATCTTTCCTGTACGCGCTGGCGGCTCCAGTAGTCCTCTGTCCCGTCCTTAAAGACAATGGTAATCATTGACAGCCCGAATGTACTCTTACTCCGCATGACGTGCATACCGGGCAGCCCATTAATAGCGCGTTCCAAAGGAATGGTTATCTGCTGTTCCACTTCCTCCGCAGCCAGTCCGGGAACTTGAGTGACCACCTGGGAAGTGACATCTGCAATATCCGGATATGCTTCTATCGAAAGCTGTTTCCATGAGTAATATCCAAAGATACACATCATCACAAACAGGCAAAGCATTACCCATCTTTTTTGTATAATTGAAAGCATTAATTCCTTCTTCATAATTTCTTACTTTAAATAATATCCTCCTTCACTGATTATCTTATCTCCGGGACGCAATCCTTCGCTGATCACCGCTATTCCGTTTTCTGTTGTCTCCACTGTCACCGACGTCCGTACGAAAACCAACGGAGCAATCCGCACAAATACATAGCTATCCTTTTCTCCCTGCAGTAACGCTTTCTCCGGGATTTGAATTTGTCTGACCGGAACACTCAGAAAGTGGACAGTAGTGTACATCCCCAGCTTCAGATGTCCGTTCAAATTATCACAGACCGAAAGTACCTGAATGGACCGGGTTTCCTCGTCTACCTCCTCCTCTACATGATACACATTGCCTTTAATAACCGTACCGGGCAATGCCGAAATTTCAATATCCAGACTACTGCCTTCATTTATAAACCGGATATCTTTCTCCTTTACCTGAGCCGCAATCCATACCTTAGACAGGTCGGCAACAATAGCTATCGGTTCGGTATCATCTTTCAGATATTGCCCTGTTACGATATTATCCTTTATCACTTCCCCGGGAATAGGAGAACGAACAATCATCGGTTGCCCCAATATCATTTCCGCCAGATTGTCCACCTGATATACCCGCAATGCGGCAGAGGCGTTTTCAAACTCCTTATCTGCTATCAATAAAGCATTCTGGGCTTCTTCCAGTTCTCTTTGCGAACTGACACCATTCCTTATCAGATCTTCTTTGCGTTTCAAATCTTTTTTAGCAAGTTCCCTGGACGAAAGTGCCTGAAAGTATTCCTTTTGTGCAGAAGTAAAGTCGGGGGAACTGATTTCAAATAAAGGTGTTCCCTGACGTACCGACTGTCCGATACGCACATAAGATTTTGTGACTCTCCCTGCAAATGGAGGAGCAACATAAGCATAACGGGGAGGAATGGGACGCACCACACCGGACGTTATCACCTTCTTGGAATAGGGTTTCAGTTCAGACACTGATACTTTGATTTTTTCAAGTAAAAGAGGATCTGCAATATAGACCGTGTCACCTTGTATACGATAGCCACTTTTTTGCTCTGATTCCTGTTTATCCCCGCATGCGGTAAAAAACAACACACTGCCAATAATAAATGTGTGTAACTCTCTCTTCATCATCATAATTAAACATAAGTTAAGTTAGTAACCGGATTTCCGGGCACAAAGATAGACGGCTCCCTTCGGAGAGCCTGTTAGAGAATAGTTAGAATCCTATTAGAATCTTATTAGAGTAAATAAAGATTTCTTCTTAAAACAGCAGTTTTGTTGTTAGAGAGTACGCACAAATAAGGGGTTGACTAAAAAGCCAACCCCTCAACGGATGATATTCCGGTATTTTTATCGTAAGCCGAAAAGTTCTTATTCTTTCACACAACGTATACTTTGAGCAAAACCTTGATATGACAATCTGAAATTATGAGAATTATATGCAGACTCAAGCGACCAGGCTCCATAACGTATTCTCCTGTCATAAGGTGGATTCTGCAATTCTGATCTCATATAAGGAGGACCTACACTTGCCGACCAATAGTATCCGGTACTACCCCTACTTTCCAAAGCACCACTCGTGTTATTCAGACGACCGGCTGACGGAAAAAAGACAGATGCATTCGTTCCGGAATCGGGATTAAAATACAATACTCCCTGATAAGCAACATTACTATTTCCTAATGATACGCCATAGTTTCCATTCGAAGCCTCTTTTATCGGACGTCTGTCGAAAAATCCGTCCGAATAAAATGTATAAGTTGTTCCTTTTAGTTGTTTCCGGGCAAGCATATCTTTGTTTGCTCCGTAAGGATATGTCCCAGGACCTGTATTACCAGTTCCACCAAAAGGAGTAGTAAAAGCTGTAGCGTAGTCTGCACTTGAAGCCGCATTTCCTGCAAAAGGTACATTAAATAAAGAAACCCTTAATTCTGAATACTCTATTTGATCTTTATAATTCGTGGCAGTACCCGTAGTACCCTCATCCGGCAAATAATCATAATATCCATTATAAGATATTTTATCCGTATAGCCATCTGTCGGACGACGATATCCCGGAGGGCAAACTTCAAACTGTTCTTTATATGCAGGAATATTAGCACTGACATCTCCATCCCACATGATCGGAAATTCCCCATATCCCCAAGGGAATCCTGAAACAAGATATGACTTCGAGGGATTAAAAGCTCTGCGGTAATAATCAGTCATACCGGAAGTAGTGCCTTTCAAATCGACCGCCCACTGAAAGAATGCACCCGCCTGCGAAGGGAAGTCTACAAAACGAGCACCTTTTACGTTCACATTCTCATAATCCGGATTCGTATTCCCTGCTAACCTCTCGCTTGTCAGGTTTAAAGCAGAGAACTTAGCTGCTCCCCTACGGGCATTCGTCGATAAAAGACGCATATCTTCTCTCACATGTGTAGTAATATCCGTACCTCCATTCCATGCTCCCCATACAGTTCCCGGAATAGCATCCCCCGGCGCATATATATAAGCACCGGCTTCGCCCTGACGAATATAAATTTTCATTGTTGTCCGCCATCCCGGATAATATGACAAATTGATATATCCAAATTTAGGATCGGATTCTTTAGTTGGTACAAAATCGGCATTTTCCTTAACGCCAATACGGAAATATATACGACCGGTGAGACCTGAGATACTAGTACCATCTTCTCCCCTATACGGATTGAGAGTTACCGGATAATGTTCCGCATCACCTGGTGATTCTGTTCCAATATTCGGATCAAAGCTGGGAGTCGCGCTCACAACAAGCCAGTTTTGATAGGCAACAGGTACACTAACAGACCATGTTTGATCCAATCGATGCTGTCCTGTTATAATACGTTCTCCTTTCTGGTTATGTTTAAAAAATGCTGCATTGAACAAACCATGTTGATTTGCCGTAGGATTGTGAACAAATCGCAAACCTTCTTGTGTGACGGTAACCTTTATCTTCCTCTGCAATGCATTCTTACCATTAGTATCCTCTGCTGCAGATAATGTCAATGTATATGTACCACTCATATTCTCGGTCCTGTCATGCGTACCAAAACCGGTGGTATTTGTTCCGTCAACCAGTAAATCCATATATCCGCTGCCCGAAGCCGAATCATAAAAGAAACGATAAGGATCAGGATTATTATCATCTACTGCCAAACAGTTAAAGACTGTATTAGTTGCTCTTTCATTCGCTTCACCTTCTTTCTTTACTGTGCCCAACACCTTCACTACCGGCATATTGGACCAGAAAGAAATCCGGACTCCGTTCATATCCGTCATCTTAGCCTGTATATGCGATACATTCAGAACACGGACGCCTGATATTTCCCAATCATCTCCATCGTCAATCCACGGAGAAGGCTGTATATTTACTTCTAAAGGTTCTCTTATGATACCTGTCAAATCAAGTTTCGCATTTGCCGGTAATGTATAATCCGGGTCGGACAGAATCTTCAATTTGCAGGAAGGACTATACTTGTCAATCAGGTTAACAGTAAAATTTATCGCATTCGTCTCGTCGGACTTCGATGAAAAGAAGCTAGATGGCAGAATTACTTTTTTAACTTTAACAGCCCAGACTAAATCGTTATTTTTATCCTCAGTGGTCAATAAAGTGGGATCTATTTTAAAACAGTCGGCATTATCAGCTAATGTGAGTTTACGTTCCACATTTCTGGTTATGGCCGTTCCACCATAAGGAAGAACCGGATCGGCATACGCCCAGGAACTGGGTAAACAATCACTAGGCAAGCCATATACCAAAGGCACTCTATCCGGTATATTAGAAAAAGTAATTCCTTCAAATTCACTCGAACTGGCATCACCAAAATCGACTTTCGATTTCAAAACCACATCCACACGTGCCGCCAAGCGTCTGAGTCCTACTGTCAACTTGGTAGATGCAACACCATTTACCTCCAAGTTTCCATCAGCCAGCACTTTTATACTATTATTTTCCGCAATCATAGGTATAACCCGTTCCGAATCGAAGAACTCCGCCGGATAGGATATTGACTTTAGTGCATCATAATCAGTTATATTGTCAAGAACCGCCTTCACAATTGTATTATGAGGTTCATTGGCCAAAAAGACAAAATCATATTCACCCTTATTAATCGGATGCCGTAGCGTATTTCCGCCCAGCACATCTCCATAATAAAAAGTATTACTTTCGCAGATGCGACTTGTCTTATTGAAAGCCAGAATACGCAGAGTTTCAACCTTATCATCGAGCCCGTCACCCGGATAGGCTCCTGTATAGGCACGTGTATTGATACCGGTAATTGTTATATATCCCTCTTTAGGTGTATCTTTATAAAACTCATCAATACAGGAGGAAAACAATAAAAATATAACCAAAAACGACAAATGTAAATAGTTTCTCAATCTAACAACAAACATATATTCCCTTGATTTGATATTTCCTAGCACTATAATCTCATACTACAAATATCGGCATATCAAAGAAAAGGAGAAAGGGGAATTAATACTCATATAGAATATACAGAGAGAGAAACGACTCTATTATCGAAAACAACAACAAATCCAGGCACATTATAACAAATAACGGTCTTAATCATCAATATTTTTTCATTATACAGATAATCTTCTTTAAAAATATCCGTTTATCGAAAAAACAAAATCAGCTATTCCAAAAATCGCCAAGCCAAAATTCTGCTATTTTTTGTACCCTGACACATTCGAATTATCTTATATTCCGATACATGGACGGCTTTTAATTTAGCATATAGTTTATCCAGATTCTTCTCCTTAGAAACCAGACTTGTAAACCAACCGCAATTCTTCCGGTATTTCCGGCTCTCAGAAATCATATTCAGCAAAAAACGTAATTCTCCACCCTCACACCAAAGTTCATTCGCATTTCCACCGAAATTCAATTTGGTTTTCTTTACTTTCTCCCCTTTCAGACTACTCAATTTACGTAATGTCCCCTCTTCTGCTTCTTTTTTCGAACTGTGAAACGGAGGATTGCAGATTGTTACATCAAAATATTCATCGGGAGCGATGATTCCGTCAAAAATCCTCCGATTGTCTTTCTGAAGCCGCAAATCAATCTTATGTGCTAATACAGGATTGCAAGTCACTATCTTACGCGCATTTTCTATAGATACCGGATCAATATCGGAACCCACAAACATCCATCCATACTCAACGTGCCCAATAATCGGATAAATACAATTTGCACCTACACCGATATCCAAGCATCTGCACTGCCGTTTTGGCTTATCTCCATTCTCTTCATTTGCCGTATTACTGACTCTCTCCAGATCAATTAAATCGGCAATATAATGAACATAGTCTGCCCTCCCGGGAATAGGCGGACACAAATAATTCTTTGGAATATCCCAGTAGCGGATACCATAATAACTTATAAGCAATGCTTTATTCAACGCTTTCACAGCATGTGGATTAAAAAAATCGATTGTTTGTATTCCCAAAGGATTGAGAAGTACAAATTTTCTGAGCGGTGGATAATTCTCTGTCAACAATGAAAAATCATATTGTCCATTGTGTTTATTTCTCGTATGTAGTTCGCTTCTTTCTGCCATGGCGGCAAAGATACAGAGAATCTTTCTGTCTGCAAATGACTTTCATACAAATCATGAAGATACCTGATTACAACTGTAACAAGCATCTTCATAATTAATTATATAAGTACCATATACCTAATCCTTCTTCACCCAAACAGCCAGGTTACGGGATTCGACAGAGAACTCTCCATTTCCTTCTTCATCTAAAGTTATTTCTTCGGATATACTTCCGGTTATTTCGTGCCAGACTTCGCCTTTATGTTTCTCACCCAAGCTCATTATTTTACTTCCCGCCTCGTCATTAGACATAAGGAAGACCAGCCCGGAGCCATTATGTTCCCCATCTCCTGTACGGATAAAGCCAATCGTTGAAGGATGGTCGAAGTATTCTATCTGATCACCGTAAGCGTACTTTCGTCTCGCATCCAACAATATATCAATAATCCGGGTATGAGGAGACTTCTCCCCCTTTATACCATAATAATCTCCATAAAACAGACATGGATAACCTTCCTTCATCAGCAAAATCAAACCATAAGCCAACGGTTTAAACCAATCTTCTACACTGGATTCAAGAGAACTTCCGCGTTGCGTATCATGATTGTCAACAATGGTTACAGCCAGATCGGGATGATGTTCAACCAAAGTATCTTTTAAAATATCCCGCAAATCATAGTCTTTACCTTCCTGTGATGCCTGGAACATATTATAATGTAACGGGACATCAAATAGGTTTACTTTGTGCCCAACAGCTTCTATATAAGCATCCAATGCTTCCAGGTCACCATTCCAATATTCACCTACGGCATAAAAATCATTGCCTCTTTCACTCCTCACCGCATCGAGGAATTGTGCGACGAATTGATCTTTCATATGTTTAATGGCATCCAGACGCATTCCGTCAAGATTCAATTCATTGGAAACCCACTTTCCCCAACGGTTCAATTCAGATACAACTGCCGGATGGTCCAAGTCAATATCGTTACATAACAGAAAATCATAATTACCGTTTTCACTATCCACGCCCTCACTCCAAGCTTTTCCTTCTCCCTGTATCTGAAAAACACCGCTGCGCTTTTGCGCATCATCAAAACCCGTCCCGGAAAAATGATACCAATGCCATTTAAAATCCGAATGTTTGTCCTTACGTCCGTGAAAGCTATACCCGGTCCACCCTTGTATCTCAAACGGCTCACCCAAAGCCTTGGTTCTCTCCTTGGGATCGACCTCCACTACCATAAACTTTTCAGTAAAATCACCACCCGCTTTATGATTCAATACAACGTCCAGATAAACAGCAATATGATATTTGTGCAATTCGTCAATCATTTTCTTCAGTTCATCTTTCGTACCATATTTAGTTCTTATGGTTCCCTTTTGGTCAAATTCGCCCAAGTCATACAGATCATAAGTCGCATATCCTTCGTCTTGCTGCTCATCGGCCTTATAAGCAGGGGGAATCCAAACAGCAGTCACACCTATATCACGAAGATGCGACGCATCTTCCTTTATCTGTTTCCATAACTTCCCGTCATTCGGGAGATGCCATTCAAAATATTGCATCATAACACCATTTTCCATACGCTTCATTTTTTTTATAATTAACTTTATACAAAACAAAGATGATGTTAACAAAGTTCCTACGTTTCTATAAATTATAAGCTAACAAATACAAAAAAGTGCAAAGGATAAAAAGCTGATTTACAACACCGTAAAATTACCTTAATTATTCTTTTATTATTCATATTTATCAGAGCGTGAACAGGAATTTTTGATTTCACATTTGTTTTCAGTCATACCATAACGGAATAATCCGGTTCATTTATTCCACAACATGATTATTTTTTTTATATAGTATTAATATAAAATTAGAAAATATGAGAGAGTTGAAAAATCATCCGTCCCCGGACCAGTTGGATTCGTATGACAAGTATCCGTGCTATTATGAGAACGATTTGGAATTAGTCTATACACCCCAGCAATCCATATTTACGC
>OCPS01002362.1_pt1 | contig 12763 bp, 7 predicted proteins | sample 1538651 | NCBI WGS metagenome assembly OCPS01 (sample SAMN04571715, study PRJEB22368) | human gut metagenome | biome: human gut; material: stool | host: Homo sapiens | place: Luxembourg | collected 2012-09-21 | reverse complement strand
TGCAGGAAGTACTGTACAATGCTGAGGATCCAGATCTGATCAGAAATCTGAACCTCTTTGTGGTGAACAGATTCTATCTCAAACCATATGATCAAAATCAGGATTTCTACATACAGTTTTATGAGAGACTGAAAGAAGGAAAAGAATTGCTGGCATTGGCGTAGGAGAGACATATGAGTTATCAGAACGAATGGCTTCTTTTTGAGGCAGAAGATGAGTTTGATGAAATTAAGCACAGAGAACCGACAGAGGAATTATTGTTCTATCGTGCAGTTGCAAGTGGAGATATAAAAACTGTTAAGAAGAATTGTGAACGGCAGAGATTTACAGAGTGTGATGGTGTGGGAGTACTGTCAAAGAATGCGGTCACAAATATGAAATATCATTTTGTTATCACTACCGCAATGATAACCAGACTCTGTAAACAAAATGGAATGGAGATGGAACAGGCATTTCGCTTGAGTGATTTTTATATTCAAAAGCTGGATGGCATTCATACAGTAGAAGAGGTTCAGAGCCTTCATGATGAGATGGTGATGGATTATACTGAAAAAATGCGCAGATATTTCAGAGACAACACTTATTCTAAACATATCAACGCAAGTAAAGAATACATTTATTCTCATATCAAAGAACGAATTACAATAGAAGATCTTGCAGATTCACTTGGAGTATCTGCGAGCTATCTCTCCAGATTATTTAAAAAAGAAACAGGAATATCGGTCAGTGCCTATATCCGCAGACAGAAGATAGAAATGGCGAAAAATCTTTTGCAGTACAGTGATTATCCGATCATTGAGATTGCAAACCGTCTTTCCTTTTCTTCCCAGAGCCATTTCATCCAGCAGTTTAGGGAAGTTACGGGAATGACACCGGGCAAATACAGGGATGAACATTATATGATACACTGGGATATAGAAAAAGAACTTTGTGTCGCATCAGAGTCGGAACTGAAAAAAGAACAGGATTAATCAAAATATTAAGATAAGTAAAACAGGCGGCTAGCTTACAGGGAATATAAATTTTCTGTAAGTCGGCCGCTTATTTTCATCTGGTAATATCGGGAGATTAAAGAGTTAATATGACTTCGTTCTTATCCTGAAGAAGTTTTTCAGGGATATAATTATCTGCTAATTTCTGTCCGTTAAGAACCAGACTGCAGCAGCCAGATTCTTTTTCGTCTGGATTTTCTACAGAGATATGAAGCTGTTTTCCACGGAAAACTTTCTCAATCTCAAAGTGTTTCCAGCTTTTTGGCACAGAAGGAGACAGTCGAAGTCCTTCAAGATCAGGGCGAAGCCCGAGGATACCTTCCACACATCCTACCATTACAGTAGAAGCAGTTCCTGTCAGCCAGTGAACATGAGAGCGTCCAAAGTGTTTGCTTGCTTTTCCCTCTGTAAACTGACCATAGCAGTATGGCTCAAGACGACGGATTTCGGCACAGTCATTCTGCGCAGCAGGAGAATTTTCCATAAAATAGGTAAAAGCACGTTCTCCATGACCGCGGAGTGCTTCAGCAAGAATCAGCCAGCCCTGGGATTGGGAGAAAATACCGGAGTTTTCTTTGGTACCCTGATTATAGATAACTGCCAGTGCACCATCGAAAGCATGCGCATGATAAGGCGGATCCATAAGGATTGCACCATATTTTGTGTTTAGACGTTCGTATACATTGTTCAGTGCAGCGTCTCCCTGTTCAGGGCTGGCAAGACCACTGATGACTGCCCAGCTCTGAGGATTCAGCCACATATTTGCTTCAGGAGCAGCAGCTTCACCGATTCTTTCTCCTGATTCTGTATAACCACGTACGAAGCGGTCGTTATCCCAGCACAGTTCCTGAACTTTTTCGCCAAATGCTTTCTGAGTTTCTTCAAGATACTGTACATATTCTGTATCTTTTTTATATTCGGCAAAGATTTTCAGGATTGTCATTGCATAATAGAACTGTAAAGCAACAAAAGAAGATTCTCCGTTTGCACCCAGACGGAGACAGTCATTCCAGTCTGCATAAAGTCCGGCGGGCATTCCATGAGGTCCAAGGTGATTAAGAGAGAAAGCAACCGCACGTTTCAGATGTTCATATACAGTAGCTTCATCTTTGTTGGCAAAAGGAATCACTTCATCAAGAAAAGCAGTGTTTCCGGTTTCTGAAATATATTTATATACAGTTGGGAAAAGCCATAATGCATCATCTGCACGGTAAGCCGGATGGCCGGTTTCCTGTACATAAGAAGCATCATCCGGAGTATCTTCTTTTCCTGGTGTGTGAGTAAACTTGACAAGAGGGAGTCCGCCACCGTTATTTACCTGCGCAGACAGCATGAAACGAATCTTTTCCAGTGCCATTTCCGGTGCCAGATGGATGATTCCCTGAATATCCTGTACAGTATCTCTGTATCCGTATCCATTTCTGAGTCCACAGTAAATGAAGGAAGCTGCACGGGACCAGATGAAAGTCATAAAACAGTTGTATGCGTTCCAGGTATTAATCATAGTATCAAATTCCGGACTTGGAGTGCTGACTTTAAGATTATCAAGCTTACTGTTCCAGTCAGCTTTTAATGCTTCCAGTTCTTCTGCTACAGTTGGAGCCGGATTTTCGTAACATCTGATTACTTCAGCAGCTTCAGATGACGGTTTCATTCCAAGAAGAAAAGCAATTGTTCTGGTTTCACCTGCTTTAAGAGTTATTTTGCAGGAGAGAGCACCACAGGAGTTTTCATTATAGCTTGTCTTATCACCAAGATCACCACAGACAATACCTTCAGGGTTTCCATATCCATGGTAACTTCCGAGAAATTCATTTTTGTCCCCACAGTAAGAAGAAACCTCAGCACCTGCAAGTCCAAAGAAACGTTCTGTCACATTTTTCTCATCTACATTCTCATTTTCAGGAATTGCATCAAGATTTCCATGAATCTGCTGAGTAATTCTGTTTCCTTCGAACAGTGTACGAGAAATAAAAAGAGAGTACTGTAAATTAACCTGATCCTGTTCGTAATTGCTGTGGTTGGTAAACTCTGCATATCCGCTGAGAGTCAGGTTCCTTTCGTGATCAGAATGATTGGTCACAGATAATGCCCATACTTCATAACTTTTTCCAAGAGGAACATAGTAAAGGGCTTCTGAGTGAATATCGCTGTAGTCGGCAGAAATTTTTGTATAACCGATTCCGTGACGGCATTCGCTCTTATACTGAGCCAGATCTTTGCCTACAGGCTGCCAGGATGCAGACCAGAAGTCTGATGATCTGTCATCGCGAATGTAAATGTAACGTCCCGGCTGGTCAAAGTTATTAAAAACATAGCGCAGGATACGTCCGTTTGCACCGGATTTTGCAAAACTGTAGCCCCCTGCATTATTGGAAATGATTGCACCGTACTCCGGGGAACCCAGATAGTTTACCCATGGTGCAGGTGTTGCCGGATTAGTAATCACGTATTCTCGGTTTTCATTGTCAAAATATCCGTATTTCATATAGTAAATCCTTTCTGTTAGAACAATATTTATAACAGCCTGTCGCCTGCTTTTATGGAGGCTGAGCAGCTATTGTTTTCAGGCAAGTGTCACTGTAATTTCATGAAGATCAGAAGAGAGGTTGTTAATAAATTCTCTGGAGATCATAATATGGGAATCTTCTACGATTTCTATTGCTGTTTTGTCGCAGTCCGCAGCGGCGATATGATAAGAACCATAATCTTTTCTGTCTGTGTTTCGGTAGGTAACATGGAACTGTTTTCCTGCAAAAGTAACAGAGACAGAAGCAGTTCCTGCTTCATCGAACTGTTCTGCCAGAAGTTTTGGATGAACCAAAAGGTTTCCGAAAACTCCACGGACACCAAAGACCTCTGTGATCATGGTAAAAAGATACCAGCTTGCAGCACCTGTCAGATAATGATACATGCCACGTCCGTCTGAACGGAAATATTCAGGAATTCCCGGGTAAATATGGCTGGTATCAAAGTCGAGAGCTGTATCAGACAGAGAACGCAATGCTTTCCAGCCTTCTTTTGCAAAGCCTCTCTGATATAAGGCATTTGCATACATAACTGCCATATGAGAGAAAACAGCACCGTTTTCTTTTTCGCCATAAGCGAAACCGAACATACGTCCCATATCAAACTTCAGTTCCTGAAAATCTGTGTTCAGGCGGTAACCGCCAATTTCTTTTCTGTAAAGATAATGATCTGCGCTTTTTACGATTTTTCTGATCTGCGCATCAGTGGCAACATTTCCCATAATAGAGAAAACCTGGCCCGTGAGCATCATACGCACCTGTTCATGGTGGAAACCTTCCACTGCCTCTCCATGATTATCGTAATAGCTGTTATACCATCCTTCTTCGTTGTCTTTGCCATCAATCCATTCCTGTGAACGGATATGATCTGTCAGCCAGTTGGATTTCTGGATCAGGTTGGCAGCAAGTGTGGAGAGAGAGAAGTTTTTCTTTCTGCCGCTCAGGTTATGCCTGCAGCTTTTGGCATATTCAGTAAGAATCTTTTTCTTTTCAGATACACTGTCAAACATATCTGTCTGGTCGTTCAGCAGGATTTCAATTTCCTCTGACAGCGGGATACTGGTTTCGCCTGCAGATTCCATAAGGCGTAATATGGAAGCAAGAGTGTGGAGATTGCCCGCATAAGCACAGGTAAAGGCAACACTTTCACCATTTTCTGCTGCCATATCCAGGGCATCGTTCCAGTCAGCTCCGCGGAGACGGTAAATATTATGAACACCTACATCATAAAAAGCGGCAAGCTGCTGGATCAGAATGTGCTCCAGAACACTTCCGGTATATACCTGACCGTCTTCGGTGCGCTGTTTATTTCCATATGCGTCATTCCAGAGAGTATCAATTTCTGTGCCGCGCATGGTTTGTGCATCTTTAAAATAAGGAACCTGTTTCTTAAGGATCTCTATATCTCCGGTCTGATTAATATAAAGACTGGTCGTGATTAGCGGCCAGAGTGCATGATCCATCCATACACGTGCGATTCCGTTTCTGTCAGCGATAAAATTGCCGTCACCGTCTCCGATAATAGTAGCATTTGTACCATCAATACGTACGCCGCCATAATTCTTTTCAATCATGGCACCTACATTCTGAGGATTCATCAGCAGAAGAGAAAGGCAATCCTGCCACAGATCACGCCATCCGCGTCCACCGCGTCCGTAATCATGATGAGGAAGGAAAGAACAGCCAAATAAACGGCGCAGGAATGGCTGGAAACTTACCCATTTCATATAACTGTCAAAGTCAGGATCCTGTGTGTGGAAGTCAACGTTTACCTGTTTTTTCCAGTAAATTCTGGTTTCTTCCAGTGCATTTTTCACTTTATCGGAAGTATTGTATTTTTCAAAAATATTTTCAATTTCTTCTTTACTGTCGGCAATACCTGATAATAAAATAAAGTCTGTTTTTTCACCGGGAGCCAGTGTGAAAGATGAGAAACAGAAAGCACCCATTGCTTCCTTTCCTGCTGCCAGACTGTGTGCGGGAACTCCTTTATATCCTTCATATACTGTGCGTGGATGTGTATAGGTACCACCTTCTCCGATAAAATCTTCTACAGTCGGATAATAGGAAATCGGATTTTCTCCCTTTCCGGAACAACCATTTACATAATAGATTTTATGATTTGGCTGATGTCCCCGCTCGTCAAATGACATGGTGGGGCAGACGTTGATTCCATGTTCTGTTGTCTCGATACGATGGAGCATGGAAGTGACATTTCGATGATCACGAATGTTATCCGCACTTCTTCCGTAAACAGGAATTGCACCATATGCAGTAAATTTCTGTACAGTATCTGTCTGGTTTTCAACCGTCACATACATAATCTCCACATTATCACTTTTGGGGATAAAAGAAGTAACTGTGGAGATGAGCCCAAGTTCTCTGGAAGTCCTTTTCAAAGTCTGCCACATGAATCCGGCGGTTAGTTCACTGTCTTCCTGCCTGTCAGTAAAACGGTCGGCTTCCTGCTGAGCAGAGGAACCTGTTACTGAATAAGGAATGTGTCCTTCTTTTACGATCCAGAAATTTCTGGAAGAACGATTGTTATGAAGATTTTCGGAACTGACCGGTTCCAGCAGGAAGGTATCCTGATCAATTTTGCTGTCACCTCCAAGCACTGGTGTGACGGAACTTTTCAGACCTGCTTCTGATGCAAGAGGAAAATAAAGATAACTGGTATTTTCCGGTCTGTTCACACAAAAGCTTCCATGATTATCAATAAACTTAATATGTTTCAACATTTTTCTCCTTCCATAAATATTGTATGGAAATTATATCGGAAATGAGATCTTTCGGAAATAAGAAACATGAAGTAAGTATCAGAATCATGACATAAAATAACACAATTTCAGAAAAATATATGAGCAGGTAATGAATCAGATTGCGAATATTCATCTGGCTGATTTATAGAAAAATGGTACTTTTTATACAAAAATACTAATAAAAAAACAGAAAGATTATGATTTTAGGAAAGATTTCCTTATTAAATGACAAAATCTGTCTGTATATAAAAAGAACACAATGAGGTCATGAATCTGACATTTTGGTGGAAATTATAATATACCCGAAAAGCAGTTTAAGCTATAATCTGATACATCAGGTGAGGCAAGAAACTCACAAAGAGAAAAAAAGAAAAAGGAGGGCTTTTTTAATGAAAAAGAAAGCATTAGCTGTTTTACTTACAGCATCCGTAATTGCAGGTACAATGGGCGGAACCGCTACAATCGTACATGCAGATGAAGAAGGAAAAGTAATCAATATTTATTCCTGGAATGATGAATTCCGTCAGCGTCTGGAAGCAGTATATCCTGAAGTAAAAGAAACATCCAAAGACGGAACAGTAACAACATTAAAGGATGGAACAGAAATTCACTGGATCATAAATCCAAATCAGGATGGTGTTTATCAGCAGAAACTTGATGAAGCTCTTATGAATCAGGCTGATGCATCAGCAGATGATAAGGTAGATATCTTCTTATCAGAAACAGATTATGTATACAAATATACAGATGCAGCAGCGGATGTGGCAATGCCTCTGAAAGATCTTGGAATTGATCCTGACAAAGATCTTGCAGATCAGTATGACTTTACAAAAACAACTGCATCTGATGCAGATGGAGTACAGAGAGGATCTACATGGCAGTGCTGCCCTGGACTTCTTGTATATCGTCGTGATATTGCCAAAGATGTGTTCGGAACCGACGATCCTGAAGAAGTAGGCAAGAGAATGAAAGACTGGGATACAGCAAAAGCTACAGCTGAAGAACTGAAAGCAAAAGGATATTACACATTTGCTTCTTATGCTGATACATTTAGACTGTATGGAAACAGCATTTCCCAGCCATGGGTAGAAGACGGTGCAACAACTGTTAATGTAGACCAGCAGGTAATGAACTGGATCAAAGATTCCAAAGAATGGCTGGATGCAGGATACCTGAACAAAACTGTAAAAGGTCAGTGGAATGATGACTGGAACAAAGCTATGGGATCTGAATCCAAAGTATTTGCATTCCTCTTCCCGGCATGGGGAATTGACTTTACATTGAAACCAAACTGGGATGGAGAAGACGGAGAATGGGCTGTTACAAATCCACCACAGGAATACAATTGGGGCGGTTCTTACATCCATGCAGCAACAGGAACAGATAATCCGGAACATGCAAAAGATATCATTCTTGCACTGACAGGAAATAAGGACAATTTATTAAAGATTTCCAAAGATTATTCTGACTTTACAAATACAAAGAGTGGTATGCAGGAAGTTGCAAAAGATGATACTTTCGCATCTGACTTCCTTGGCGGACAGAATCCATTTACATATTTCTCACCGGTTGCAGAGAACATCAAGATCGCACCACTTTCTGCTTATGACCAGGGCTGCGTAGAACTGATCCAGAATGCTTTCAGCGATTACTTCCAGGGTCAGGTAGACTATGACAAAGCAAAATCAAACTTTGAAACAGCAATCAAAGAACGTTATCCGGAAATCCAGGAAGTTAACTGGGCTGAATAATAAACGCTTTTGAATTGACAGTTAAAAAGTTTCAGGTGTAAATAACCTGTACAGATGCATTTGTATTTGCCAGACACGCATGAAAGAGATGTGTGTCTGGCACTAATATGTAAAGGAAGGAATGCTGAACTATGAAAAAAAAGAAAAGCATCAGCTATGCAAAATGGGGATACATCTTTATCCTTCCATTTTTTATAACTTTTTTAATCTTTTCTTTGATTCCGTTGGTAGATACTGTACGTTATAGTTTCTATGAATATTATCGTTCAGGAATTAAAGAAATCGGACCGAATTTTATTGGAATTGCAAACTATCTGAGTCTGTTGAAGTCAGATATGCTCAAATACAGTGCTAATACACTGATTCTGTGGGTAATCGGATTTGTACCGCAGATTGTGATCGCACTGGTTCTGGCATGCTGGTTTACAGATGCGCGTCTGAAGATCCATGGACAGCAGTTTTTCAAGGTTGTTATTTATCTTCCTAACCTGATCATGGCTTCTGCATTTGCATTATTGTTCTTTACCATGTTCTCTACCAACGGACCGATTAACTCTATTCTGATGTCTCTGGGATGGGTTAAAAATCCGATAGATTTCCTGGGTTCTGTAATCGGAACCAGATCTCTGGTCGGATTTATGAACTTCCTGATGTGGTTTGGTAATACAACAATTATGCTGATGGCTGCTGTTATGGGTATCAGTATGGATATTTTTGAAGCATCTGAACTGGATGGCTGTAACAGTATCAAGAGATTTTTCTATATCACACTGCCACTGATCCGTCCGATCCTTGCTTATACACTGATCACATCTATCATCGGTGGTCTTCAGATGTTCGATGTTCCTCAGATTCTTACAAATGGACAGGGAAATCCAGACCGTACATCTATGACTCTGATCATGTTCCTGAACAGCCACTTAAAGAGCAAGAACTATGGTATGGCAGGTGCACTGTCCGTATATCTGTTTATTGTCAGCGGTATTTTATGTATGATCGTATATAAGATGACAAATGACACAGACCCGGACGGTTCCAAGAAAGCTGCAAAGAAAAAAGCAAAAGAAGAAAGAAGGAGGAGATAAACTATGAAATCAAATACATCAGGTCGTGTGCGCAGTATTTTTGTTCATCTTGTGCTGATCTTTTTATCCTTCCTGTGTCTGTTTTTCTTTTACATTCTGATTGTAAATGCAACACGTTCCCATGCGGATCTGCAGAAAGGATTTTCAGCACTTCCCGGAAAATATTTTCTTGAGAATCTGAAGAATGTGGCAAATGACGGAAGTTTCCCGATGTTCCGCGGTATTCTTAACAGTGTTGTTGTATCTTCCTGCAGTGCTGCACTTTGTACATATTTTTCTTCTTTGACAGCTTATGGTCTATATGCTTATGATTTTAAAATGAAGAAAGCAGCTTTTACCTTTATTATGGCAATTCTTGTTATGCCTACACAGGTAACAGCAATGGGATTTTTACGACTGATCACAAAGATGGGAATGTATGACTCTTTACTTCCGCTGATCATTCCATCCATTGCATCTCCGGCAGTCTTTTACTTTATGTACAGTTACCTTCAGTCTTCCCTTCCTTTATCCCTTGTGGAAGCGGCAAGAATTGATGGCTCCGGAGAATTCAGAACCTTTAACAGTATTGTACTTCCGATCATGAAACCGGCAGTAGCAGTACAGGCAATCTTTACTTTCGTAGGATCCTGGAACAATTACTTCGTTCCTGCCCTGATCATTCAGTCAAAGAGCAAAATGACAGTGCCGATCCTGATTGCAACTCTGCGTGGTGCTGATTATATGAACTTTGATATGGGTAAAATTTACATGATGATCACTGTTGCGATCGTGCCAATCATTATTGTATATCTGCTTTTATCCAAATACATTATTGCAGGTGTAACACTTGGTGGTGTAAAAGAATAATGAGAATTAAGAACCCCCATAGAGAGAATGCTATGGAGGTTCTTTTCATGAGAATTATAATATTAAAAACAGGAGTATAATTATATGAAGAAATGGATTTACAGTGGAACTAGAGAAGAACAGCCGTCAGAGAGAGAACTGATGCATGGAAAGCTTGCCAGAAAAGCGGCGTCAGAAGGCATTGTTCTGCTGAAAAATGAAGGAATCCTTCCATTAAAGAAAGATACAGCTGCTGCACTTCTTGGGTATGGAGCAGAGAAAACCGTAAAGGGTGGAATTGGTTCTGGAGATGTTAACAACAGAAAGAATATTTCTATTTATCAGGGACTGAAAGAAGCAGGAGTAAAAATTGTAAGCGAAGACTGGATCAGCGATTATCACAATCGCTATGAGCAGGCGAGAGAGGCGTGGAAAGAAAAAGTTCTGGAAGAAGCTAAGAAAGTAGATAATCCTTTTGATGCCTATGCAGAGAATCCTTTTGCAATGCCGCTGGGACGTAAGGTGGCAGAGGAAGATATCTGTGAAGCAGATGTGGTGATTTATGTGATCAGTCGTATTTCAGGAGAAGGAAAAGACCGCCGCAAAGTAAAGGGAGATTACTATTTAAGCGAGAGAGAAGAGGAAGATTTACGTTATCTTGCAGAAATGAACAAACCTGTGATCCTTATTCTTAATGCAGGTGGTCCTGTGGAGCTGACAGATATTCTGGAACAGACAGACAATATAAAAGGAATCTTAAATATTTCTCAGCTTGGTCAGGAAGGGGGAGATGCCCTGGCTGATGTACTTCTGGGAAAAGAAGTGCCGGGCGGTAAACTGACAACAACCTGGGCAAGGCGATACGAGGATTATCCGGCTTCAGAAGAGTATGGGTATCTGAATGGCAATCTGGAAAAGGAAAAATACAAAGAAGGTATTTATGTAGGTTACAGATATTTTGACAGCTTTGACAAAAAGGTGATGTTTCCGTTTGGGTTTGGTCTTTCTTATACTATGTTTGAGATGAAGTGTTGTAGCATAAATATGGAAGAAAGTAAGATCAGAGCAGAGGTTCAGGTTACAAATACAGGAAATGAATATGCTGGTAAAGAAGTGGTACAGATTTATGTTACGCTTCCGCAGACAGAACTGGAAAAAGAGTATAAGAGACTGGCAGGTTTTGCAAAAACCAGAATTCTGAAGCCGGGAGAAACACAAACACTTACTGTTGAGATTCCACAGAAACAACTGGCTTCTTTCAATGAGGAAACACATACATGGATAGTGGAAAAAGGCAAATATGGCATTCTGGTCGGAAACAGTTCAGACAAACTGAAACTGGAAGCAGTTCTGGTAGTTTCAGATGATACAGTACTGGAACAGATGGATAAAATCTGTCCGCTTCAGGAAGAACTGGAACAGATTTATCTGACAAAAGAATTGAAAGAAAAATCTGTGCAGAGACAGGAAAAACTGATAACAGCGCAGGTTCCGGAATATTATTTTAAACCTGCGATGATACCGGCAAAATCGGAAGATGTCGGAAAAAATCAGGAAAATCTGACAGAGGAAGAAAAAAGATTTGTTTCTGTTCTGGAAGACAGAGCTACAGAAGAGCTGATTCCTCTGCTTTATGGAAAGATTTCAGAGAATATCAGTACTCTTGGTGCAGCAGGAATTCGAGTGCCGGGATCAGCAGGTGAAACCTGCGGTACTTTGGAAGAGGATGGAATCCCGTCTCTTGTTATGGCAGACGGTCCGGCAGGAATCCGCCTCAGACAGTGGTATGAGGTAGATAAAGAGACAGACAGCATCTATGAAATGGGAGTTCTTGGCTCACTGGAAAATGGAATTCTGGAACCTGGTGTGCATCATGAGAATGCAGATACTTATTATCAGTACTGTACTGCTTTTCCGGTAGGAACAGCACTGGCACAGACCTGGGATACAGATCTTATGACAGAGTTTGGAAAAGCAATCGCAGAAGAAATGGAAGAATTTCATGTAAATCTGTGGCTTGCACCGGGTATGAATATCCACAGAAATCCATTATGTGGAAGAAATTATGAATATTATTCAGAAGATCCATATCTGTCAGGGATGCTGGCAGCAGCAGTGATCCGGGGTGTTCAGAGCAAGTCAGGATGTGGCGTAACAATCAAGCATTTTGCATGCAATAATCAGGAAGATAACCGCATGGGTGTTGACTCCTGTGTATCCGAACGTGCGCTCAGAGAAATCTATCTCCGCGGATTTGAAATTGCAGTAAAAGAAGGAAATCCTGTTTCTATTATGACTTCCTATAATCTTATCAACGGTATTCATGCGGCGAACAGCAAAGATCTGTGCATGACAGTTGCCAGAAAAGAATGGGGATTTGACGGAGCAATTATGTCAGACTGGAACACAACAGTTCCGGAAGATGGAAGCGTTCCATGGAAATGTGTGGCAGCAGGCAATGACATTATCATGCCTGGAAATCCGGATGATGATAAGAATATTCGCCAGGCATATAAAGAAGGTAAACTTACAGAAGAAGAAATCCGAAATTGTGCCGGACATCTGGTATCTATGATCCGTAGATTAGAGAGTACAGATTGTTGAAATGATTTTTCAAACACGCTCTAAATGAAAACAGATAGAATTCTGGCATATGCTGAAAATACAGTAATGAGAGGACAATATTAATTATTAAAATCAATCGGAAGACCATCAGAGGCCTTCCGATTGATTTAATGCTCATAATAACTGGATTTTTTATTTGCATCAGCAGATTTTCAGCAGATTTTCAAAGGAGAAAATCTCTTTTTCAGACAT
>OCPS01002361.1_pt1 | contig 12769 bp, 12 predicted proteins | sample 1538651 | NCBI WGS metagenome assembly OCPS01 (sample SAMN04571715, study PRJEB22368) | human gut metagenome | biome: human gut; material: stool | host: Homo sapiens | place: Luxembourg | collected 2012-09-21 | reverse complement strand
GATAGTTTGTGACATATAAATTCCACCTGTCAGCTTTTCACTATCAGACTTCATTATATTTCCTGCACCATCTGTATACTTAAAAGTAATTGTATACGTTCCATCTGTCAATTTTGGTGCCTTAAAAGTATGAACACTTCCATCTTCTGAAATATCAGTAATGTCAACTCCTGCTTTATTCACTGTATAACTGTAGTCAATCTTTCCTGCTTTATCTTTAAAGCTTTCTGCTTCATTAACGATAAATTCCGGAGTAACCGCCTTATCATAATATAACGTATTATTCTCCGTCTTTACCGGGTTTTCTTCCATATTGACTGCAAATGTAGGTGCCACAATATCTCCAAGTTTTGTTACCTTAGAATTCTTAGAGATAACCTCTAAAGCTACATCATCACATACATTTCCTACGATATCTGTTGCTTTTACCTTTAATGCTTTTGCCTGTGCTACAGTAAGTCCTGTAGCAGTAACTTCATAGTAAGAACCTTCTTTTCCATCAAGTGCCACTGTCTTTGGTGAACTAAAGGTAAGATTTTCTGCTTTTATAGAAGCTATGCCGGATAAAACATCCTGTACAAATACTTCAATGTCAACAGATAATGTATCATCATCTTCTGCTAAATCTGCAAGACTTTCTACTGTATAGCTTTTATCTTTTTCACTTTCTGCATCACTGTCTTTTACAACATATTTAATACAGCCATTTTCTGGTGCCGTACCATCCAACTGGATTGTCTTTGCAACTGTAGTTTCTACCCCGCTGCCACTTACAGCTTTGATTTCAGAATAATAACTTCCCTCCATCGGAGTAAATGTATATTCTGCTTCTTTATTTGCTGCTGCCTTTCCGAGTGTCTGCGTTTTTCCATTTGCTGCATATGTTACTTCTGTAATACCAGAAGCCCCAGCCTTTACTTTTACAGAAATCTTTTCGTTCTTTCCATACCAGCCATTAAGACCTTTTAACTCCTGTCCTGCACTGTCTGTTACTTTTAATTCTGGTTTCACAGAATCTTTTTTAATCATAACAGACACTGCTTTTTCTGTTATGTTACCTTTTTTATCTGCTGCTGTAAAAGAATATGTATGCTCTCCCTCAAGAATCTTATCTGCCGCTAACACAAACTTTCCATTAGAGCCTGTAATCTCACCTTTTTTATTTCCAGAAACCCAACTGATTTTCTCTACTCCACTGACTTTATCCGTTACTGGTATTGTCAGGCTGTAACTACCATCTACCCATCCGTCGGCTTTCATTGCCTCAATAATTGGTGCCTCTGTATCTATCACAATTTTTTTCTTCTGAGAAGTATAAGTGTGACCCACTTTTTCGCTGTAATGTCTCATTTGAATCGTGTATTTTCCGTCTGTTCCAAATGTCTTTGGATTTTCCTTTTTATCAGAAATCTCTGTCCATTTTCCATCATTAACTTTATACTGATTAAAGTTATAAGCTGATGCTTCAAATGTCACTTTTCTGTCTTTGATAGAGTACTGTGCATTCTCCTGAAGTTCCATTGTTTTTTCAACAAAAGATGCACTAATCGTTATATTCTCTGTAACTTTTACATTTTCAACAGTTACTGTACTCTTATCTTCCTTAGAATTAGTTATATATTCTTTGCCATCTACTTTTGCAGAAGCAATCTTCATTCCAGCAGCTTCGTTTACTTTGAAAGTAACTGTCAAGGTGCTGTCTGCCTTAATATCCTCTAAATGAATTGCATTTTCATCATCGGCTGTTGTCTTTACGGCTGTACCATCTTTCTTTACAGCATTGACTGTAATGGTTCCTTTTGTATAAGTTCCAGAAGATACGGTATAAGTTTTTACTTCTTCCTCTTTCTTATCTTCTTCCGTCTTATCCTTTTCTGTAGAACTGCCCGCTGCATTAGGATTTCCAACTGTTTTTATCTTTTTAGCTGATCTATTTCCAGTCGTTCCTTCTTCTGGCTTGGTTGTCTCTTCTTTTTTGGTTGTTGTTGTTTCTTCTTTCGCTTTTGTTGTTGTCTCTTCTTTTTTGGCTGTTGTTACTTCTTCTTTCGCCTTTGTTGTTGTCTCTTCCTTTTTTGCTGTCGTTGTTTCTTCTTTTGCTTTTGTTGTCGGTTCTTCTTTTTTCTCTGCCTCTGTCTTTTTCTCAGATGCTGTTTTAGCTTCTTCTGCGGTCTCCGCAAATACAGAAGTAATACTTCCCGGATTTATAACCGTTGTTGCTATAAGAACCAGTGCAAGCATAAAGGCAGCAAGCCTTTTGCTATGCTTTTTTCCTTTCATGTCACTTTCCTCCCGTTCTTCTTTTGCTCACTCTCAGATTACTTCATCGGTATGAGTCAGCATGATTTCTTTCACAATTTTAAAATATCCTTTATGAGAAGGTTTCTGTCTTTCTTCAAGAATATCTGTTGCTGACGAGGTTTCTTCTGCAATCGGATCTGTTGGCTCACTTCCATGTAAAACATCTGTAATATCACTTCCCGTAGATTGCATAACCTCGTCACTTCCCGGCAGCTTAATCTGTCCGGAAGGAGTCATGATGTCCATGCCCTTTCGTTTACTCTTTGAATCTTTTGCTTTTTTCTTCTTTTTTGTTCCTGAAACTTTACCAGAAAGTCTTGCACTTTCTCCAAAGCCTCCGGCTTTCATTTCCTCGATTGTTTTTCTAGCTGTCTTTCCAGTAAGAAAACCAATAACTTTTCGGATATCCAGTTTGATAAATAAAAAAATATCTACCAGTAAAAAGAGAACAAACAAGACGATACAAATCATAAAAATCGTATGATACATACTGATTTGACTTTCTAATCTTTGCATATTATCCATCCTGATTTTCCCCCTTACTGCATCGTTGTCTTATTGCTGTTATCTGTACCATTTCTTTTTTCAAGAAGATTCGCCGCAGCATTTGTCTTATTTCTGGCATCCTGCACATTTTTACTCAAGTTAATTGCTGCCTTATCTGTAGATACATTAAGCTGAGCCAAGCGACTCGCTATGAGATCTAACTGTCCATCTAAATCCTCTTTTGTAACCGCACCCTGCGTTAAAAAGTTTGATGCATTGGCACCTATCTGATTTGCAATTTCGTTATAAAGAGTAATGGCTGTTGTATTATTTCCCATATCCGTAAGTTCATTTTTATTTAACTCTACCAGATCCTTAAAGAAGTTCGAATATCCTGCTGTTGCCTTTTCCCCACTCTTATCCTCTTTTCCTAAAGATTCATAGTAAGAAGCAATACGGTCATAAATTTCTGCTCTCTTCTTCTGTTTGCTGTCAATATAACCATTATCTACACTTAAAACATACTGGAACCATGTACGTGAAGCTGCCTTTCCACCATTTCCTTTGAATTTAAAGAAATAATTTATTCCCATTTCATAAGAAAATTCTGTAAATCCTTCTCTGTCTTTTTTCAGATATTCAAGATTTTCAATATTTCCATTACGTGCATGAATCGCAGATGCAACTGCCTGTTCTTCATCTGATGAGAATTCTTCATCCTTTACCAAATCATCTATCATTGTCATATATGCATCTTTATCCCTTGGATTAAGGCGGATTGCCTGTGCATAATACCCTGCCTTTTCTGACAATGTTGTGGAAGTCTGTGCCCGGTCAAGCCATGCCTGATAACTTTGCTTTTTTATTTTTCGCTCTTGTACTCCTCCAAAAATGGCACCAATTCCGAACATAACTGTTAACGCTGCCGTTACTGTAAAGATTCGCATCTTCTTTTTCTGCGCGTTTCTATATCGGTCATCTAGTTCATCGTAATGCTCTAAAGCATACATCAATTCCTGACAATTCTGATATCTGTCTTCGGGATTATACTTTGTACATTTTATAATAATTTCTTCTAAACCACTTGAAAGATTTGGATCCCAGTTTCTTATCGGATACATTTCATATGGCGGCTGAGATGGATTATGACCAGTGACAAGATGGTACATTGTTGCACCAAGACAGTAAATATCTGTTCTTCCATCAGTCTGTCCATGTCCTCCATACTGCTCCGGAGCTGCATATCCTCTTGTTCCAAGACAAGTTGTGTCCTCCACTTTCGAGGCTTTAAATTCTCTCGCCGTACCAAAGTCAATCAAAGTCAGGTTTCCATCCGGCTTTAGCATAACATTTGACGGCTTCATATCCCTGTAAATAATCGGTGGCACTCTGGAATGCAGATATCCAAGCACATCACATAACTGTTTCGCCCATTCAATTACGTATTCCTGTGGCTGTGCCCCATATTCCTTTAAAACATCACTAAGAGCCTTTCCTTCTATATAGTCCATTACAATCAGGAAGGAATCCTCTCGGTCTATAACGTCAATTATACTTGGCAAATTTGGGTGATTCAGATTTTTCAAGATATCTGTTTCTACGATAAGATTTTGTTTGACCACTTCAAAATCCTGTACTCCATCTTTTCTGACTTCCTTAATCGCCCACTGTTTATTTGCTCTTTCATTCATCGCAAGATAAACAACACTCATACCGCCTTTGCCAACTACATTTAATATCTTATACTTTCCATCTACTAAGGAACCTATCTCAAGCATATTTTCTCCTTCTATCAGTAAATGCGTATTGCAGCCGCTGAAATGTTATCATCTTCTCTTCGGTATTTATTTAAGTCTGTCAGATATACCAATTGCTGTCTCATCGTCTCCTCATCCTGCATATTTACTGGATTCAAACGATTAAATATCTCCTCAGGAGTAATCACATGACGAAATCCATCAGAACATAGCATATATACCGCATTCTCTGCCATCTGTCCTGTAAGAAATTCCGGATTGATAAAATCAGAAGCTCCCACGCATTGTAGAAGCACATTTCGTCTTGAATCTTTTCTTGCTTCTTCCGGAGTCATTCTTCCCATATCCATCTCTCTCTGGATAAAGGTCTGATCCTTGGTCATCTGCCATACTCGGTCCGTAAGCTCATATACTCTTGAATCCCCAATATTTAAAATAAAATATCTATGCTGGGCTAAAAGCAATACTGCTGCAGTTGTTCCCATACGAACCTGATTATCAGAAGAATATCTTTCCAGTTCTTTTGCACAAATGGAAACGACTCTTTCCCAGCTTTTTCGAAGAACAATCGTGTCTAATCCTTCATATAGAATTTCCGGGAATTCACTATCAAACCAATCTGAAAAATCTCTGATCAATGTAGCACTGGCTAACTCTCCCTTTCTAAGTCCACCCATTCCATCACAGACAGCGGCAAAGCAAACTTTACCGCAATCTGTATCTGCCACTTTTATCAATACGGAATCTTGATTGGTTTTCTTTCTAATGCCCACATCTGTATGAGCAGCAATTAAAAAGTCCATTCACTCATCCCCATTACATTAATTTGAATACAAAAGTTTCATCTGAAATTCGGATTTTATCTCCATTTTTAAGTTCCATTTCCTGTAATGGATTCAACCGCACATCATTTAAGTAAGTACCATTTGTTGACTTCTGATCAATCAGATAGAATGTACCATTTTTTGCAACGACCTCTGCGTGTGTTCTACTTACAGAACTGTTATCAGAAATACAGTAATCTACTTTCTTTCGCTCTTTTCCAAGAGTAAAAACACCTTTATTAATACGGATATTCTCACAGTTACTCTCACGATATAATGTTGCCTGTGCCATACTCTGACCACTTAAAAGTGTTGTCTCACCTGCTCCTTCATTTAATACACTGGTCTCGCCTGCTCCCTCTCCGTAGTAATCCTGTGAAGAACTGTTGTACTGCATATTTCCATTTCCTGAAGCTTTGAAGCCGCCATCTGAAGGAGTAAAGCCACCACCATTTGGAGGAGTAAAACCACCACCATTTGAGGAGTTATGTCCACTATTCACTGGACCGTTATTCATGCTCTGATTAGAACTTGCTTTTTTCTTCTTTTTGCTAGACATTACAATAATCAGCACTACAATAATAATGACAAATGCCACACCGCCAATAGCAATAAAAATCATCTTATTGGATTTTTCTTTTAAGCCTTCCTGGGCACTCTTTAAAGTGTTTGTTGCTGCATCAACCTGATTCTGCGTTGCTGCTGCATCTCCACTTACTGTTTTTGCACTTTCTAACTCTTCTTCAAACACTTTAAAAGAATCTTCTGTGTACTTACTCTGATCAACATCTCCTGCATCACTGATTGCACTGTCTAATGCTGATTTATCTGCTTCCGGCTGTGCTTCTGTCGTTTCTTCTTCTCCTGCTTCTTGTGTTGCATCTGTTCCTTCCTGTACATTTGCTCCCTGTGTACTTCCATCTGCACTTGTATACTGAATTCCAAGAGCATCTAACATTTCGCGAACCGTATCAATTTCAATTGCATAATAATAATTTCCACCATCAGAAGTTCCTAATGTGTAAGAGTTTACTCCCACAACATTTCCCTGAGAATCTACTAATGGTCCACCAGAATTACCTCTGCTAATCTGCGCACTATTAACGATAACATTGGTTCCGCCTTTTGTAGTAAATTTAGAAACTGCGCCTTTTTCAATTGTAACATCTTCATTTTTCAATTTACTGAAATCCTGTCCATATGTTGTCTGTTCATACGGATATCCCAGTGCATATACTGTTTGTGTTTCCTGAAGATTTGCTTTAGATGATAAAGAAAAGCATTTACTGTTATAAATATTTTTCTTTAATTTCAAAATTGCAATATCATTTGCTTCTGAAGACTGCTCTAATTCTGCATCAACAGAAACATCGTTAGATGCAATAACAACCTGAATAACTCTCTTGATGTTCTTTACAGGCGTGTTCGTATCTTTAGCAAATTCATTAATAGAATTTGCTGCATCTACTACATGATAATTTGTAATAACACGCTGATCCCCATCTTCTGTTCCAATCAGAAATCCACTGCCCACCTGGATCAACGTAGCATCAGTATTTCCTGTTACCTTAGCTCCAACATTAATTCTCAAAACTCCTGTTCTTGCTTCTAATACTTCCTGAGCAACATCTGTTGCCTCCTCTGCTTGAACATTAGTCGGCATAAACATACACGCTACTAACATTGTTAAAAATAAAGCAAAACACCTTATCCTCTTCATACTAATTTCCTCCTTTGTTTCTTCATAATTTTCTCGGAGTTACCTCCTGTTTATAAAATTTATTATATAATTTGTACAAAATGATTCAATATAGTATGCACAAACTGTCGATTTTTTGTAATTTTTGGTATCATATTTATATTTACAGATAGCTTTTTTCTTTTTAGCAATAAAAAAACAGACAGTGCCCCCTAATCAGCACTATCCGTTACTTGTAGATTATCCTTTCATTATTTACTTTTAAATTACAATTTTACATATATAAAATTGACCATTTCAAAAAATCCTCTTTGGTTTTTGAATTATACCCTCTGCTTATCTGGACAAAATCCTTATTATAAAGAAGATATCCATCTCTTTGTAATTCCTGTACATACCGAAAATGTACAATAAAACTATTATGGCATCTTGAAAAATCCAATTCCGGCAATTGTTTCATAATATCATCAAGTTTATCCCATACCTGATATTCTCCCCATGTAGTGATTACTCTGGTAGTTCTCTTTTCTCTTTCAAAATAATAAATATCTGCTGGTGCAACTGACATCATCTGCTTTCCGATTGTCTTTAACACAATCTTTTCCTGTTGTTTTCCTTTATCATGAAGTATTCTATTAAATACATCTTTTATTTTCTTCTCAAACTGTGATTTTAAAATGAACCAGATATGTTCAGTATTATACACCTCTGTAGCATAGTACAGATAATTGGTCATGTAAATGATCTTACAATCATTCCAATGAGTATTTAATCTTTTCGCCAGATGAATTCCATTTTCATTATTTCCCAGCTCAATATCAAGAAAAAGTGCATCTAACGGTGTGCCACTATATCCTAATAATTGCGTTTCATTTGAGAAACACTGAATTTGCAACTCTATCTTTGTCTTTTGTGCAAATTTTATAATTATTTCTTTGCTTGCTTCTAGCCAAATCTTATCATCATCACATATTCCTACTACTAACACTTTTATCCCCTTTTCATATTCGTTTCAAACCCATAATAACCGATACCTCTTCATTATTTTTCTCTAATTGAATTTCCCCATCATATTTCTTAATATACTTCTTAAATAGTCTTTTGGAAATATAAATTGCTGTTTTCCCCATATTTTTTTCTGTTAGCTTCATAGAAAATATTAATTGATTTTTTACTGCTGCAACATGTAGTTGTACTTTTCCGGCAATTTTCGCATACTTTATAAATTTTAAAAGAATATCCACAATATCCTCTATCTGAATATTTCCTCTGTGATAATTTTGAAAGAGGATATCAGCTTCGATTTCCTGCTGTTTGCAGAAAGCAGCAAAATCAGTGAGAATTCCATCTACCAAATAGTCTTCGCAGAAAAAGAGCTGATTTAGACTTTGGTATCGTGTTTTAAGGCTGTCCAAATAAGTTTTAACCTGTTCCTTTTTTTCTTTTTGAGAAAGATTACTACTTAAATCAGCAAGGTCACCTAACGCACCTTCTACACTTGCTTTGAAATCGCCTAATTCTTTTATTTCTTGTTGGATTTCTCTGTAATAGTTTTCCATTTGTTTTTTATATTGTTCTAATTCTTTTTTCTTGCGGAAAATATTTCTGGTATGTATTACAAAAGCGAGGATAAGTGCGCATCCACCACCAGTACAAAGACTTGTTGCCAACAGATACATTGGTTTCTGGCGAAGACTTGCCGAAGTATTATACAGAAAATTACTCATCCAACCTCCAATAAAATACGTGAATACAAAGGTCAGACAAATAACTTCGTGTTTTATTGTATAGGTTCGATATTTTTTAATTATTGGACGTACAATGATATAGATAATACTGAATATCAAGATTACTACTAGACATTCCTGTAATAAAGAAAGCTTCATTCGCATTGCCTGATAGAGAATACCATCATTTATGCATTCTATAGCAAAAACACCTGTCAGAACTTTTGCCAGAGGTTCTTTCCAAAGAAATGCGGTAAAAATGACGAGTCCAACTGCGGTGATGCTTGCACATGTGGACATTGTAATTTTGTACCAGTTTTGTGTTCCGTACATAGCATTCCAAATAGAGAGCAAGCCAATATTATAAAAAATATATCGTACACTACAGGCTACTGGAAAAAACCAGACATATTTTCTCTTACCAAATAAGGTATACACAGCGATACAGTTCAATATATTACCCAATATTGCTTCTATTAGCATTATTCTGTTTTCTGTAAGGGAATCATTGTTATTGACATTTATCAGTTCCTCCGTAGTCCGATAATTATTTTCTGTATTGTAGTTATTTTATTTTTCCTGGTCATAATTTTGCAAATGGCATAAAGACTTCTACATGAATTTGATTCGTCCCCGCTTTTATATAATCTATCCTTCCACCTGTAGCAGCAACTGTTTCTTTTATTATTTTTACTCCCCATCCATGTGATTTTTTATCTTCTTTTCCAGTTACAAAATCAATATTTTCTGTATTATTACAGCTGTTCGCTACCCATATTTTTATCCCCTCAGAAATCTGATCAATCGTCCAGATAATTTTTCTTTCTGAAGATTCTGGAATGCGGCAGCATTCCTCTATCGCATTTTCGAGAAGATTCTGAACCAGACCGTTAAAATCAATTTCTTGAATGGGAAGCTTTGTGGAAATATTTTTTTCGCTCATGGAAAATTTTATCTTTAAATCAATGTTTTTCTCCAGGCATTTTTCTACCTTCATGTGAGCGATTGCATTTAACAATTTGTCATCGCAATACTTTCCATCCGAAAGACCTAAAACGACTTCTTCCATTATGTGAAGATGCTTGGGAATATCGTGCCGATATTTTCTTGCAGCATCTATTTGTTCCTGTAATTCTGTATATGACTGATTCATTATTTCTAAAGTAGTTTCTATCTTTTTATTATCCTTTTCTATATCCAAAACTTTCTTTATCCATAATCGGATACCCAATAAAATTAGAAAAAGAAAAAGCGCCTTTCCTGCCACACCCATTTTTTCCTCACTCTAAGTTTACATAAAATTCATCACCCATTTGAGTCATAATGTATATTTCCTTTTAAATCTACTCTTAATAGTTCTTATGTTTTAAAATATAGTAAGTAATGCTAAGTTTTTTAATCTGACATTACGGATATTTCTTAATCTGAAAGGAGTCCATTGTGTTAAATCAAAATCCAGATGAATTTGTTTTAAAACAAATTAAAAATCTTTGTAATGAGAGAAACTGGTCTCTTTACAGACTTTCTATGGAATCTTCTATTCCATACTCAACTTTAAATAATCTTTTTCGTCGTGGAAATGTCCCTTCTATCAACACCTTATGTAAGATTTGTGATGCTTTTCATATGTCTTTATCTGAATTTTTTGCTGATAATAACGATGCTCTTTCTTCCTTAAATCCTGAACAGCAGAACCTAATCAGCTGTTGGAATCTGCTTTCAGTGGATGACAGGGCGCTTGTAAAGACATATATTGCCGGTCTCCTGAAAAAATTACCAGAATAATATATATGATAATACATCAGTATCTTTATCATTATATTCATAAATATAATTATAACCCTTATGTATCATAATTTCAATATTTCTCTTATTCAATATTTTTTATAAAATCTACTGCTATCATATTCCCTTTTTGAACGGCTTCCTGCAGTATTTTTTTTCCTTTTTGTTCATCTTTTTTTAGTCCGACACCATAAAAATAGAGGAATCCCATAATTGCGAGTGCATCAGTATCCTGCTGATGCACTTTTTTCCAAAGATACTGCTGTGCTTCACTTATTTTTCCATCATCAATTAATCTTAAAATTTCATATTGTAATCTATAATAAGATTCCACTTTTTTTGCTCCTTTGCTGTCTTTCTCCTTTCTGATTGTACAACTTCTTTTTTTCAATTTTGTTTTTTGTACTATTTTTTATGACATTTTTTTAATTAAAAGACATTATATTCGTATTTTTTATTTTTCTTGTTCAGTTATTTTCTTCATAATTTTATGTTTATCAATATCCTGTATAACTAAATACCTGTAATGCTGTTCCACACCATTTTTCCATTTTACATCCTATACTGCCGTCATATACACTAATCCAGCTATAGATTCCTTCATTTTTCTCTTCTTTTTCATAATCCTCTGCCAGTTCTTTTACTTTTTGTTGTGTCTTTTTTAGCGGAAGTTCCCAATCTTTTGCAAAAAATATTATAGATTGGGAAGCTATCGATATCAAATAGTCTAATTTCTGTCTTTTATTTTTACGGTAGAATACAGCTCTTGTAACTTCATGGGTAGTGACATCATAAACGATATTCATCCCACAATTTTGTCCAATATCATAGATTTCTGTATAAGAAAAATAAGTTCGAAGTGTTCCTGTCACAGGTTTTATATATATAACCCCTTGATACCTCTTATCTTCTAATTTTAGTGATATTCCTTTACGCCTTAGATAAGAAATGTACTCTTCCTTTTTTTGAGGGAAGAAACCAAAATCACATCTAACATTTATTTTTTGTGCCGCCCATTCAGGAAGAAAATAAATTTTTTCCTCACCTGCCTGACCTTTATATTGTCCATATCTTGCAAGATAACCGTTGTTTGGAATCTCTTGGATATTCTCTTAAGCTTTTTTCCTGCCATTCCTTTTGCTCTGCTTTGTATAAATCAGTTTTATGCTTTTTTACAGTCATTGCGCTAATGAATATGCTTCCGACCATAAGTACAATAACAATTAAGTTCCTCCCCAATTTATTTCTGTTTCGTTTATCTTTTCGCCCGCTGGCTGTCTCTTTTTCTTTTTTAGACGACAGACTGCACAATATTCTGATATCGTCTTTTATAATCAAGGGAAAGACCTTTCATCAGAGATTCCTCCTGCTGTGGGGTTATCTCACACCCATAGGAGGATGGTGGATATAATTTATCCTTATTCTGTCGCTCAATAGATGATTCTGGAATGACTCCAGTAATCATTTCATAAATTGTAGCACAGATAGAATACACATCTGTCCACGGGCCCTGTTTTCCCTTTCTCATATACTGTTCTGGTGGAGCATAACCACCTTTAACTATGGCTGTCATTGTTACATCGCTTGCATATTCTCTGGCAGAACCAAAGTCAATAAGTTTTAATATTGTCTGGATTAATATCGCGGTGAATCAGATTTTTTTCATGTATTTTTTCTAAAGCATCAATTATTGGAAGAAAAAAATCCCATGCCTGGCTAAAATTCATCGATTCAATACGATTTTCAATGTATTTGCGGAGGCTGTGTCCTTTGACATACTCCATTACAATATAGGCATCTCCCCTTTCCTCAAAATAATCTAACACCCTGACTATTGCCGTTATGTCAGAAAGTGCAGATAGCGTTCTAGCTTCTCTTAAAAAGTCTTTCTTTCCCTTTTCATAGGATATTTTCCTATCTTCTAACGGACAATACTTTTTTAATACTACTTTCTGACAAAATTCTGTATCTTCCGCAAGATAGGTAATCCCAAATCCTCCAGAATCTAAAATTGTTTCTATTTTGTATCGATTTCGTATATAAATTTTTTCTTTTTGTTGCATATTTTTCTCCATATTTATCAAGGTATATTTAAATTTTTTCTAATATACCTATTAGAATCTTTTATTTCTGATTCTCTATATATAGAATTTTATTCCTAATAAAAAGGATTCAAAAAAAACTTCATCTTTA
>OCPS01002357.1_pt1 | contig 12793 bp, 10 predicted proteins | sample 1538651 | NCBI WGS metagenome assembly OCPS01 (sample SAMN04571715, study PRJEB22368) | human gut metagenome | biome: human gut; material: stool | host: Homo sapiens | place: Luxembourg | collected 2012-09-21 | reverse complement strand
ATCCCAACATCGACCGATAAAGAACTCCGTTATCAGAATCGAGCTGAGTCCATCGCCCGAACATACCCAATTTTATGACATCGAAGATTGGCAAAATCTTTGGCAGGAATTCGCCGAGGAGTTCGACAAACTGGTGATTACCGGCAAGGATGGAAAAGTCCGTTCCCGTCCGACCAATTTGGCGGGTAGCAAATACTCGGTTTGGCTGCATACGGAATCTAAAGGCGAAGTTCCCCACCTTCATGCCGCGGTTTGCCGTTTGGATGAAGACGGCAATATCAACAACGACCACAACATTCATCTTCGTGCGCAACGTGCTGCCGAGCGAGTGGCAAAAAAACGAGGCTGGACGACTGCGGCACAAGTCCGAAATCGCAACATGCCACAAGTGAACCGAGACTGCATGAATGTATTGAAAGCAATGCCATCGTGGTCATGGGATGAGTACAAGAATGCTCTTATACGGAAAGGTTATACCGTCCATGAAAGAGAGGACAAGAAAGGTATTCTTCGTGGATATGCCCTCATGAATGGAAACACCAAATACAAGGCTTCAGAATTGGGAATCGGCAGGAACCTGATGGTCTCGAAACTTCCTGCGACATGGAAGAAACTGCACCATCAGCCAGCTACCGTCATTAGAAATAATACTCCCCAAACCGTTCAACAAGCAGCGATACATAAGGTTGCTCCTATTGACTATACCCAATATCTCACAGATTGTCAGGATATGATTTCCTATACCCTCAGTCATGAAGGAAAGGATTACAAATTCTATATCCCGGAAAAAGTACTTGACTGTTTCAATGACGAGTTTGATTACAGGTTTATTGCCAACTGTCAAGAACTTACCGATATGGCTGTAGCTATATTTGTCGGACTGCTTGATACGCCAAATGTAGCGACTGGAGGTAGTGGCGGAGGTTCGCAAAGCGATCTTCCGTGGAGAGACAAGGACGAAGACGATTTACAATGGGCTCGCAGATGCGCTCGTGCTGCCAGCCGCTTAATAGGAAAAAAGCCGAAAACAAGATTAAAACGCTAAGCCCATGAAAAAGAAATTTGATTTTTCCGCAGAAATGAGTGAAGTGGAATCCATAAAAACCACTCCCAAGAATGAATATCTGGAAGAAGAAAAGCGACTACTCGATGTAAATGCCAAGGAACTTGCCAGCCTGAATAACAATGTATATAAGCTGAGAACAGAAGTTGAAAATCTGTCCGGTTCTATACGTGAGTGCAAACCTATTATTTCTGAAGAAATGCATAAGTTGGCAGTTGAATTTGGAGCAACACTTCTCTGCAATTTTCTTAGTCAGATTGAGAGCAAATGCAAGGAAGCCGAGCGAAGAATGAAGAAAGCCGACAATACCATCCCCATCCCAGATACGGCATTCTACATTTTGATTATCATTGTAGTTGCTCTATCTTCTTTTTTCGTGTGCATTATTATAGCTAATGCTGAAACTTTACATTCCGGGGTAATATGGAAAGCTGTTTTAGTGTGTAGCACAATGGCTGTAGCAGGAATTGCAATAACGATTTTTCTTCCCAAGATATTGGAATAGGCGTAGATATTACCCAATGCGTAAAAATACGCAGTTCACTGCGCAAAATGTAACCCGATCAATTAATCATTGGGGTTCAAGAAGTTGCTCATTGTTTGTTTGCGTTTTTTAATCCTTTACAAACGAATCCCGAACCTCTTTCATTAGTGATATCGGGGGATTCGTTTCATCATTCATCCAAATCTATTGGGAGAAGATTGCTATTATCAAATCGGTCAAAATCAGATTGAAAAGACGGTCTTGAATGATCCTGTACTTTTCAAACTCAGATTCAGTAAACTCTTTGGCATATTCAGCAGAAACCTTTCCACTATCCTGCAATATCGGGCTATCAAATAGATTAATGAATTTGTCTATTCGATTTGCCCAATCTTCCATTGTCATTGGTATATGACGCATAGCCATACTCTCTGCCATATCAAGCGAAGCATTGACTATTCTGCCCATTTCTTCCAATTCTTTTTCTCGTAAATAGTTTTTTTGCAACAGACACATCTGTTTTGACAATTTTTCCATTCGGAGCATTTTCCCAAGTGGTCAATCCAATGTGCTCTTTATCTGCGTTAGCTCGTTCAACAATCAACTCCGCAGCGGTATGCCCATGTACGGCATAGTGCATTTTGTTCTGTACCTTCTTGAAAAAAAGACGAGTTGTCGGAGCGTCCTTATTATAGTCTATAGCCGTAGCATATATATGTCAATTTCTGATAGAACCTACGTTCACTCAATCATATTTCTCGAATCTCGGCAAGCAAATGCTCAAAATAATCCTCACCGATAAACGAACCGTTCTCCATTCGCTTCTTGTCTATCACATAACCACGGATGACAAACTGACGAAGCACACATGTACACCACTACCGGAACTGGGTTGCCCGAACAGAATTGACACGATAACCGACACTGATAATCGCATCAAGATTATAGAAAGTCGTATCATAATTCTTACCATCCGAAGCAGTTGTTTCCATTTTGGAAATAACTGAATCTTCGCCCAACTCCCCACTCTCAAAAATATTTTTAAGGTGTTTGCTAATTGCAGGTACTCCCACATCAAAAAGCTGTGCCATTGCCTTTTGTGTTGCCCAAATGGTTTCATTCTTATACATCACTTGAATCCCACCCTCTTTGCCTTCAAGCATAAAGATAAGAAACTCTGTTGTACTATTTCGTATTTCTATGTTCTTTGCCATAATTTAATTTTTTATTCGCACAATCATAAATCCATTTTCAATTATTCACAACAACACTTTTATGCTACTATATACTACAACACTTTTTTAATATCATCGATGATTATCGGAGATAATTCTAATTCATCAAGGTCTAATGACCTTAACCATTCTAAACATTCGTCTTTTGATTTCTTTGTAGATATAATGTATTTAGTCAATTCAAGTACAGTATTGCGACTTAAACCTAAAGCCAACAATGATAGATGGGTCTTTTGAGATACTCCAAACTCCAACCAAAGATTTAACTGAGGAATACTTTCCATCAGTTCCTGCTTATTATTTATTTCGAGAACATATCGAAGTATATCAATATAACAACTTGAATCTTTTGCAAATTGATATCTGACAAAACTTTCCACATTTTCCATTACCTCTCTAATCACCGCAGGAAGTTTCTTATTATAATGATTTCTTTTGTAAGATTCATAGCTTTTGCGAATAAGATATGACAATGGTTTTCCTGACATCCAATTAATCAACAAAATTGCTCTAGAAGCATTTAATTGAGGTGGATAATACGAAATAGTACGTCCTATAATATCAATAAGATTTTTATATTCTTCAAAGGCGTTAGTATCATTGGGATAGACTGGAATTAATGTGTCAATCTCATCAATATGCTCCGTAAAGAAATTATATAACTTCTGTTGAGCAAGAGGCGATATACCTGGATTTTTCTTTATGATAGAACTTGGTAATGTGATCTTTGATTGAATAGAATATAATTCAGTCATTAATTCGTTATAAAATGGATTTAAAGGTGCCGTCTCTTCTTCCAAAACATATCTTATATAAAAATAACCAAAAGCAAACTCTAAGTCAGGTCGTTTTTCCGCATCTTGTCTAGGTGACTCATGACGAATATAGTTCAATAATTCTTCACCTTTATTTTCGATAACATTTAAGGCTCGTTTTATCTCTTGTTTCGTTTTATTTGGTTCTGGCTGGACACTCCATTTTGAAGGTTCGATACAGAAGATATTTCCGCTATACTCTTTTCCCAATCGACCAGCTCTACCTGCTAAATTCCAAAAATCATTTTGATTCAGCGGATTCCCTTGACCTCTTGTTGGTTTTCTTATTATAATTGATTTTGCTGGAAGATTGACACCTTCCAGCAAAGTTGAAGTACACACCAGATATTCTATTTTCCCTATGGAAAACAATCGCTCGATTTCATTTCTTATGAGCAAGGGCATATTTCCATAATGAAATGCAATTCCTTTAGATAAAACTCTAGCTAAAACATACTGAGTATGAATAGTGCTCTGCACTAATTCAACTAGGGCTGTTATTTCTGTGTCCGGTTCTCGTTCTGGTAGTAAATCATAAAGCAAAGTAGCAGTATCTTCAGCATCCGCAGCCCCATTACTATAAATAAGGCATCCACCTTTATTCGATGTTTGATAAGCAGTATGAACTATTTTATGTCGTTCAGTTGTAGGTCGATCAGTCATAATTATTCTCCCCAACAAAATAGTTTTCTCAATAGTACATAAATGGATTTGCCATTCTCTGATTTTTCTATGGACTTGAGAAACGTATAAAAGATTTTGATTAACAGCAACAAATTGTGTATTGACCATACACTTTCTGCTATTATTCATAACATTATCCAAAAGAATTTCTGGATTTGATGTAAAAGGGCTAGAAAAAAATACCTTGATTGAAGAATTAGCTTTAACAACATCTTCTATCTTTTGTTGAAGTAAGATTCCTCTGTTCCCATCTTCAATTTTATGTGCTTCATCAACAATAAGAATATCTATTTTGTTATTAGCCCCCCCATATAAAAACCAATGAAGACGCTCTTGAGTAAAAACAAAAATATTAGATTTATCTTCTATAATATCTTCTTGAGGAGGCACTGTCGTTACATTTGCCTGATTATCAATATTATATTGTTTCAATAATACTTTTAAATCAGATTCAACCTGACTGATTAATGCTCTTGTGGGTACAACATATACAATATTTTTATTACCTTCGATTAATTCTTCCAACAAAAGGGTACAAAGAATATAAGACTTACCAGCAGAAGTTGGAGCTGATATACTTATTGTCTCATTATGTTGATATGCGGAATAAACTTCTCTTTGAAACTTATTCAAAAGAAATACTTCATCATTTACAATTATGGAATGCTCAATATCTGACTTGTTTTGTTGGAGTTTTAAAGCAAAAGGATAGCTATCTCTAAAGTCTTTTTTTATATACTGTTTATCCAATGCGATTTTAATCGCTGGCTTAATTGTTAGATTATCCAAAATAAATGCAGCTGCATTTTTTTGATTTTCATCAGTTGTTTCCTGCATTAAACAAGTCTGAGCTATGCGGAGAGCAGCGTCCAAATATTTACTTTCATCATAATAACTAAACAAAGATGCTATACTTAATATATTATTCCAATCTATTCGAGATAATAAATCTGATTTATCTTTATCCCAGATTAAATTAGGAATAGTATCACAAACAGACAATGTAAGTAAAGCCTCATATTGATGCTTGAAACTATTTAAGTTATAAACTTTTTCAGCTAACATTATTTGATTGTTTTAAGATAACACTTTCTAAATTCGTCAACAGAAGGGAAGGGCATTAAAAAGACATGAATTTCCTTTTTATCAAGATTCTCATGATCTTTTATCTTTTCGCCTATGGTACTATGCCATTTCTCATATTCTGTTAGTATTGCATTTTTAATGTGTTCTGTAGTTTTTGTAATATCTGTATCACTTGGATATTTATCATAATCAAATCCTATAAAACATACACCCTTATAAACTAAATGATTGGATTGTTCTTTATCTTTATCAAAATACTCTACGAGTATATCTTCAACAGTTTCATCGTTAATATTTTGGTGTATATTAGATGTGATCAAATCAATGTCTCTTTCTTGTGTAGAAGCACAACCTTTCGGATCTAGCAAAAAACCTTTCAAACTATCAAAACAGTTCGTTAATGCCGCATTCAAATTTTGATACATTTTAGCTTCTGCCCAATATAATTCGAGGTTACCTGTTGTACGATTATACCGAAAATGGACACCATCTGCTCCTTGATAATGCATTTTCGCAGATGTTTTTAAAGACATTTTACTTATTAACTGTGGCAGTTTCAAAATATCTTGTGTAAGAATATATAATAAAATTTCACCACCTTCTCCTGTTTTATCCAAATCTGTAAAAAGATTTTCAGCTTTCTTTCTTAACTGAATTATCTTTCTTGTAGAACCTGTGTTATTTAAATCATTTTTTGCTTCATCTATTTCTTTCTTTGGAATAGCATAATCAACTATTCGAAAATCAATATATTCTATTAAATCTTGAAGTCTTAAGCGCCCATTCGCATCAACTTTTAGACAATAGCAATATCCTTTAGAATTAGTTTCAGGTATATCTATACAGTACCTAACCTCTTCAATACGGGATTTTATTGCCTCATTTTCATTAATTATGAGATTGTTTATTGCAGTTTCTATTCTATCCATATTACTCATATTCAAATTCTTAATATCTAAAAGTTGTTCTAGCGACTAATGATTAATAATACATTTCAATATACTGATAAGCTTTATCAAAAACTTCCTGGTCTTTGATTTGATAATTAACCCATAGGATAGAACGTAATTTCTTTTTAATCTCTCGTTGAGCTGTAATACTCTTGAATGCGTCTTTAAATTTGCGCACAATAGCCACTACATTTTCATCTATATCTGCAACGACACGCTCTACAATTATAGGAGTGTCTTCTGTCTTTATGGATTCAAATAACTCCGTAAGAGCAGCTTTTGCTTGTTCCCTCTTATCGAGAGGTTGATTTGAATTTTTTTCTTCCTCAAGAACCTCTTTGGCAAGAGTTAGCAATCCACGGAGGAAATCAATACTAGTTATAAGATTCTCCTCCATATGACGACGCAGTTCATCCAACTTTTCGGCAAATGCTTTGTAGTTGGGATCTCCATGATGCTCACCTAATCTCAAACGGAGCATCTTTTCGACCTCAAGTATCTTTTTAGGATTATCTTTCGCTTGCTCCAACACCATATCAATAACATCTCCATCTACCACAAGATCTTCAAGAGGAGTACCTATATCGATTGTATCAATATTACGATGAATTATCTCTATAGTTTTAGCACCCAATAAAGTCCATATAAGTGAACCTCCAGTACTAACAGGACGTACACTTTGATATACCTGAGCCAGCCAAGTATAATCCGCCTGATAAGCAGCCAGCATTGCATCCGGGCTTACTGTTTCCCAAGCTTTAGCCAATCGTGAAAAATGTTTTGCAAAATTCGTTTTTGTAGACTCATCAAGTAAACATTGCTGGGCAGCTTGCAAACCTTCCCAACCACCGATTGTCCGGTCTACACCAGGGAAAAAGTCAATACACTCTTGCAAAAATTGAGGTATCAACACTTTTATCTCATCAATATTCTTTACAACCGTTTTTACCGTCTCCTCATCAAAAGCAAGGCTTTTGGCTACATTATCAAATACACCAACGAAATCTACAATCAGACCACATTTCTTATCAACATTGTACTTTCTATTTGTACGACAAATAGCCTGCAACAGCGTATGGTCTTTCATCGGCTTATCAAGATACATACATTGCAAAATTGGAGCATCAAAACCTGTCAACAGCTTTGAAGTGACAATCACCATTTTAATCGGTGACAATGGATCACGGAATTGGTCAAGAAGTTTTCTTTCTTGTTCTCTATCACGACGGTATGCCTTATACTCATCAGCTTTATCGCCAGCCGTATGCATAACGATAGTGGTTGCATCTTCCGAACCCAAAAGAGCATCAATCGCTTTCTTATATTTCACACAGCAGTCTCGGTTATATACCACGACTTGAGCTTTCATTCCAGTGGGCTCTACATACTCTTTGAAGTGATTTACAATATAACGTGCGACATCGTTAATTCGCTTCTCTGCTGTAAAAAATGCTTCAACAGAAGTTCGTTTTACTAATTCGTTCTTTTCGTCCTCGGATATTTGATCGGTCAGTTCATCAAATTCTTCTTGTAATTGAGTTTCGTTAAGATGCATCTCTACCGGCACTGTTTGGAAATTCAATTCAAGCGTAGCTCCATCTTCAACAGAATTTTGGAAAGTATATTTTGAAATATATCCACCTTTCTCTAAATCCTCATCAGCTCCAAAAGATTGAAAAGTATTCTTATCTCGTTTATTGATAGGCGTTCCGGTAAGGCCAAAGAAAAATGCATTAGGTAATGCATTGCGCATTTTTTGTCCTAAATCCTTTTCCTGAGTTCGGTGTGCTTCATCTACCAATAAAATGATATTATCTCTTTCATTCAGTACACTATCAACATCTCCGAACTTGAAAATTGTCGTTATCAGAATCTTGCGCTGATCCTGCTTGAAAAATGCAACTAACTCATCTTTTGTCTTTGCAGATTCTATATTAGGAATATCAGCACGAGTAAAATCGCCCGTTATCTGATCTTCCAAATCAATACGGTCATCAACGATAACAACTGTGGGAGCATGTAATTCGTTCTGCAAACGTAATTTTTGGGCAGCAAATACCATCAACCATGATTTTCCCGAACCTTGGAAATGCCAAATAAGACCTTTCTTCGGACCTTGTTTCTCTCGATATGTATTTAAGACACGCTGAACAATAGCTTCACCACCTAGATATTGTTGATAACGGCAAACTATTTTTATTTTTTTGCCTGATGATGTTCCTGTAAAAACACTATAGTAACGATATATGTCAAGCAGTCGGTTTGGTTGAACCAACCCCATTACGTTACTTTTAACCGACTCTATTGTACCATGCTGACGACTTTCATCTTTAAACCAAGGTCCCCATTTGTCAACAGGGGCACAGATGCCGGCATATTGAAGTTCTTTACCTTCTGTAGCAAAGGTTAATATATTCGGAACAAACATTTCTGGAATGCTCTTTTCGTAATGCAGCATATCAATGGCTCCGTCAGCCCATGTTATCTGAGGGCGAACAGGAGATTTTGCTTCACCAACACAAACCGGAATTCCATTTATCAGATAAACCAAATCCAAACGTTTACCTCCTTCAACAGAACTACGTGGAAACTCCCATTGATTGGTCACTACACAATAATCTTCGACCGCATCTTCGCTAAAGAATCTGATAGGTATATATTCACCATCCTTTCCAAAAGGCTCTGTGTTTTCATTAAATAATAATGTACGAAAACGGTCATTGGCAGTCACCAATTCATCATAATTACCTCCACAAGTAATAGCAGCACGGAGTTTATAAATAACTTGCTCCGCTTGTTGACGTGTTATTGGATTTAACCTGACAAGAGCTTCCAATAGCCATGATTCAACAAGGACAGAATCAGAACTACGAGGTATATCCTGTGACTTTACATACTGCCAACTACTTTGGGTTGCAGCTTCTATGAGCATTTGCTCCACTGTATTGTCTTCGTTAAACATATCTATGGTTTTTATTGTTATCAATTTAATAATTAAGCGATTTTCCCTAATTCGTCACTCTGTATGTCATTCAAATATACTAAAGCTTTTTGAATGACAGATTTTGATTTGTCGGCTTGTCTATATATTGCTTCAAAACGCCTTTGTTCCTCTATCGCAGGCAATCCAACCATAAAATGGTCCAGATATGAAGCACTAACTCTTTTCTGCCCGCCTGTTCCAGACATATTTTTTGCAGCACGCTCACGAAATATAGGCATTCGTGTTAATGCTAACAGCCAATAGGGACTAGATATTCCGTTAATTGGCCGCAATACATGAAATTCTGTAGATCCCATTCCTATACCATTTGTAAGTCCATGTACAATAGCTCCTTTGCCATTCTCCATACAAGGTGTAATTTTGGCAAACAAGACATCATTATTCTCAAAATATGTAAAGCTTTTTTTTACTTTTCCATATTCTTCGTCAGTCATATCTACCAAATATCCATCCTCACTTACCGCCGGCATAGGAATAAAAGAGACTTTATCGGTGTCGCAAAGAGCAATGTTAGGACGTCTTGGATTTAGAATACAACATTCTCCTAATCTTTTCAACTCATTCTTCTGATTTAAAGAAAGAGGATTCCCAAACATCTCGATAAATTGCGACATACTAACCAATAAATTTACGGTGAGACATTTTTACATTTGTCTGATTCACCATAGCATATTGCAATGTTGTATCAAGACTTTGATGCCCTAAGAGATGCTGGACCTGCTCTATAGGCATACCTTTATCTATCGCCATTGTCGCCAACGTACGGCGAAATTTATGAGGATGCACCTTAGGAATATTCAATTCACGTCCCAAACGACGTAAACGAATTTCCACACCACTTATCTGTAGTCGATCATAAGGTGCTAATAATGAAACAAACAGGGCAGGATTGTCATCTATCCGTTCTGCCAAATAACGTTGTAAATGTATCTTTGTACGAGCATCGAAATAAACTCGACGTTGCTTATCTCCTTTACCGGTAACGATGCATTCCCGGTTTTCAAAGTCTATATCGTTCCGATTGAGTTTGACCAACTCCCCGACACGCATACCAGTAGAGGCCAACAAATCAATCAAGGCTAAATCGCGAATACCTTCGCAATGGTCACGCATTTGTTCTAACGCTTCATCGGAGTATGTTTCTTTGACTGTTTTTCCGACTTTTACTTTATGAATCCGACGTACCGGACTCTTCACAATATAATCCTCATCCTCAAGCCATGAAAAGAAACTTGACAAAATGCGACGTATATTGTCTACCGTAACCTTTGTAGCACCGCTTGTCTGCTGATAATCATTTAAGTAATTACGCAAGTCATCAGTAGTGATATGGCGAATATTTTTTTCTATTTTCCTGATAGCATTATTTAATGTACTTCGATAATAGTGCATCGACTTATCCGAACAACCTTCGACTCGTTTAGCCGACAAAAAACTATCTATCAATTCACTATTACCACTGCACTCTTCATTGTTCTTAGACGACACGTTGATATCACGAAAGGCATAATCTAGCACCTTTCGTAATTGACTCATTTGCTCGTTGTTTAAAACTCCCAGCATAGCCTGCTCTATGTCATTAATCAGATTCTCTATCATATTATTAATAAATTAGTTATCCAATTAAGCCGCAGCTATCAACGCATCTCTTTTATTCTATCCGTTTATTAAACTCTTTATGACTTTATCGATATGTTCAATGCACTGCTTCAATTCAAATTTTGATTTGTCGGCTTGTTTGAGGACCTCAACAAACAAGATTTGTTCATCCATACTAGGAACAGGAACTTTCATTTTCTTGATATCTGAGAATACGATATCAACTTGATTTGTAGAACCAGTTACATATTGCCTGTATATTTCTGCTTGCGTATCATTTAAAGAAAGGTACGTATTAAGCACTTCTGGAAGAATCACTGCTCTATCTGTTGACAAGGCAATCACATGTCCGTCATTTATGTAGGTATTATTGTCTGAAGGACAAATAAATACACAACATCGTCCAAGAGTACCATTTCCAGTTGCATTCAAGAGAACATCTCCTGATTCAAGTATTCTCTTCCTAACTGGGATTTCCTCGTTGTGGTATTTTATATTACCCAAACGTTGACCATCCCAATGGATACATGCTTGATTAATCACTAAGACAGAAGAAGATTCAACATATTTTGGCGTTATCCCCTTACTCATGATTGGACAAACCGATTCAAGGGTTTGCTTATTATGAGTATTATAATACATCTCGATAAATTGCGATTTGAAGTCGCCAAATTTTGATTTATCTACCTGTTCTGCTATGAAAACGAATTCAAGTTGTTTGTCCATTGGCGGTAAGATACAATCAAAGTTTCTTAACTCAGTGAGCGGCATTCGTGGCATTTTAGTACCTCCAGCTATATCATTTGCATAATTAACGAACTGATTACCCCGCAACAGATGACTCAAAAATACTTTATGCAATTTACTAGGCTCTGGACGTAATGGAACCAGTTCTGTCGTTGCCATTCCAGGCTCATCTGGTATCACAACCTTGTTTAAATAAGGCCTTAATTTTGAGAATAGTACATTCCCTTCATCAAAGGATTGAACAGATAAAGCATTCTCAACATCTTCATAGACCTTCTCTATTATCCTACCAGTATTTGATTCTATCATATCAAGATTCAATAGCCAGATTTTGCCAGATAGTTGCTCTTTAGAAGGCATTTCCGGGGCGACATCTTTAATCTTAGCAGTCTTCCAACCTTTTGTATTCGTAACAGGATTACCAAACATCTCGATAAATTGCGATTTCACCATTTCATCAGTGGTAACAAGCAACTTTTTATAAGCCTCTTTTAACCGATAAGCAGCCCAAAGCTTATCCGATATGTCTCGCATTTCATCAATTGATGGTAATTCAAACTCATATTCAAGAAGTGTATCTTTAGAAATGCGTTTTGAGTTCATCCCATCAGCATGTTTATTAGCATATATCCAAAAATGCTCAGAATTAAGCATAAAAGGGATATACCTAATTAAATCTTCACGCGAATATCCTATCGTTTTTTGTGTGTCTTCTTTTAAACGAAGAATAATAGAATCTCCTGAAGTTATGCCATCAAAGAATACAATGCCAGCACGTTTAAGATATACGTTTCTTCGTGCTATTAAAATATCATTTGCTTTGAATGCCTTAGCCGAAGTAGTCAATAATTCCGTCCCCTGAAAACGAGTCATAGGATTGGTTCCCCACTATCGTAGTGTTCCAATCCTATGAATCTGTCATAATCAGACCGACTCGGATTTTGGACAGAAATAGATATAGGATTGGCTATTGAACTTAAATTAATTATTTTCATGGAATAATAGATTTGTTAAGGAAGAATATTCTTTTGACAATTGGCTGTGACTTGATTTCCAATTTTCCACGGCCTCGTCATAGTTTAAGAATTCCTCTGATTTTCCCTCTACAAAGAGAGATACAGAAAGT
>OCPS01002344.1_pt1 | contig 12885 bp, 15 predicted proteins | sample 1538651 | NCBI WGS metagenome assembly OCPS01 (sample SAMN04571715, study PRJEB22368) | human gut metagenome | biome: human gut; material: stool | host: Homo sapiens | place: Luxembourg | collected 2012-09-21 | reverse complement strand
ATGGATTTGCATACTGTCGGATTAGTGGTTCGTATGCTCCTACTTCTGCACTAACCGAAGAAACCGTACTGGAATTATCCCCACCTGTCATGCATAGAAAACCACCAAATAAAATGACGATAATCAAAATCATAACCGCAATCCAACCACCTGCAGTCAATGCACTCAGTAATGCTTTTGTAGCTTCAATCAACGCTTTTATCGCATGTGTTACCGCTTTTGCTGTCTTTTTCACTGCAATCGTGGTATCCCGTGCTGTCTGTCTTGCTGTCTGCATTGCTTTTTCTGCCTTTTTCATGGAATAATGCATTGCCCGGACAGAAGCATTTGCTGTCTGCTCCGATGTTTTGATACTGGTCCTTGCTGTTTGTTCTGCAGTCTTGACCGCTTTCCCAGAAGTCTTGATGGTACCTTTTCCGGTATTCTTTACTACCTGTTCCGATGCTCTCCCGGTCTTGATGGTTCTTTTATCTCGCTCAATGGTCTTGATTTTTTTGACAGCAAGTTCTTTCCCCTGCTCCTGTGCCTTTTCTTCGCCTGAAGACGGTACTGGTCGTATTTGTTCTTTCGGCTGGTAAACTGTTTCTTCGCCTGTCGAAGAAACAGAAGCTTTCTCTTTCTTCCGTTCAATAATCTTTCCTGCCTGTCTGCGTACCTGATGCCCTGTTTTGTGAAAGATGCGGTCAGCATACTCGCTGGCCGCATCTTCTGCATACCCCACTGGATTATTCTCTCTGTCATTAGGTCTTTCTGTCGATTGCATGACATTTTCTTTTGTTCTGACATAGGACTGCTTAATATGGTCTGTCACTGTAACCGTCTTATCTAATACTTTAATATCCTTATGGACTTGGCGTGTTTTTATCTTACGATCCATCGCTTTTCTCCATTTGAATCTTTATCTAGCGTTCATGATTAGTTTCTTTTTTGCTCACCTGTGGCAGTTCCCGGCAGTATTCCGGATACTTCATGCGGATTGCTTCATAAAAATATGGTGCATAGCCACAATCGAACATCTCGTATGGGGTAGACAGACTTTCTTCTCCCTTCTCCACATATCCATTCCACAAGTTGAAAGCCAGTCTGGTCAATCGTGCCGAACCGCCTGTCTGCCACCCTTCATGCAGTGCTTCCGGTTTAATCAAACGCTCCTTAAAATCAAACATGCGGTCAACATGGTTTCTGGTATCTTCAGAAATTCCCACACAATAGAAAAATGAACTGTAATAACTGTCATGTTTTCCGCATTTTGCTAACATCTGATAAAAAAACTTTTCGTGTTCCTTTGATGAAAATCTGATTTCTGACATATTTCTCTCCTTTTCCGGCACTAAAAAACGCCACAAATTGTGACGTTTTCCAGTGCCATTCTCTTAAATTGATTATTGAAGTTACATTCTTCCTCGGTTGATACTGTCCTCTCCCGGCTTTGTGGTCATCAATTTATACAATCTTGTATTGGTTGGGAATCTATTGACGAACGGTACAAGCGAACTTCCATATTTCACCAGACCACAACCGGCATCTGCATTTGTGATATATCCCATTTGCTCTGTAGAAATATTCAAAAGTGTCGCCAACTTTGCTCTGTCCGGCTCTGCCTGATTAAGCATCACGATATACTCACTGTTGGAAATCATCGTACTTGCAAGAACAGAATCTAACAGATATTCCACGTTCTGTGTGATTGCTGTCGGGAATGCATTACGCTTACGAAATCTTCGCCATGCAGAGTTAAAAAATGCTCCGGAATACTCATTTTCAAATACTACATGAAACTCGTCTAAGAAAATATGGGTTCGCTTTCCCTGTTTCCAGTTCTCCGTTACCCGGTTCAACATTGCATCAGTGATTACCAGAAGTCCCATGGTCTTTAACTGTTTTCCTAAATCCAGAATGTCGTATACCATGATACGGTTATTCACATCAACATTACTTTCATGTGCAAATGCGTCCAGACTTCCATTGGTAAATAATTCTGATACCAGTGCCAAATCCTGTGCTTCCGGTTCTTCCTGTTCTAAAAATTTTTCACGCAGCACCCGCAAAGTCGGCACTGCTCCGCCATGCTGATATTCCTCATAAACTTCTCCCACACATCGGTCAATAATGGAACGTTCCTTTGCATTGATTCCTTTTTTATCCAACTGCTCAAACAAAGATAAGATAAACTGTGACTTCTCAATTACCGGATCAACGCCATCTCCATATCCGTCTACCATATCCATTGCATTGATGTGGTCCCTGCTTCCTGCAGCAATACGAACCACTTCTCCGCCCATTGCTTCAACCAACGATGCATACTCTCGCTCTGGATCACAAATCAGGATATCGTCCTGCGTTGCCAGTGCCAGGAATACAATCTGCATTTTTGCATTAAAGGATTTTCCACTTCCCGGCACACCCAAAAGGAATGAGTTCGGGTTCAAGAGTTTTTCTTTATTGCACATGATTAAGTTGTGAGAGATTGCATTTTCTCCACAATAGATGCCGCCTGCGTCCATAATCTCCTGCACCCGGAATGGCATCAACACTGCCACGCTCTCCGATGTCAGCGTGCGGACTGCCGGAATCTTTCGGTGTCCGATGGGAAGTGCTGTATTTAGTCCGTCCATTTGCTGAAATTTCAAAACTGAAAACTGGCATAACTTTTTCCGTCCAATGGTCAGAAGTGTTTCCGTATCTGCGTCAAGCTGCTTTTTCGATTCTGCAGTATGCACCATAGTCAGTACACCGAACATCATACGCTGGTCACGTGTAGTCAGATCGTCCATGAACTCTTTACTTTCTTTTCTCTGCTGTTCCAAGTCTGCTGTTCCAAGTCATAAGGAATCACTGCGGAAAAGTTATTGTTGGCATTCTGCCGTCTCTGCCAGTTTGTGATATTTGTCTCCACGCCAAGCAGACGTTTTTCCACTTCCTGTACTGCTTCATCAGTCGGGACAGGAATCACATCAATGCTCAACATCAGATTCCGGTTCATGTCGGTCAGTTCTGCTATCATATCGTCTTTAATATAAGAAGCATACTCCCGAAGAAAAAGTACCCTTCCATAACGATCTCCCATGCGGAAATAGTCTTTTTCAAACTCAAAAGTATCCGGGCAGATATAATCTTTGAAGCTGTGCCCTTTTCTCATACTCTCCTGAATATCAAAATGGAAACCCGATTCTTCTCCGGTACGGTAAAAATCATGCAGAATCCGTAACTTATCTTCTCCATTTACCTCTGCACATTTGGAACCCAGTCTTGCAAAATGGCTGTTCAGCTCTGTTGTCACTCGCGCAAAATAAGTTCTTGCTTCTTCGATCGTTTTCTTATAGCAGGATACTGTCACATATTTTTCCTGCACCATACTATTAGAACTGGTTGCCTTATCTAAAAGCATGTTGTTATACTCTTTCCGGTATAAATCCAGTCCGTCCTCCTGCATCGGAATCAGGATTGCTTTTTCAAAATCCACTTTATTCAAGCGACGATTATTGATCGTTATTTTTGTTGTTCCACCGCAATCGAACGAATTTAATAAATCCATATATTCCAGGAACATTGTTTCCTTATCAACTTTGCTCGCCACTGCATAGTTAATATCGGTAAATTTATAAGTACGTGCAAATTTATTTCTCCCGATTTTAAAAATCCCCTCTGACCAGATGGTCTCGATGGGAATTACCTGCTGTACGCTTCTTGGAATTACAAATTTTTCTTTATCCTGCTTGAAGATATTACTCAGCGTTTTTATCATTTTTCTTGCGTCCCTCCTTCTTCAGACTTTCTTTCTCATATTTTTTAATGACTGGTTCTACTGCATCAAAATAAAGATTTTCTGACCGGAACACCAGTTTTTTCGGCATCAGGATTTCTGATTTAATCCATGCCCAGATAAACTGCTCTGCTGTCATTCCATGGTATTTTACAAATCCAAACACCACACAAGGGGCAGCTTCCAATACACAAATCCAGCTCACTGTTTCCCTAATACTGAAAAGATAAACTGTCTCAGGGACAACCCGAAAAAGATTGCCTCTGTGTAATTCCTGATTTCCTTGTTAATTTTTACTTCCAAAACGATACACCTCCAAATCGCACATTTGTTATATTTTTCCTGTTCTGTTACACTTTGGGTAAATGAAAGGGGGACTGACCTATGCCAATCACTGTTATGATTTCACTTGTTGTTACCGTTGCTCTATTCCTGATTTCTCTGCTGTTTCGGATTGCTGCCAGATTAAATCTGACCTTACCGCTGTTATACTTCCTTGCTGTTTCCACGATTCTGAATCCATGGGCAGCAACTCATGAGAAACTTGCATTTGCAATCCTCTATCTGCTGACTGCCTTTTCTGTTCTCAGCTGGATTTTTGCTCTGCGACGCAAATGGCAGGAACATCAATACTACAAAGTTATGAAAGACGATATGTCCTTCCAGATTTCTCGTGCCAGACAAAGAGGGATTCCTTTAGATTCTGTTCATTTTGATTCTCAGGGGAATATGCGGTATAACAATAGCAACAACATTGTAGAATAAATTTTAAGGATGCTTTCGGGCGTCCTTTTTACAATCCCATCATTTCCCTCACTACCCTGTCTGACATCTTCACCGCACCGACCAGTACAAGCATATTGAAAATCAACTCTCCAATATAGCTCCACACCATAGTGACTGCTGCTGCATCTGGATTGACAACTGGCGGTGATGATGCAAACAATGAAAATATAATGCAGGCAAGTACCACGATTGCTCCCTCCAGACACACTGCTGCGTATGACTTCAAAAAACTTCTTCCGATATTCTGACTCGGCTCTCCTGCAAATGAAGATAATGGAATCGGTGCAATCGCTGTGTAAAGATACAATCGAAAAAATCTTCCATATACACTCATAATCATAATGAAGCTCAGAACTGTAATAAAAAGTCCACCGATCAACGTCACCGCCCATAGAGGAATACTTTCAAAAAATCCACAATCTTCTACCGCTTCTATGATTTCGTCCGGTAAAACGGTATCTTCCGTACTTCCAAATCCTGCGGTCTGCATAATCGTACTGGTCACTCCTTGTATGATATTGAATAATGCCATCATCAGCTCCAGTCCATACGTGACTACGCCTTTTGTAATCGCAAAACGGATAAAAATTTTCAATGCATGTTCCGGTCTTTTTACCTCTGTAAAACTTCCACAAGTCTTGACCACTCCGACTACAAAGAAAAGCACTAACAAAGCATAGCCGATTGCCTGCAATGCTCCATGGATCTGCACAATCACCTGCCAGATACCGCCACCCTTAAAGGTTTCCGGTGACTGTGTGAGTATCTGCCAGATTTCTGCAAGTTTGCTGTTCCAGGTATCCAAGGCATTTTGCAAGTTCTGTACTACCCAGTTATCTGACACCTTCTAAACACCTCCTGTCTTAGCCTGGGCGGTGCGATTCCTTTCGGGCCTGCACCGTCCCGTTTCCTTATTTCCTATTCTTCTTAACCTGTAATCAGATTCAGGATTTCTTTTGCAAATGTAATAATAACACCGCCTGCAAGTGTCAGGAATCCATTCGCTCTCTGGCTTGGATCATGAGATTTCAGTGATAAACCGACCTGCACAATTCCAAATCCCAACAAAATCATTCCGATGGCACGAATCAGTCCAAAGATAAACGTGGACAGATTATTGATAACGGTCAGTGGATCGTCTGCCGCAAATACGGTACTTGCTCCTGCTGTCATAATCAGTACCATTGCAATATACACTGCCATGGCACGTTTCATTTTTGCTGTCATTGGCAGCTTCTTCGTTGATTTTGTTGTTTCTTTCTTCTCCTGCTTCTTTCGCATATCTAACTTCATTTTTTTGATAGCCTCCTATATATTTTTCTTGGATTTACTGATATTTCTGAATGATTTCTTCCAGATCTTCATCGGATAATAATTCATAATCTTCCACTTCCAGAGAATCATCTGTGAACTCGCCTTCCAAGCTGTCTCCCAGTGAAATACTTGCCACTGCCCGGTCAACTGCTCCATGCAGATATGGTTTTCCGTTTCCGTCAGTTGTAAGTCCCACATTGGGGTGCTTTAAAATATCAAATTTCTCGTCTAAAATTGGTCTTTCTCCACGAATAAAAAGAATCGCATATCGGTTATCCAACATGCGAACTTCATCGGGTGTCATCAGCTCCCGCCCTGTATTCTGATAATTGGTGGAATAGTTCCCGGAATGTCCCGTTGACTTTCCATAGGTATTCGTGTCAATCGTTGCCTTTCCCAGAAGTTCGCTGACATATTTATGCGTCCCCTGCTCGTTGCCACCCAAATATAAAAATTCGTCACAGTTTCCCATAATGCTTTCCCACTGCTTTTCGAACAATGCCTTTAACTGTGCCAGATTCTGCAAAATAATACTGACTGACACTTCTCTGGAACGCATAACGGACAGAATCTTATCAAAGTCATCAGGCAGTGAAACATTTGCAAATTCGTCCATGAGGAAATGCACATGAACCGGAAGTCTTCCACCATATTTATGGTCTGCCAGATAGAACAACTGCTGAAATAACTGGGTATATAAAATTGACACCAGAAAGTTGTAACTGGTGTCGTTGTCCGGGATTAACGCAAATAAAGCCACTTTCCGCTCTCCCAGTGATGGCAGGTCTAAATCATCTGTTGCAGTCAGTGCTGCCAGACTGGATAAGTTGAATTTCTCAAGTCTTGCGGCTAATGTGATTTGAATGGATTTTAATGTCTTGGCACTACCAGAGTGATAATCTTTGTAATACTTTACTGCGATATGTTCCGGGTTCTTCATTTCCAACCGCTCAAACAATTCATCAAGCGGTGACTGGTACTGGTCATCGTCCTCTCTGACTTCTCCGGCACGAAGCATTTCCATTACCATCGGGAAATTCTGTTCTTCTTCCGGTGCTTCATATCTCAGAAAGAAAATCAGTGCCAGCAACAGCATAGAAGCTGCGGTATCCCAGAATGGATCGTTAGACTGACTGCCTTTTGGTGTAGTCGCTTTGAACAGGTTCGTTACCAATCTCTGCACATCGTTATCGTCCTTCAGATATACAAACGGATTATAGCAATGGCTCTTTTCCATATTGATCAGGTCAAGCACTCTTACTTCATAACCTTTTTCTTCCAGAAGATACCCGGTATCTCTCAGATTTTCCCCTTTGGGATCTAAAACTACAAATGACGTATTCGCCTGGAGCAAATTTACTTTCGCAAAAAACCTCGTCTTTCCGGAACCGGAACCACCGATCACAACCGTCAGCAAATTTCGCATATGCTTCCGCATATTGTAGCTGATTCGTACATGCATAGTCAGCAACTTATTTTTTGTAAATCGCTTCTCCCTGTATCTGCGATTGATTTTCTTCACATTCCCCCATTTGGCAGAGCCATGTTCTTCACCTCGTCGGTAATGTTTCTTGGTAGAAAGATAAATCCCAATTCCCATACCGTAAGACAGCAAAAAAATAAGGACAGTTTTTTCACTGTCCCCACATAACTGAACGGAAAACGGATGGTTCATCGCTTCCGGGACTCCATCCAGAATCCCCATAAGACCAGACGAAAGATAAGGTGCGACAAGTAACGCAAACCAGATAACCGGGATAATTCCAATCACTGCTAGTATCAAACCACTCTGCTCATCATCGTTCTTCATGACTTTCATTAAGACGTCATCGACAAGCTCCGTATCTTTTCCCTCTTTCAGCATCTGATTCCGCTTGTCCTTCAGGGAATGGAACACTACACCGCTCTCATATTTATCCAGTTCTAACGTAATCGTATCACTGCTCATTTTGCATTCTCCTTTCCCTAATTTTTCTAGCGTGCTTCTTTTCTATGTTGTCCTCTGGATTTCTGTTCTTTCTTTTCAGGCTCTGGATTTTCTTTCTTATCTTTCACATTTTCAGAACTGTCTTGCCCGGTTTTTTCAGTCTCTGACTGTCGGTAAGTTGCATTCCGATTCTGATCCAGTACCTTTGCCATTCTTGCAGAAATTGCATTCGCTGCATCTCTGACTCTGGAAAGTTCCACTCTCACTTCCTGAGTCTCCATTTTTTCAAAAAACTCTGGTGCATGTAAAAAATTATATCGACTGGTATCCATTCCATATTTTTTACACAACATATAAGACGCACACGATACATGAAATGCATCTTCATTTTTATCATAGTGTGGATTTCCATCCGCATATCCGGCAAATAACAATTCCGGCACAAGATTCTGAAAGATTTCCTGTGCACTCATCCCTTTTCTTACATAAATACAACCTTCTTCCGGTTTAAAAAATGCTCCTTTTTCATCCGGCATCTGTTCTGGTTCTGCTGCAACAATATTTACCGGAGGGGTACTGACTAACGCCCGGATTAAATCATGTTCTTCATATTCTGACTTTTGAATTGTAGTATCGGACATTGTTGTCTGAGAAATATCATATAGCTTTTTCGCATTATAATAATTTCCAACTGTACCATCTTCACGCTTATATGTTTTTCCCGGCTCTAAAATCAGAACTGGATTCTGTCGTTCCATACGTTTTAAATAAAATCCATGATCTCTCCAGTATCCATAGTCACCTAATTTCTGTGCATCTGGTCTTTGTGCCAGAATCAGAAGTGCATTATTGGTAGCATATCGATCAAAGGTACTCTGTACATCCAGATACTTCTGCAGCATTTTCCCATCCGTTGCCACTTGTGCGGTTACCTGCTCTGACAACTCATAGCAGCGATTCCTGTTATTTCTGCTTTCTGCAATAAATGCCTGTACCTTTTCATTCTGTGGTACAGCCGATGCATTTAATAAAGAATCAAAACTATTATCCATAAAATTTACCTCTCTTTCCCTTTCCTTGGTTTTCGTTTCTGTTGTGGCTGCTGGTGGCGAATCTGATTCCGGTCTTTATTTCCCTGATTTCTCACCGGATCATTTCTATTCTCACGCCGCTCCGCTTCTTTCTTCCTTGCATTCTGTATTTCCCGAAGTTCCTTTCTGACCGATGGTTTCTCTGGTTTTTCCGGGGTAAATAACTTAGAAGTACCCTCTGCGGTTTTCTCTTGCTTCTTTGAGGTAGGCTCGGACAGACGGGATTTGGTCGTCTTTGCCAAAGAGGGGTTTTGCTCCTTACCCTCTTTCTTCACCGACTCTCCAAACAACTCGTCCATAAGCTGATCCTCCTTGGATTTCTGCGGATAATCTTTTTCCGGCTCTGCCTGTCCCTGTTTTTCTTGCTGAACCTTCTGCACGTGTCCGCTCAATTTCCGTCTTAATCTTCGCTGCTTCTGTTACAGATGCAAACTGGAATCTATCTACGATACGGTTGATTCTTGGTGCATCTTCTTCCTTTACAATCACATCTACCAATCCGTCACTGCTTCCTCTTGGATTTCGGACTGCACAGTACAACACGCCATATCGTTTTGCTTCCTGCACAAACTGCTTCAGATCACTTTCTTTCACTGAAAATACCGTCAGTGGTCTACCCGATTTGACCAGTGTTTCAAGTCTTACTCTGCCTTTTGTCTTTTTCTTCTCTTTTAAGACTGCATACAGCATCACTGCCAGATGCTTCGCTCCTGTACCACTGATCTTCAATGCTACTTCACCGACTTCCAACGACATTCGCACCACCTGGTCAGCGGCTTCGCCTGATGTGTTCATGGCTTTGTTCCTCCTTCTTCTCTTTTTCTTCTCGCACCATCTTAAATTTTTCTTCGATTACCTTGGAACGTGCGGCGATTCCATCACAAAGTGCTGCCTCCTTTCTGAGCGTTCCAATTTTCTCTGTTAGAACTTTTATCTGCTCCTTCATTTCCTGTATTTCTTCTTCCGGTCTGTCTGCCCGGATCTTATAACGCAGGTGTTTCCGCTCCTCCACACACTGCTCCATTTTCTTCTGTAAACTTTCTTTCAACGAAAAAAACTGCTCCGCAGTATCAATGTGATAATGGCAGAGCAGCTTCGTCTCTTTTGAAATGGTATTCAGTTTTAATAAATCCTCCCGGAACAATACATGCACCTGTTTGGCAGATATTGATGGGCGATTCTTCGGCAGGATTCCCAAAAGATAACAGTAATGCAGATACAGTCCCCGAAGTCCTCCGATCTTTCTTGTCTGCTTGAAGTTGCCGGATACCCGAATCCGGTAATGCCTCTGAACCGGAATTTTCTTCTCGACAGGTAATTCATTTTCTTCCAGAATCCGAACCCTAATTGCTTCCAGTGAATAATTCTCTCCAAAATTCCGCTTTAACTTCAGACCACGCTCCCGCCCTTCCGGACGAATGGTAATGTCTTTCCCGAACTTAAAAGAATATCCTTTTTCCCGCAAATAAAAAAAGAACTGTTTTTCAGTCCTCGCCTTTCGGATTGCCTCGTCAACATCTGCCTTTACCATGCTGTGATAACTCGGCTTCCCATCCTGTTCTGCCTGCCACTCGGCATAATGTTTTCCTTTTCCCTGTTCTGGCTGCCTCACAACCGATAACTGGTATTCTTTACATAAACGGTCTGACACCATCCGCATATCCCGGTAATCCTGATTTGTCCTGTGGTATCTTTTCCCATCAATGAATGAAACTGAGTTCACCACAAAATGGTTGTGCAGATGATTCGCCTTATCCAAATGAGTCGCAATCAATACCTGATACTGACTGCCCCACAATTTTTCTGCCAGCTTCTTTCCAATCTCATGTGCCATTGCCGGATTACATTCTCCCGGTGCAAAAGACTGATATCCATGAAATGCAACAATCCCGCCTTCCTTTCCAAAACGCTTTTTGACTGCAATCATTTCTTCTCTGGCAGTTGTCGGTGCACAATTAATTCCCGATACATACTGTTCCATCAGTTCTTCTGATTCTCCGACAAGCTCTGTTTCTACGGATTCGGATTGTTCCCGTCTGGTCTTTTCGGCATTCACCGCATAGGTAATCACATCATTAAGTCCCTGTAATTGCCCAGTTTCACTTTCTAAAACCAGTTCTTGGTTCATCTGTTCTTTGGTCTTATCTGTATTTTCCGCATAATTGATGACTTTTCCAATCCAACCTTTGATGCTCCAGATGGATGTCACTGCCATGATTCATTTTTCTCCGGAAGTATCACTGCTTCTGTAATCTTACGGACTGCTTCATTGAACTTCCGCACTTCCTGATCATATCGCTGCGCATCTACCACATTTAATACATGTGCTTTCTGTGCAATTTGATTTAAGTTATTTCCAATCTTATGAAGTTCCCGCATCATCGCATAATAATCTGGTGGCGGTGCGTCTCTTGGAACAACACCAGAAATCAACTGTCTCAGATAAGATTCCCGGTTCAGTCCGCTTTTCTTTACTTTCTTATCCAACGCCTCCGCTTCTTTTTTGTTCAACCGGAAAAGGATTGCTACATTACGTTTTCTCAACGCTCCATCTCCTTTACTTTCTGTATAGAATCTGGTTCCTGGCGAATCTGGTGTTTTTCTTTATCGTAGCTGTAAACTCTGTCTGAAAGGACTTCCTGCCGTTCCACTTCATTTTTATTTACTTCCCGTACCATTTCACCAAGCATTTTCGGTTCCATCTCTCCATTATCTGGAACAATCAGAACTTCATGCACCGATGACGGCAAAACATAGAATCCTTCTGGAAAAAGTTGTTCCAGTTTATTTAAAACTTCTGGTTGCGTAATCATAGATGCCCCATATTGCTTTTCTACATTCGTAAGCGCATACAACATATCATGTGAACGAAATCCAAATTCAACACTTTCATTTAAAAGATTCGTTGCATGTCCTTCTTCATTAAAAATACTCAACATCATTTCGTCCATTGACTGAAGAATCGGTGTATTTACAGGCTGGGTATTTGCTCTGGCCTGATGGAACATTTCTTTTGCATCCACATTCCACATCTTAAGATGTTCATTTTTCACCTTCATAGTCGCTTTTCCATCGTTAGACTCTACCGGAAAATCCACATAACAGATAACCGACAGATCTTCGATATTTTCATGAGGCATTTCCTGTAACATTCGTTTGTTTGCCTGGGTGTTTACAAGCATCACTGCCAGATGTTCCTTCACTGAATCATAATCCATTGGGTTGATACCACAGTCCACAAATGGGGCATTACCTGCTTCTTCCATGCATTTTGCAATTTCATTCATCACTTTCTCAACGGGTTCGCCCAGACGTATTTCATTAAAGAATGGCTCTACATAAACAACTGGGCACACATTTTCTTCCTGTAGTCTTACCTGTACTCCTATCATCTGGACTCCATTATTTTTATTCATCTGCATTACCTGAAATTCTGCATTCTCATATTTAGCTGGGAGAAAATTCCGAATGTCTTTTGCTACACCTTCCGCAAATACCTTTTCTGCTATCATCTCTTTTACAATCATTTCTTCTGTTCTCCCTTCTTCTTGTTCATTTTCTTTAAATATTCCTGATACCGTCTTTCTGCTTTCTTCTTGTCTTTCATTGATACTTCAACCTGCATCTTGTATCTCCTTTCTTTTTGTCTACTGAATCTTGTTAATCTGCAACAGGCACATCAACACTACTCCTATAATGCCACCTACTAATACTCCACAAATAAACTTCAACATTGTTACTTTCTCCTTTTTCATTTTCTGAGGGTTTCAGGGATTCTCCCTGACAAGCTGCCGCAAACTGCCAGACAGGGAACCTGTGTGGCAATCCAAAGGCGTTGCTTGCTGGTATTGTGTATTCTTCTGCACCCGTCTCACTGTTCCGGGTATCAGAAGATTTACTTGCCGAAAAAGCACTTGCTTTTTTATTCTTTCAGTTCACAAATCCCGCAAGTTTCACACAAGTATTCACACTTTGTGCATCGTACATTTTCATCAGTTGCCATA
>OCPS01002324.1_pt1 | contig 12983 bp, 17 predicted proteins | sample 1538651 | NCBI WGS metagenome assembly OCPS01 (sample SAMN04571715, study PRJEB22368) | human gut metagenome | biome: human gut; material: stool | host: Homo sapiens | place: Luxembourg | collected 2012-09-21 | reverse complement strand
GTAGACAAAAGAAAAGATAACAGGACTATAAATTATAGAAAAAGGTTGTGCCAACGTTTTGACACAACCTCTTTTTCTTTTAATACTATTAATTATGAAGCAAAACAGTTTAACCGACATACAGAAAAGCTGTGCGATGACGAAGGGAGATGTGAAACATGTGATTGAAGCGCTTGTAGAGGAGGTTCAGGAAAATCTGGCTAACGGAAACAAGGTGAAACTGAATCAGTTTGGTACGTTTTACATGACATTTTGTTGTCCGGGAGTAGCTACTTCGGCAGAGTGTACGGTGAAGAATATCAAGCGGGTGAATATCCGTTTTGTACCGGATAAGGATCTGAAACTGGTAAACAATAGTCATGCTGCTACGCGAAGTTCGGCAAATGTAACCTTTGCCTTAGAGAAATTGGAAGATAAGGAAGGCGGATCATCGGATGGAGGTAATTCCGGCGGCAACTCCGGTGGTGACGGTGGCCTGAATGAAAATCCTCTGGGATAGCTGATTCGCATTAATAACTAACCTAAACTATAATAATCATGAAAAAATTATCTTTGGATACTGTATTGAAGATTGTCATCGCTATTGCCTCTGCCGTTCTGGGTGCCTTGAGTGCTCATGCCATGACGGCGATGAAGTGTATTTAACGTGACCTTTATTTAATATCTTATGAGAAAGATTGATCTAATCGTCCTTCATTGCAGCGCCACCTGCGCTGACCGTTGCTATACGGAATATGACTTGATCACTATTATATACGTAAGAACGGAAGCATCAAGAGCCTCCGTCCCGTTGATAAATCCGGTGCGCATGCCCGTGGCTATATACTATTTTATATAATTTAGGTATCTTGTTAGTATGATATAAAAATGAATTGTAACTATTGCTTTGAAAGTAGTAATTTTCAATAAGTAGCAATTTTACATTTGGACTTTCTTCTATTTTTAAGTATGCTTGTGTATGTTGAACATTAAAAAATATAGCTATGAAAGAATTGATTAAAAAGAAAACAGCCGATAAGAAGCGATTGATAAATGAAACAATTATCCAAAGGTATTTCCCATCAAAGATTATTGGATTTACACCAAAGAACTTTCACTCATAAAAAGTTATTATTATAGATTTAGAACTGAAAAAAGCTAACTTATCCGTAATTAGATAGGTTAGCTTTTTTGCGTTAGTTATAGTTTCAGAGGGCTATTCCCACTTAAATGTATAAGTTGTTGTATAGGTATCAGTTATGCCACCTGAACCATTTTTCTCTATATTATTTACTGTGCAACTTTCTAAATACCCATCTTTATCTAATTTATAAGTAAATGTTGCTGTTTCTTCATAATTTCCTTCTTTATAAGTACTTTGTTTGGGGAGCTGAGTAGCACGCATACCAACTAATTCTGGATGTGCTAACATGACTTTGAAGTCATCTTCCACACTTAAAACCATTAAAGGGAAGTAGCCTTTGCAAGTTTCATTACCATAGGTAATAATTTCTGATGATTCCTTATCATAATCCATCTTTGTGACTTTACCATTTTCCCAAGTAAGAGTTCTTGTATTTGAATCGTACTCGTCACTGTATTGATAAGTAATCAACTGCTTGGATGAATTGTAGGCAAATGAATAATCTCTGCCATTTGATTCTGAACCACTTCTAACTAAGCCATCGGTAAGTGAATAAGTAATAGATTCACCATTAGAACTTTCTTTCACGGTGTTTTCACCCCAAGTAATATTAGTAATATCGCTATTGCTGCTATCATAATCCTTTTCAACTATGGATATTAATCTACCTTTGCTGTCGTATGAAAAAGACCATGTATTTGTATCGTGCCCATTCGTCTCTGTTAATTCTACCAGTCTTTTCTGATTGGTAATAATTCCATCATCATTTTTAGTAGGTTCTTCATCATCACTACTGCATGATGCAAAATTCACGCTAACAAGGATAGCTATTAAAGCCATTCCTAATAATTTTAATGTTTTCATAATTGTTTTATGTTTTTAATTAGTTAATTTATAAAGCCAACATATCCGTTTATAACGTCCTATTTATTTCGAGAAAATAGATAATCGCCTAAGACAAGATTTCCTGTTTTGTCAAATGAATAGTTATCAGTTTCTGTCTCATCTTTGCCGCCATAGACAATAGTGATTTGCGTTTCTGTAGCACTCCATGAGATTTTATATTTTTCTTGTGGTTCACCATAGGTATTAACCCAAGTATAAGCTGACCCATCAGAATTGAAAGTAAAGCAAATTTGTTCCTCTTCTGAATTTACTTCATACCAAGTACCAATCAGTTTGCTTACGTTTGAATCCTCGTTGTCATCATCACTGCAAGCCATAAAGTTTGCGCACATTACTATGGCTAATAATGCCATTCCAATAAATCTAAATGTTTTCATATTGATATAATCTATTTGTGCCTCTATGTTCCCAATAGATAGCATTAGTAAATAAGTTCTGGATAAGTGTGAGGAACACAGTACGATACTGCACACTTATTAATAGGTAGATATACTTTCTGTTTTGTTTGCCTGTATTATAGCCAATGTTCCCTATTGGCCATTATATAATAAAAGAAGCGTGGGAACTATTGCTATTACTGCATTGAGGCTCTGGACTGCCTTTACCCAATAATAAACAATAGCCCACGCCAAACGATATATAGACTATCCTTGTAAGAATAGGTATATAACATTGACGTGAGCGTTCTTGCTTATTATCTTGGGTAATAGAATTGTCCAGATTCCAATGCAAGATAATATCAATAACGCTCTTTCGTTAACTAAATATGTCCTTCCAACTCCCTAACTCAATAGGTCATTGGAATTGATGCAAAGTTACTAAATTACGTTTGATTAGCAAGAACTATTGTTTATTAAATCACTTGGTGAGCAGTTCTTCTTCATAACTTCAAGTAGGTATAAAAATCAGAAGCCGCCATATAAAAGCAAAATTCTGAAGATTTCCACCTGCCATAAGCTACAGTTATATTTGAATCATTTTCTTTTTAATAGTCTATTGGTCATATCTGGAACTTGTTTATAAGTCCGTAATCGTATGTATTTAATAGTCAATGATATATTAGGTACTTTTTTTGAATGGGGTCTATAAAAGTATTTCTTCCTTAAAAAAGTATCTAGCATAAATTACAAACATGGTCGCTGCATGGGACTTTTTGTTACGCTTGCCCCAACATTGAATTAGCTATATTATTGCATCCTCTTTTTGTTGTAAGTATGATATAGCAGATTTATATATATCCATTCTATGTTAGATTTTCTTACATTACAGTTTTTGAGAATACATATCCTTTTCAGAACGGGACAAAATTCTCTATCTCTGTAAATGGTATGGTAATAACAGAAACTTCAAATTTTGTCACGCTCTATATGTAAGATTAGAAACTCAAACAGTCATAAGTCTGCAAAATTTCTTCCTGCCTCAATCCCAAGTATCTTTTAGTAATGCTGACAGAACTATGATTAAATAATTCCATCAACTTAACTAAAGCAAGTTCCGCATTTTCAGAGGATTCAAACACTTTCCTGCCAAAAGTCTTTCTAAGTGAATGAGTTGAGAAATGGTCTATCTTTAAATTGTACTTGCTTTTCAACTCTTTAAATACTATGTTAACCCACTGGATAGAATAGACTTTGTTTTTTCCGGATAGAAAGCACAGTTCATTCAAGTTCTGAATATTCAAGGCAGTATAACAGTCTTTTATGTGCTTCTGAAACTCCATATTAATTCTCACCTCTCTGCGCTTACCAGTTTTCCTTTCCGTAATGACAAACTTTGCATCCTTATCTAAAAGCTTTTGCCAAGTAAGTCGCAATAGGTCAGAAATGCGTAAACCAAAGAATATGCCACACCCAACAAGCAGACTTATTCTGTAGTTCTTATCCCTGTATAATTTCCTCACCAGACTTGTTGCGCTATCCCATTTCAGATAATCGCTTGTTGTATAACTGTTCTTTAAACTCATATTGTTTCAATTTTGTAGGTTTGACTATAAAAGTGAAAGTAAATTCGGAAACCGTTTTGTAATTATCTGATTTTCAACCCACTTTCACTTTTAGATAGAAGTGTAACTATGTTAGAAAGATAAACAGTATTATAATAACCACCAATAAAAGGGGGCAAACAATGCCAATTCCTATTAGCAAAAGAATAATTGCTATTGTAATGCTTATCAATTTTGCATCATTCATAATTCTGTAGTATTTTAAAGTGATTAAAAAGGTCTGTTCCCATATTTATAGTCTAATATGGAATTACACACCCTATCATAAAAAGAAAAACCACCACCAGAACAGAAGTAACTTTCATAAATGGCTGCAAATTCTCCTTTTAATCTTTCTTCTTCTGACAACTGATTATCAAATTTATCTAACCAGTATTTTAAGGCTTGTATCACTTTGATATATTGTAGGTTGTTATCCACATAACCCAATCTGTTTTCCAAGTCTTTAATGTGTTGTATTACTTTATCTATCTGTTTATCCATAGTTTTATAAAAAATAAGAAAGGACACCCAATAAATAGATGTCCTCTCATTAATTAGTCAATAAACCATTTGTAATGCTCATCCCCATGCAAGGCAGCATTAATTCCAACTGCCATTTCAGTAGCATTTAAAGAGCGGTCTAAGAATGAATCAATATAGCTACTCTTATTTGCACCCGTTAATAGGTTGTAGAACTTCCACATATTCAAGTCATTCCCAAAGCTGCCAAAGTTCTCATCATTAATGTAGGCTTTTGCAACACTGTTAATCTGTGTATCGGTAAGCAACATTCTTGGCAGTCTCTTTTGGTAGCCATTAGGTAAACACTGATAAAGCCGCATTTTGCCCAATATTTGTGCAAATTGGTGTTCACTCATTGAAGTATTGCCCAACTGTTGCATCAAATGCAGATGTTTGGCAGGATTGTAGTTGTTGAACAGTTCCAAGGCAGAACGGTAAAGTTCACTTGTATTGCTCACTCTTAAATCATCCTTGTAACCATCTGTAAAGATGCACATGTTGCAACAAACTTGGTTCTTAAAGCCTATTGCCAACCTAAACAACTCTGGAACTTTCTTGCTGTATAAGTTCATTTGATTATAGGCTCTGACCCCTACTATTGAAAGGTTCAACTTGTTTCCCTCAACCGTTTCATAGATTGTAGGAATGTCAATGCTGAAAGCTGCCCTTTCATAATAGATAGTTTTGTCAGATTCCAATAACTGATTGGCTGGCTTATGGATTGCATCAGGCGTGCGCCCCTTAATAACATGAGAGACACGAATATCGGGCGTTCCAATAGTCTCACCATTGTAGTAGGAGTTTGCAGCTTCCCAAACTGTTTCAATAAATGCAGCATGGTTTACTGTAAGCTCATTGTCTTTGGCAAAAACGGGAGTAATGCAGTCATTCTTCAAATGATTCAAGGTAACTTCTTGGGTGTTTGCCTCTATGAAGTGATTTACCCTTTTAGGCGTTGCAGTTTCTTCAATAATGGTTGCTTCTTCTGCAAACTCACCTAAATTCATTCTCTCTCTGTTCTCTGTTGGCATGATAACTAAATTTCTCATATTGATAAAAGTTTAAATGATTAATAATTCTTTTTTATATCAATATTGGGGAGGGGACTTTGAGGGTTGTGTACTATTTCTACAGTCACTCTTATATATTTTAGGTCACTGACTGAATGGAGAGGGGGGGATTTCTGTATTAAGTACCTTATATATCTGTTCTCTTGACTTTCAGCAAAACTAAATATGTGGGAATTTTAAATAAACCAGTCCTTTTAATACCATCAGATATATGGTATTTTAATCAATGATGAAAGTGTGTTGAGTTTCAGCTTTACTTTTTGTCTTATTTATATTCAATACTGCTGCAATGTATTCCAAAGTAATTTCTTGGGGTTTGCTTGTTATTCTATTAGTAAGCAGGCATTTTATATCTTCATCAGTCATACTGCCCAATTTACCAACTATTCCAGTAAGTATTCTATTTCTTCTTCTGACAGTGCCATTTGCCATTATTGTAATCTCATCATTCCTATCTGGTGGAACTATGTCATTGTCAATACACCAATCATAAATAATATGATAGATTCTTGTATCTGTATCATCCTTTTTAAAGTCTGGAATGATGGACTTGTTAAGTATCAGCAAACCATTAGGTATATATTTTATCTGACCAGTTGCCATTTCCAGATACTTATTTAATGTCTTCGTGTCAATTTCCAGTTTATCAGACAGTTCCGTTTTGTTAAGCCCACCCAGATACGGACTCTCACTTATATATTTGTTCGTTTCCTTTTTGCATACAGCCTTTATTTTGAGCAAGAAGTTCTTTAACTTTAGCCTCTCACTGGCTTTGGTAATATTCATATCATCATTAAAGAAACTATTATAAATATAGAAAAAATCCTCATTGCATTTTGTCAAATAATACTTGTTGTATGTCTTGTAGCTACCTTCTGCTATTACATTGTTACTTTTCACTTTATCCATAAGCTTCTTTCTGGCTTTCAGCCTTGAAACGCTTCTCTTTACAGTACTTAATGATATGCCCAATTTGTTGGAAATCTCCTTTTCTGTAACATTGTCTGCAATGGCTGTTTTATAGTTTATCCTTGATTTTATATAGGCATATACTATGGCATCCTTATTATCTATATTATTAATGTCTTTTGTCAGTGTCGTATATTGTTCCATTGTGCGCAAACGGTTGGTTACTTGATTCTTCTTGGTATATGTTATGAATCTCTCCTTTTTTCAGAGCGTTGTTGTATTTACGTGTTCCACCTAAATACCGCTTCAATTCCTTTCTGGTATTGAACAGTCTGTTGTTGTATATCATCATAATGTTATGTTTTTCTCATTAGTTACCTATCTCTATAAATAAAAAATCTGATAATGAAGTGCGTAGCACGAATTATCTATGTTGTAATGTTAGTAGTGTAGTAATGTATAGAGTATCATTTTTCCCCTATACTTGGTGTCAAATTTCCCATGAAGTACAGTTCATTTTTCCTTGGTGTCACTTCACCAAGACTATCACTAAAAAACAGCTGTAATTTACTTCCTTGTGTTGTCTGGCTGACTATGTATGTCAAAACAAGTATTATATGCAGTTTTTGATACTGCCTTATAGAAAGGCTCTGGCAGTCATACATTTTGATGCTGCCAATTATCCAGTTTAAAGTAGAATATAATTCTACGCTTGTTTATCTGCTTCTTTTTCTTTAGAAAACCGTTCATCCTTGCCCATATACCAATTGCTACCTTATTTCCGGTAATGCCATTCTTGAAAGCCATTTCTTTTAATTGTTCAAATGTGTAATACTCCATAATTGAATTGTTAGTTTCATTATATACTGTAGAATCTCCCATGTTTGAGTTACCGTAGGCAGCCTGCTTCTGCCTCTGTTCGTGGTAATTCTTAATCTGATTATCTTTATACGATTATACTCACCTTTGGGCGGTGTCCCTAATCAAAGGCACACTTTCAATAAAGACCGCATCAGTGCCGCCATATTGCTGCTATTTCCCCATGTCGTTGAACTGGAAGGTAAGAATAGCCGCTTTATGCAGCCTTTTTGATTCCAGTCCGTATTTTAATCGTAATCGGATAGGCGGTGTTCGGCAATAGATAGGTAAAACGCTGCATATTAGCGATTATCATAGTCTTCGGAGTATGTGCTATAAAACTTATTAGCAATGAAAAAACTGAAATAAAAAAAGGCAGTCAGTTGTCCTGCTGCCTTTGTGAACCAGTGAGATACTGCTTGAAGCGTTATAATGCAAAAGCCAGTCAGAGTACTATCCAACTGGCTTTTTTAATGTTATGTGCCTAATCTATTCCGACACAAGTTCTGATGAACTTCATTTCTTTTTTTCTGTTTTCAAGTAGCATTGCCTTGAGCTTTTCCGGAGCTTTAGCCCACTCTTCCTCTGTATCCTCTTCTTCAACGTCCATAGTCCTTTTTATTGTCACAGCAAAAGAATCACTTCCTCTCTTTTCAATAAATATGAATATCTCCGCATCTATGTTTATCACACTGGTGTCATATCTGAACAGCCTTTCAATTATTCCGGCATCATGGGTTTCTTGATAAAACACCCCTGCCACTTCCTCTTTCTGTTCCATCTCTATATCCGTTTTCAGAACATCTTCTGTAAAAGTCAAACCAAGCATTTCATAGCGTATCAACTTGGAAGCGAACTCCGCACCATAATGTAAGTAACCGACTTTACATACATCTCTCTCTAATTCAATAATACAGCCTCTTGTACTCATTGCGCAAAATATTTAAAGTTATTATCAAGTATATCCTGCATAAATTCTCCATCTAAGGGGACACTGCAAGGTTCAAGGACACTTCCAGCCTTTGGAATTTCGTATGATTCATCAACCAATCCCGCATCTTTAAGCCCTTGTAGCAAATCAATGGTTTTTCCACGGCAACACATTCTCATTAAGAAATACTCTTCCACCATTTCTGCATTTTGCTTAACCTTTGCCAAAGCTATCATTTTAGCCAACGCATACTCATTAAAATTAATGCTATACTTTTCAAGTAGAGCAAACGAAATACAAACTTCTTTTACTTTCATTTTTTTTACTGATTTAATTAGTTATTCTCTTTTGTATATTTAGTCCAGAGAGCATTTAATTCTTCGTATATAATGGTTTCCTTTGTCTTTCCACCTCTTGTGCCTTTGGTCTTTTCTATCTTTTCCGCATTTTCACGTTGAACATTAGACAGAAAACGGCTCATGTCTTTAGTGAATACAGCTTTCTCTGTATCATCCGTATCCTCATACTTTACAATAATCCAGTCAATAAGTGTACGGCTCTTCAAAAACTCCGCATTGAATGATTTTCTGGCAGCTTCAACAAGTATTTTTCCTCTATTGATACTGTTTGATTTTCTAAGCACTTCATCAATATTGCCGTTGATAGCCCTGACAAGAACAGCCTTGTTTATCTTACTGCCAAACGTAGCCCACTTGGAAGCCGCATCCAGAGAGTAGCCCATGCAGGTCAATTCAGACACAAAGTCCAATGTCGGCAGTTCTTCCTCAACCATCATCTTCACACCCTTTACATAGTCCGCACCTTTCCATGGGGTAGTGGCAATGTTGATTTCCGCCAATGCCTTTTCAATGCCAACGGACGGATTCAAAGAATATACGAAATAGAACTCTCCTTTGTACTGTTCCTCTGGTTTAGCCTTTTTATTCTCTTCCAGAAGTCTTGAATGAGCTTCATAACGGTGGTTTGCATCCAACAGTACCACATATTTTTCTGCATCCTTTATTTCTTCACCAGTGGCAAAGTCAACCACTTTCAAACCCTGCTTCAATGCAGTAGAAGCATCCACAATAATAGCTGGCACTAACTGTCCGTACTCTTTCATTGATTTCATTTTAGCCTTGACTGCCTTTTCATTCAAATCTCTGTTGCCAGCCAATCTTGCAATTTTCACACCATTGTTAGCTAACTCTGTCAATGTCATAATTTCTATTTTCATAATTTATTTCCGCTGCCCTACGGTTTGTTATGGCTTCTGGCACGCCTTGTTTATTTCTTTTTGACACTGCAAAGATATGGCGGAAAAATGACCTCAACTAACAATTTAGCCAATGCCCATGTGGGTAGAAAACAAGGCATTTTGTAGTACGCAAAAAAAATGCGCACCAGAAAGTATGACCTTTCCAGTACGCATTTGACTATTGCCTTATGTATATCTTAGCTCATATAGTAGTGTCCTATAACTGTAGGAAACTCCTCTTTACTGTATCTTCTTAGTAAGTTGGATAACATTCTGTTCTTGTTTCCATCTTCATCGTATTCTTCATTGTATCTTTTGCCATCATAGCCCACAGTATAGATAAGTCTGGATATGAACATCCATTTGTCAGTAGATACCTTTGCCCTTTTATCAAGCACTTTGCTTTTATTCGCTTTCTTGTCCTCTAAAAAGAATTGGAACATTTCTGCAAACTTCCATTTTTGGTAGGACATATCCAGATAACCACCTTTTAAATCAAATGAAGTATAGCCATTAATGAAACCATCCAAGCCAATATCCTTTAGCTGTTGAAGTTTCTCCTCTCTTGCTATATCTGCATTAATTATGCTATTGTACGTTTTGACATAATACTGTGAAGCTGCATTGATAAAGTTGATTGTATTCTCACTTTCAGTGGCATAGCTTTTCCTATTGTCTTTTTTAAGAGTTATACTTGTCGCTTCTGATAGCTTGGTAGTCAAGTCATTAATATCTTCCAGAACAGTCTTGCCTAAAGTTGGTGCATTTTTGCCAATATCCTCTATGTAGTCATAAACGAACAGAAGCAGATACCAGAACTTGCTAACATCAAGTCCAAACGCTTCAATGGTATTCTGCAAGTCTTCATTAGTCAAGAACTTATCTTTGAAAGAATCATCTAATTCTCTGTAGTCACGCTTTAGGTAGTCTTCCATTGTTTCATTGGATATATAGAACTCTTTATGCCTTTGATAGCGTTCTTCAATACTTAGTTTGCTTTCAAAGTATCTGTTGGAGAATATGGCTGGTGCTTTGGATTCTGTCATGTGTTCTTGCTGTAAGTTCGGAAGAAATCTGTTTGCCACCTCACATACATAGTCCAATAGTGGTACACCATGATATTCATAGTATTCTTCTATATTGTCTTTCAAATCTGGTAGTTCTTCTATTTTCATAGTACATTATTTATTGTTTGCCACAAAGTAAAGGAAAAGTCCTTAAATTACGGAACATTTTATTTCTTATCTTTTTTTAGTGCCTTCTGTTTGGCTTGCCATTCCCTTTGTCTTCTGGCATTTTCCTCTTTATGTTCTTGGCAATACTTTACATTATATTCTCTGTTCTTCTGCTTGTCCCTTACTGGCTTGAAACGTTGTTCATAACAGTTTATTTCTTGTAGGCTATTAATGCCTTTAACATTTCTAAGGTCAGTATAAGCCTTATTCTTTTTGGTATCTAAAAGGAACTGTAGCGGTTTCTCTGAAAGTGTAGGATAAATGGAGATATTATATTGGTATGCACCCAGTTTGTCAATGAAAGCATAATCCAGCACTTCATGTATGATTTTGAATCTGGTTTCATCATCCTTTATATTATTGATTGTTTCAAGTGTTACGCCAGTAACTTTAGATTCAATGTCTATCAGCATCTGTTTGACTACTGATTGTTCATTCTTCCATTTGTTAAGTATCTTGTTTTCAGATATTATCTTTGAATTTAGCTCTTTAATGAATGAATCTGCTTTGCTGATAGAAAGTGTTCCGTCCACATAAGCCCTATGTTCTATCTTGTCTATTCTGTCTTGTAAAGAGGCTATTGTGTTTTCAGAAGTCGTTATTTTATTGTCATAGTTTTCTAATTGCTGTTGGTATTGCTTCTTGGCTTCATCATTATTGGAAGTCATTCTTCCTAAATAAATCATACTACCAGTATGCCACAATATACTATCAACTAAATTTATTTGAATCCAGAATCCTTTGTCACAATTTTGGCAGTGATAGGTGTTGTTGTTCTTCTTGGCAACCATGATACCACCACAATAGCGGCATCTTAACAGCCCTTTACCAAAATAATAGTTTGTGTATTGTTTCTTTGGCTTATTTACATTACTCTCCGCTATTGTTTTGCAACGCTCAATCATCTCTAAAGTTACAATGGCAGGATAAACATTACCATCTGTATTTAGTTTGTTAAATCCATTGGTACTGGAAGGCAGTCCAGCATAGGCAGTATTATTTAAAATGAGTGACACCATTTTTCTGGCAGTAGATAGTTTATAATTGAATATACCTGTTTGTATCAATTCTTTAGCTAAACTGCCATAGCTATAATTTCCAGTAAGATACATATTGAATATTCGTTCCACTACGGCAGAGTTTTCATCTGGAACAATCTTTCTTGTCGCTTCATCCACCTTATAACCATATAGTAACCACCCACCAGTATAATATGATTCTCTTCTTTTTGCATCCTTGGTGCGTTTCCATCTGGCTAACTTGGTTCTCATCTCACTTTCTGCCATCTGACTGAACAAAGTGAATATTATTTCTGCACCTTCATCAATTTCGCCATTTTCTTTAAACAAACGTATAGATGGATTTTTGATAACCAATTGTATGCTGTGACTGGTGAGATAGTCCAGTACACTAAAGTTAATCTTCTTTCTTCTGGCAATACGTGATACTTCCCAGCAATAGACACAGTTTATTGCAGTGTCTGTTTCTATCAGTTCTTTCATTCTGTTAAGTCCTGCACGTTCTTCTTCTGGCAACTTAATGCCGGATTCCTTTTCACAGATAGGGATAATATCATCTGGTGAATAGCCATCTTTAATAGCCATCTCATAGATTTCTCTTTCTTGTTCGTCAAAGTCTTGTGTCTTTGTAGATACTCTGACTAATAGTATTGCTTTCATTATCAATGCTTTTTGATTTCTACTGTGCAAAGATAACTAAAAACATAACAAGTTACCTAAGATATATAATAAAGTACAATGCTCACTCGATTGGTGTTTGTTATGAAGGCGGGTTGGACACAAATGGTCATTCCTGTGATACTCGAACTACCTTTAAGAAACATTCCTTGCGTGTCCTGGTAATGCTTTTGCTGAAAGAATATCCAGGCAGTAGGGTAGTGGGACACCGTGATCTGAGTCCGGATCTGAACCATAACGGTGAGATCGAACCTGAAGAATGGATCAAAGAATGTCCCTGCTTTGATGCTGCTACAATTCTGCAAGAACCTCCTCCTTCGAATCCAGCTTACCTATAATACCTTTAATAATGCGAATCGGTGGCCCTTTCTCCTCCTCCTGGGAGTAGGAGTACCCCGTAGGGGGGAGGTGGTAGGTGAGTTTATCTACCTCCTCACACGCGCACGCATATATAATAATGTACCCCCTTCCAGCTCCTTTCATTCTCCCT
>OCPS01002321.1_pt1 | contig 13023 bp, 8 predicted proteins | sample 1538651 | NCBI WGS metagenome assembly OCPS01 (sample SAMN04571715, study PRJEB22368) | human gut metagenome | biome: human gut; material: stool | host: Homo sapiens | place: Luxembourg | collected 2012-09-21 | reverse complement strand
AACTACCCCGCCGAGGCGTTCGGCCGCACGGTTCCCGAACGTTACGACGACTACGCCTGGGAGAACAACAAGGTAGCCTACCGCCTCTACGGCCCGGCGCTCGAAACCTCTCCCGAGAAGCTCGTCACTCCGGGCATCGACGTATGGGTGAAGTGCACCGACAAACTGGTGATCGACGAGTGGTACGCCCGGGGCAACTACCACCACAACTACGGCGACGGCATGGACTGCTACAAGGTGGGCGTGACGCTCGGTTCGGGCGCATCGCTGCCCTTCGCCGGCGGTAAATTCTGGATGATGGGACACAACTACGCCACGGCCCGGACGCTCGACAACGGCCCGATCCGCACTTCGGTCGAATTGACCTACGCCCCGTTCGATGTCGACGGCACGCCCGTGACGCTCACCAAGATCATCTCGCTCGACGCCAACCAGCGCTTCAACCGCATGGACAACATCTACGAAGGAGCATTCGCCGAGATGCCGATCGCCGCGGGCTTCGTGCGCCACGACGTGAAACAGATACTCACGGGCGAAGGCTGGATGGCCCTATGCGAGGCCGTTTCGGATTCGAAGGATCCCGTGCGCGACGGCGACATCTACCAGGGCGTGATTCTGCCGGGAGCCGAGATGCTTACGGACACGCTGGGCCACGCCGTAGCCGTCAAGGCCGTGAAACCCGGCCGGACGCTGACCTACTACGCCGGTTCGGGCTGGAGCCAGGGCGGCGTGGAGGACATGAAGGAGTGGATCGAAGAGATCGGGCGGGCGCAGGCCGCCGCCGTGACGCCGCTCAAAGTGACGGTCCTCAACTAAAAATCCGTCCCAAAAAGGGCAGGCATGCCGTCCTGCTTTTTCCGAAAGGCCCGGTCCGACGACCGGGCCTTTCTCTGTCGGAACCCTTTCCCGAAGCGGGCGCAATCCGGCTTGCGATTGTCCGGCTTTTTACGTATATTTGTAACTCCTATTTCACAAAAATCATGGACAGACAAAAGATCGTTACCTTCGGGGAGATCATGCTGCGGCTCACGCCGCCCGACTACCTGCGTTTCAACCAGACGAACCTCTTCCGCGCCAGCTACGGCGGAAGCGAGGCCAACGTCGCCGTATCGCTGGCCAACTACGGCCTGCAAAGCGAATTCGTCACCCGCCTGCCGGACAACCGGGTGGCCGACGCCTGCATCGACGACCTGCGCCGCTACGGCGTACGGACGGACGCCATCCTGCGCGGCGGCAAGCGGCTCGGGATTTACTACATGGAGGAGGCCGCCGCGATGCGCTCGTCGCACGTCGTATACGACCGCGCCGACTCGGCCTTCGACACCCTGCAACCGGGGATGATCGACTGGGACGGAATCTTCCGCGGCGCCTCGTGGTTCCACTGGTCGGGAATTTCGGCCGCGGTGAGCGCCGGCACGGCGGCCGTGTGCGCCGAGGCGATTGCGGCGGCGCACGCGGCGGGACTGACCGTCTCGTGCGACATCAACTACCGCAAGAACCTCTGGAAATACGGCAAGGAGCCGCAGGAGGTGCTCCCGCCGCTGATGGAGCAGTGCGACGCCTTCTTCGGCACGGACGACGAATACGAAAAGGTGCTCGGCATGCAGCTGCCGCAGTTTGCGGCCCGCGACACCGCCTACCGTCCCGATACGGCGGGTTACGAACGGGCCTCGGCGGAGGTTGCGGCGCGCTTCCCCCGCTGCCGGAGCATCGTCTTCGGACTGCGCAGCGTATTGAGCGCCAACCACCACCTGATCTCGGGAACGCTCTACACGGGCGGACGTCTGCACTCCACGCGGGTTTACGACATCGACCCCGTGGTCGACTGCGTCGGCGTGGGCGACGCCTTCGTGGGCGGATTGCTCTACGGAATGGCCGCGCATCCCCACGACGCCCAGTTTGCGCTGGACTTCGGAACCGCGGCCTGCGCGTTGAAAAACACCGTGCCGGGCGACTACAACCAATTCACGGCCGCAGAGGTCGAACAGCTGGCCCGCGGCTCCGTCTCGGGCCGCATCGCCCGCTAACCCCGGCGTAAGACGCCGGATTCAGGGTGCGGCCGGTTGGCCGGAATTGCTACTCCCCGGCTCCGCGCCCGCACGGCCAAAAGGCGGGATTGGCAAAGCGGCCGGTTGGCCGGAACGCTGTTCTCCGGTTCCGCGCCCGCACGGCCAAAAGGCGGGATTCAGGGTGCAGGGCGTTTTGTAATGCCATTTACCCCCCCCCTCCATATACAAAAAACCCGGCTGGAAAGCCGGGCTTTTTTCATAACGCCTGCCGAACGGGCGGCAGCGCAACTCCGTTCAAAGAGCGGGACCGGCGAACCATCGCCGCTGAATCCCCGCCCGTCAAGCGGCTATTCGATGCCTTTCACCTGCTTGTAAAGGGCATTGTAGGTGTTGTACTTCTCCATGATGCCGGCCTCGTCGCGCAGACGGAAGCAGATGGATTTGAGGAACTCCAGCGTATCGACATCGTCGGGTTTGATCTGGTGCGCCTTCTCGAACCAGGGCACAGCCTCCTTGTAGACATCGTTGACGACTTTCAGATCGGCGTCGTAAACCGCCTGGCTGCTGTACTGCTTCTCGTTCATCTCCTTGTTGAGCGCGTCGCCCTTGATCGTATAGAACACACCCAGGTAGTAGTTGCCCTCGAACAGGTCGGGCTTCAGCTCCACGACCTTCTTGAACGATTCGATGCTCTGATCGTAGTCCTTCAGCGCGTAGAAGATACGGCCGCGGCCGAACCAGAGGTCCACGTTCGACGGGTTGTCCTCGATGGCCTTGTCGATCAGCGCGATCAGGTCGGCGGGGTCGCCCACGCCCTGCTCCGCGGTGTAAAGCTGCATCAGGCCGTCGAGAATGCGCTCGTTCTTCGGGAACTTCCCGATACCCGTCAGCAGCACGTCCTTCGCTTTCATAATATTTCCCTTGTCGAGGTCCTTCTGTCCGTAGAGGCAGTGGAAGAGGTAGTAATAGATATTACCCTCCTCGTCGGCATAGTCCAGGTCGATGGCCTTGGTCAGGTACTCGCCGCCCTTGGTGAACGACTTGGGGTTGTTCGAGCCGTCGACGGTCAGCAGGTAGCCCGCATAGTAGAGCAGCGCGGGGTCGGCCTTCTCGTAAGCCGGGCTGGACTGCGCCTCGAAAGCCGTCACGTAAGCGTCTGCGGCCTCGACGTAGTTGCCCGAGTCGATGCCGACGTTGCCCACCTGCGAGCAGAAGTCGCTGACCTGCTTCAGACCCTCCTTGACCTTCTCGGCCGTCTTGGGATCGAGTTCATAAGCCTTGTTGTAAGCCTCGATGGCCTTCTTGGGAGCGTCTTTCAGCACCCATTTGCTCTGCTTCCACGTCACGACCTTGTTGTCCTTGACGTAAGCCGTGAAATAGGGATACACCCATGCGTCGTACTCCGTGCCGTTGAGCGTCTCCTTCGTCGTCGACTTGGGTTCGCCGACAGCCAGTTTCAGCATCGTCGGTTCCATGTTGGCGAAGATGCTCTTCGTAGGCTCCACGGCCACCTCGTAGAAAGCCTTGCCGCGGGCGAGCCACGTCGCGGCCTTCGCCGCCTTCTTCTCGTTGGCGATGTCGGCGTCGCTCTTTTCGATCTTGGCGAGAAGGGCTTCCTTGTTCACTTTCTGGGCTTTCACGGCGGGAACTGCCACGAGCAGCGCCGCAAGAGCCGTCAAAATCGTTTTCTTCATGGTAAACTGAAATTTTAAAGTTTTGTTGTTTCTTTTTCTTATTCCTCCGCGGGGGCGGCTCCGGGGGTTTCGCCTCCGGTCTCAACGCCTTCCGCGGGCTGCACTTCCTCCTCTTCCCCGGCAGCCGGCACGGCCATCACCGAAGCAATGGCGTCGCCCTCGCGGAGGTTGATGATACGCACGCCCTGCGTAGCGCGGCCCGCGAGGCGGATCTGGCTGACAGCGGTGCGTATGGTGAGTCCCGAACGGTTGATGATCATCAGGTCGTTGTCGTCGGTAACGGCCTGTATCGAAATTAGTTTGCCTGTCTTTTCCGTAATGTTGATGGTCTTCACGCCCTTTCCGCCGCGGTTGGTGATGCGGTATTCGTCCAGATCGGTACGCTTGCCGTAGCCGTTCTCGCTCAATACCAGCACGTCCTGCTTCGAATCGGGTTCCACGCAGATCATGCCGACCACCTCGTCCCCGTCCTCGATCGAGATGCCGCGCACTCCGGCGCCGACACGCCCGATCGGACGCACCGTCGATTCGTTGAAACGGATGGCCTTGCCGTCGCGGGCGGCGATCATCACCTCGGCGTTGCCGCTGGTGAGCTTGGCCTCGATCAGCTGGTCGCCCTCGCGGATGACGATGGCGTTCACGCCGTTCTGGCGCGGACGCGAGTAGGCCTCCAGTTTGGTCTTCTTGATCGTGCCGTCCTTGGTGCACATGATGATGTAGTTGTTGTTCACGTACTCCGCATCGGCCAGGCTCTTGACGTTGATGTAAGCGCGGACCTTGTCGTCCGGCTCGATCTGGATGACGTTCTGGATGGCGCGGCCCTTCGACGAACGGGCGCCTTCCGGAATCTCGTAGACCTTGAGCCAGAAGCAGCGGCCCTTTTCGGTGAAGAAGAGCATCGTATTGTGCATCGAAGCCACGTAGATGTGCTCGATGAAGTCCTCGTCGCGCGTGGCGCTGCCCTTGGCCCCCACGCCGCCACGGTTCTGCGTGCGGTATTCGGCCAGCGGCGTGCGCTTGATGTAGCCCATGTGCGAAATGGTGATCACCATGTCGTCGTCGGCATAGAAATCCTCGGGATTGAACTCCTCCGAAGCGTAGACGATCTCCGAGCGGCGTTCGTCGCCGTACTTCTCCTTGATCTCCAGCAGCTCGTCCTTGATGATCTGCATCTGCATGCCGACGTTCGCAAGCACCTCCGTCAGGTGGGCGATCAGCTTCTCCAGTTCGTCGCGCTCGGCGAGCAGCTTGCCCCTTTCGAGTCCCGTCAGGGCGCGCAGGCGCATTTCGATGATGGCCGAAGCCTGGATGTCCGACAACTCGAAACGCTCGATCATCGTCTGCTTGGCGGCGTCGGGCGTCTGCGAGGCGCGGATGATGCGCACGATCTCGTCGATGTTGTCCTGCGCGATCAGCAGACCCTGCACGATGTGCAGACGCTCCTCGGCCTTGCGCTTGTCGAAGCGCGTGCGGCGCACGACGACGTCGTGGCGGTGCTCGATGAAGTATTTGATCAGGTCGCGCATCGGCAGCATCTGCGGCCGGCCGTTGACCAGCGCGATGTTGTTCACGGCGAACGACGTTTGCAGCGGCGTGTTCTTGAACAGCGTGTTCAGCACCACGCTCGCAACGGCGTCGTGCTTCAGGATAATGATGATCCGCAGGCCGTTGCGGTCCGACTCGTCGTTGATGTAGGAGATGCCGTCGATCTTCTTGTCGTTGATCATGTCGGCGATCTTCTTGATCATCTCGGCCTTGTTGATCATGTAGGGAATCTCCGTGATGACGATGCACTCGCGGCCGCTGGGCGTATGCTCGATGTCGGTCTTGGCGCGCATCATCACGCGGCCGCGGCCCGTCAGCATCGCCTCCTTCACTCCCTCGTAGCCGTAGATGATACCGCCCGTGGGGAAGTCGGGCCCCTTGACGTAGTGCAGCAACTCCTCGCCCGTGATCTCCGGGTTGTCGATATAGGCGCAGCAGGCGTCGACCACCTCCGAAAGGTTGTGCGGAGCCATGTTCGTGGCCATACCGACGGCGATACCGCTGGCGCCGTTGACGATCAGCAGCGGGATTTTCGTGGGCAGGACCGTGGGTTCGGGAATCGTGTCGTCGAAGTTCAGCGTCCAGTCGACCGTCTCCTTGTCGATGTCGGCCATCACTTCGTCCGTGATTTTCTTCATGCGGGCCTCGGTGTAACGCATGGCGGCAGGCGAGTCGCCGTCCATCGAACCGAAGTTACCCTGTCCGTCGACCAGCGGGTAGCGCATCGACCAGTCCTGCGCCAGGCGGACCATCGCGTCGTAGACCGACGTGTCGCCGTGGGGGTGGAACTTACCGAGCACGTCGCCGACGATACGGGCGGACTTACGTGTGGGTTTGTCGGAGTAGAGGTTAAGCTCCGCGCTCATATCGTAGAGGATGCGGCGGTGCACGGGCTTCATGCCGTCGCGCACGTCAGGCAGCGCACGCGACACGATGACCGACATCGAGTAGTCGATGTACGCCGATTTCATCTGCTCTTCGATATTGATGGGGATGATACGCCCCGTCAAACCGGCATTCTTTTCTTCTTCAGTTAACATATTAATACTTAATTCTGTTATTCTTCGTCTTTCCGTTTCGAAGCGGGCTTTCGCGGCGTCCCGCCGCGTTTACATACTTGGCCCGCTCCGGCGCCCGCCAAGGCGGGAGCCTCGTCGCATCGCGACCGGAATTTCGACCGAATTATCTCCAATTCAAATTTTCAACGCTCACAAGCGCCGCAACCGGCCCGTCGACACCCGTCGAAAATTACCGTTCTTTTAACGAACAAAAATACGATTTATTTCCGGTTTGAGCAACTTTAGGGGAATAAATCTGCTTCGTGCGCGCGATATTTTCAGCGGACCACCCCGTTTTTGCCCCTTTTCCGGCGATCTGACGGCCCGAAAAAAATCTCCCGGCAAACTGCCGGGAGAAAGACGGATTGCAGAACGGTCCGCGACAAAGTCGAGCGATCACTCCGCACCTTTGGCCGGGCACGCCTCCGCAAGCGCATTGAGCTTCACATTGACCCAGAGCATAAGCACCAAATACAGGAGTCCGCACGAAAGACAGCAGCAGAGGGCCAGCTCCCCGGAGACATCGCGGGGCACGACCCGATTGCAGAACAACTCACACAACTTAATACCGACACTCGTTAAAAGCGGCACGGACCACGCCAGCACGAGTTTCAGCCGGATGATACGCCGGTCGACGCCGCAGGCCCGCATCTTGGGGCGGACGATATGTTCCACTACCGGAAAAATAAACGAAAAAGCGACGAACATAACGACTGCAAGGGGAATGACCCACCCCGTAGGCCTCCACTTTCGGTATTCGGATACGGCAAAAACGATAGCAACCGCATAATGCAACACCCCCAAGACCGCAAACCCCGCCAACGTAAAACCTAATTCATCCATAATAGATTAAATTTAAAGTGTTCAACATGCGTCAGGACATCCTAAAACAAATATAAGATAATATTTTAATAAATAACATGAATTTATGTTAAGATTTATTATCCTTGACACATTTATTAAAAACACACATTAAACAATCCATTCTCCCTGCATTCGGCGACGACAAACGGCGCGACAACTTGTCATTTGCGCGGAATTCGCCACCATTGCGCCCACGATCTCGACGCCCCGAAAAAAAAATCTCCCGGCAAACTGTCGGGAGAAAAAGTCGAAAGACACGATGCCGTCCGACAACCGGAAATTACATAAGCATAGCAATTTTGGGATAAAAAACATTTCAAGCCAATGAATTATCGACTTTTTTCGCTATATTTGATTCAAATTAAAATTCATATCCATTTAGTTTAATTAAGTAAAACAAAACGGCAAGACCTATGAAAAAAACTTTTATCTATGACAAGATCTATAAGTCTGAAATGCAGAAAACCACAAATACAAATCTCGCAAAGTATTTCAGTTTAGCAATAATCGTATATCTCGGTTTAAACCTAACAAGTTGTGCAAGTGGATATTTTTGCACGCTCAATTCAAGAGGTGAAATACCTTCTGACAAAACATATTATATTGTCTCGGTCGATTCAACCGAAACTCACTATTTAGAATTTCAAGAATATGTAAGTATTTTAGAGAAACGGTTAGGTGAAATCGGATATATTGAAAGTAATCCTCAAAAAGCATTTTTGCGCATCCAGCTTAATTATGAGATGGGAAATCCTTATTTAGCAAAAGTATCTGCAACAGCAAATGTATACGGTTCAAATTTTTATGCAACAGGAAAAGAAACAGAGACAAAAAATTACAAAATACCTCTCTTGGTTACAATTAGAGCTTTTGACAATAAAACCAATAAACCAATTTGGGAAGTTCTTGCAAAAGACGAATTAGATAGAGAAACACAGATACAATCTGTTATGCCTTGGTTGCTATCGAGCATACAAGAGTACATAGGGAAAAATTCCAATGGAGAGCAAACCGTTAAAATTATGAACACAATAAAAAATAAAGAAAAATACAACCTTGCTTGGCCATATTAATTATAATTCAAACCTAGTTTAATTAAGTAAAACAAAACAGCAATACCCATGAAGAAACTTTTGTGTGTAACTATTGCTCTCTTGTACGCCGCGGCCATGCAAGCGCAGGAAGAGGAGAAAGACGTGACGAAATTCCTCGGAATTCCGGTTGACGGATACAAACCCGCCATGATTGAAAAACTGAAAGCCAAAGGGTTCACTCCCGCCATAGCGGGCAAAGATGTTTTGGAAGGCGAGTTCAATGGAACCGATGTTCTATTACTCATTAATACAAACAACTATAAAGTCTGTGGGATTACATTGATAGATAAATATATTTTAGATGAATCAGCTATTAAAATTCGATTCAATAGACTTTGCGAACAATTTGAAAACAATCCAAAGTATATACCTAACACCGAACCCGATAAGGAACAGACAATTCCCGACGATGAACACCTTTCCTATGAAATGGGTGTAAATAACAAACGCTATGCGGCTTTTTATTCACAACTTCCGGACTCCGTTACCAAGGAACAAGCATTGGGTTATCTGACAGGTCCGATAGGAGAAGTATCACCTGAAAAAATGCTTGAACGCGCCTCCATCCTCAGAAAATGTTATATGGCAGTTCAAAATAAACGTGTTGGGTTTATGCTCGTTGAAGAATCTGCTGGAAAATATCGCATCTATATGTTTTACGAGAATGAATATAATAAAGCCAACGGCGAAGATTTGTAACAACAGTCTGACCGAAAACACACCGGGCCGCCATGCGATTGCGTACATGACGGCTCGGTGTTCCATTTCGTAAAAAATTACCGAAAATCTATGAATTCATATCCGGCATAGGCATTTTTATCGAACCGCCGGACGTGCCCAGCGAGGGGCGCGACCTCCAGCACGTTCACCAGCACCTGTTCGCCGTCGTAGTCGTACGAAAGCGAGCGGGGGCGCATCGTCGCGGTGTCGACCGTCAGCGTGACATCGCCTGCCGGGGAGTCGTTCCCGGCGGCGGGCGTCAGCCGCACGACGGCGCGGCCGTCGGCTTCGGAGACGAGCGACGGCGTATATTCGCTGCCCAGAAAATCGAAGGCCCGGACCGGATTGTTCAGGATGTTGCGGCTCGCGGTGTCGACCTCCGTAACGGTCACCTCGCGGCGGCGGTTGTCGACCTCGCGGCGCACGGCTCCGTCGGCGAAAACCTCCGCGTCGCCCAACACGAGGTAATAGCTGTCGCCTTCCACGACATAGCTGCCGCGGGCTTCGTAGTCGCCCGAGACGACCCCGAACTTCACGCCGTAGCCGTCCATCGCACGGAATCCCGCCGCAAGGCGTTCCAGTATCTCCGTGGCACGAGGCTGCGCCGCATTGCCTTGCAATATGCCGCAAAACAATACGGCAATGAAACAATGAAAAATGAAAAATTTTCGTCTTCCCATAGCGTCAGCTCCCGCAATTTTCAATTCCTAATTTTTAATTCTTAACCACAGGAACTGGGATTGTTTTAAGCCGAGGACCTAAAACAATCCCAGTTCCTGCAATTTCGCCTCCAGCGAAGGCAAGTCGAGGTAGAGGATGTCGCGCGGTTTGGCCCCCTGCTGGCGGCCGACGATGCCGGCCCTTTCGAGCTGCATCATAATGCGGCCGGCGCGGTTGAAGCCCACCTCGTAGTTGCGCTGGATCATCGAGGTCGAGATCTGACCTCCGGACACGGCGTCGCGGGCGATCTCGGCAAAGAGCGAGTCGTATTTCACGGGCGCCGAGGACTCCTCGCTGCCCATTTGAGCGTCGCCGCCGTCGGGCGTATAGTCGGGCAACGTGTAGGCCTCGGTGTAGCCCTGCTGTTTGGAGATGTATTCGCAGATGCGCTCGACCTCGCGGGTCTCGACCAGCGCACACTGGATACGCGTCAGGTCGCCGTCCTTCGAGAAAAGCATGTCGCCCCGGCCGATAAGCTGATTGGCCCCCGGCTGGTCGATGATCGTGCGCGAGTCGATCATCTGCATCACGCGGAAGGCGATGCGGGCCGGGAAATTGGCCTTGATGCCGCCCGTGATGACCTTCACGTCGGGACGCTGCGTGGCGATGATCAGGTGGATGCCGATGGCGCGGGCTTTCTGCGCGAGGCGCATGACCGGTCCCTCGACCTCGCGGGCCGTCATTATCAGGTCGGCGAACTCGTCGACCACCACCACGATATACGGGAGGTAGCGATGTCCGTTCATCGGATTCAGCCGCCGCGAGGTGAATTTCTCGTTGTACTCGGCGATGTTTCGCGCCCCGGCCTTCTTACACAGTTCCAGACGGTTGTCCATCTCCGTACAGAGCGAGTTGAGCGTATAGACCGCCTTCTTGGGGTCGGTGATGATCGCGTCGTCCTCCGACTCCATCTTGGCCAGGAAATGGCGTTCGATCTTGGCGTAGAGCGAGAACTCGACCATCTTGGGGTCGATCATCACGAACTTCAGCTGCGCGGGGTGTTTGCGGTACAGGAGCGAGGTGATGATGGCGTTCAGCCCCACGGACTTGCCCTGTCCCGTGGCTCCGGCGACCAGCAGGTGCGGCATCTTGGCCAGGTCGAAGACGTAATTTTCATTCTGGATCGTGCGCCCGATCACCACCGGAAGCTCGGCCTTCGACTCCTGGAAACGCAGCGAACGCACGGCCGAATACATCGAAACCACCTGCTTGTCGCGGTTGGGAACCTCGATGCCGATGGTTCCCTTGCCCGGAATCGGCGCGATGATGCGGATACCCAGCGCCTTGAGGCTCTGCGCAATATCGTTTTCGAGACCCTGCACCTTCGAGATCTTGATCCCCTGCGCCTGCACGATTTCGTAGAGCGTCACCGTGGGACCCACCGTGGCCTTGATGCGCTGGATGGGAATGCCGAAGTTCTTGAGCGTCTCCTCGATCTTGGTCTTGTTCTCGAAAATCTCCTCGTCCGAGACCTCCGAATCGGAAATGTAGTCCTCCAGGAGCGTCACGGGCGGCTTGCGGTAGTTCACCAGGTCCTTCAGCGGGTCGTAGCTCTCCGTGGGGATCGCCTTCTCGTCGAGAAGTTTCGCCTCGTTGGCCTCGACCGTCACCACGACGCCCTCCGGCTCCGCGGCGGGCGCGTCGTCCAGCACGGTGATCTCGGTAAAGGGCGCATCGGGATCGGACTGTGCGGCCTCCCTCTCCGGAACCTCCTCCGGGGCAGGCTCCGCAGGCACGGCGTCGCGCACCGCAGGGCGTTCCAGCTCGACCAGCCCGCTGCGGCCGATCACCACACGGCCCTCGGGACGCGAAAGGTCCACCTCGATGAACTCCCCGTCCTCCGCGGGAGGGGGCGTCTGCTCCGCGGCAGTCTCCCCGGCGACGGGTTTCCCGTCGGGCGTCAGTTCGAGGAAGGGATTTTCGTCCTCTTCCGGCACGGACTTCCGGGCCGCAACGGGCTCCGACGGACGTTCCACACGGATCGGGGCGGTTTTTTGCGCCGCGGGTTCCGCCGCTTTCGGCGGCGCGGGCTGCGGTGCGGCCGCCTTCGGGCCGGGTTTCGGAGCCGGTTCGGAAACATCCTCCGCAGCCCCGTCCTCCCCGGCCGCACGTCCGTGCGGCACGACTTTGTGCTTGAGGATCTCGACGACCTTCCCGCTCTTGTCGACCACGACGTTGCCCGCCTCGTTGACCTTGTTGATGAAGTTGCGGTTGATGAAAACACCCGTCAGTATCCAGCCGCCGACAAGCAGGATCAGCGTTCCGAAAGCCCCGATATGCGTGCGCAGCAGGGCCGAAGAGGCGATGCCGAAAGCGCCGCCCCACCCCGTCGAGCAGCAGAGGCTCCAGCGGTCGGCGAAGGCGAATCCCAGCGTCAGCGACCCCAGAATCATAATCAGGAACAGCGAAAGGATCGAATGGTTGAACAGCAGCGGCCGCTGACGGACGATCCGCACGCCGACCAGCACGATCATCGCGGGAATCAGGATGCCGAAAAGCCCGAACGAATGATCGACCAGCAACATCCCCAGCCGCGCTCCGGCCCAGCCGCAGAGATTTTCCGGTTCGATGCCGAGCGTCACCCGTTCCTCGACCGATTTTTGCAGCCCGCTCTGGTCGGCGGCCCAGCTGAAAAACGAAAAGAACACCGCAGCGGCGGCGAACAGACCGATGAACAGCAGCAGCAATCCGGCGATCCAGCGCGCACTGTCGCTGTTGGAACGCTGAACGGCCTGCCGGCTGTTGGAGGATGTATTTTTAGATGCCATTCCCGAATGTCGCTATTATCGAGCGAAGGTACGAATTTTTTCCGACAATTCCGAAGGCGCCGCAAACTTTATCAATCGCCCGGAGCGATTCCGGCCGGAAGCGTTCCCGCCCGCGAATGGGGGGGGGTATGGAGCCGGGAGCGTCTTACAGGTACGCCGCAACCTTCCGTTCGAGACGCAGGCGGTAAAGCTCGTCGGCGAAGGTGCGGAACGTGAGCGCGGGGCGGTTATCCACCGAAGCGCGCAGGCCGTAGCGGTCCAAAAGCTGCCCGACGCGGCGGGCGACGGCGGGCGACGGGTCGACGATCGCGGCCCGTCCGTCGACGATGCGTTCCATCACGGGCGTCAGAAAGGGATAGTGCGTACACCCCAGCACGATCTGGTCGGCGCCCCGCGCCAGCATCGGCTCCACGGCGGCGCGCACCGCGGCTTCGGCCTCGGGCGTATCCTCCCGGTCCCCCTCGACCAGCTCCACGAAACCCGTGCCCGGGTAGGTCAGGACTTCGATGCCGCTGCCGTACCGTGCGGCCGTGCGGCGGAACAGCTCGCCG
>OCPS01002262.1_pt1 | contig 13319 bp, 6 predicted proteins | sample 1538651 | NCBI WGS metagenome assembly OCPS01 (sample SAMN04571715, study PRJEB22368) | human gut metagenome | biome: human gut; material: stool | host: Homo sapiens | place: Luxembourg | collected 2012-09-21 | reverse complement strand
AGATTGTATTTGACGGGAACCTTGTGCCATATTCGTTTTTGCTTTCTACTGTTTCTCGCTACAAAAGTAACTTTTTAACGAGAGATTACACAGATTAGTGGGATTATTTTTAATCCTATCACAGTAATTTATAAATTAAACAAATATTTATTCTATGAAGTTCATTATACTTTTGTAAATTAGTATTATCTTTGAACAGTTGATTTAAAAAAACAGGCATGACAAATATCACCTTTATTGACCTTGAAATTAATCCAACTAATCGTCAGATTTTGGATATAGGAGCTATTCGCCATGACGGAGCTTCTTTTCATTGCAACTCGCCCAAAGATTTAATGCAATTCATTGCACAAACAGAATATATAGGCGGACATAACATCTTGAATCATGATCTTCAATATATTTCGCCTTTATTTGCGCAAGTCGGATACAAACACCCCAAAGTAATAGACACTCTCTATCTCTCGCCTTTATTATTTCCGGCAAGACCTTACCATCATTTATTGAAAGACGACAAATTACAAACAGAAAGCCTCAGCAACCCACTAAATGATTCAATCAAAGCACAAGAGCTATTCCTCTCTGAGGTAGAAGCATTTAATTGTCTGGACAAAGATTTAAAGGATATCTATTTTGCACTATTATATCATACCAAAGAGTTCGGTTACTTTTTTGATTATATTACTTATAACTACGAAAAGCAGCAGGAGGATTTAGATGCTATCATAAACCGCAGATTTGACGGTGATTTATGTAAGTATGCCCCACTTACAAACTATATCAACCAATCTCCTGTCGAATTAGCTTATTGCCTTGCCCTAATCAATTGTAAAGATCGCTACTCTATTACCCCACCTTGGGTACTGCATTCGCACCCGAAAGTAGAGTCAATCATGTATGCATTACGTAATACTCCTTGCTTGACTGGATGTGATTTTTGTAATCAGGTTTTTGACGCACATAAAGGATTAAAAACTTTCTTTGGTTTTGATTCTTATCGAACTTACAACAATCAATCTTTGCAAGAAGACGCAGTAAAAGCTGCTTTAAAAGGTAAATCACTCCTCGCAATCTTCCCTACAGGAGGAGGAAAATCTATCACTTTTCAAGTCCCGGCATTAATGAGTGGAGAATTAGTTAAAGGACTCACAGTAGTTATTTCTCCTCTACAGTCTTTAATGAAAGATCAAGTGGACAACCTACGAAAATATTCCATTACAGATGCAGTCACTATCAATGGTTTGCTTGATCCTATAGAACGTTCTGAATCTTTTGAAAGAGTTGAAAACGGAACTGCTTCCATTCTTTATATATCTCCCGAATCATTACGGTCAAAATCAATTGAAAGATTATTATTGGGACGTAAAATTGTTCGTTTTGTAATTGATGAAGCACATTGTTTTTCTTCATGGGGACAAGATTTCCGTGTTGACTATCTCTACATAGGTGATTATATCAGACAACTACAACTGAAAAAAGGTTTGGTACAACCAATACCCGTCTCTTGTTTCACAGCAACAGCCAAACAGGAAGTGATTGAGGATATTTCCATTTATTTCAAAGAAAAGCTAAATATACAGTTAGAATTATTTCGCTCCAACAGTTACCGGACCAACCTTGAATATCAAGTATTCCAAAAAAGTCAGCAAGAAGAGAAATATACGTGTCTAAGGGAGATTATTGAGTTAAAGAAATGCCCGACAATTATTTATGTAGCACGCACAAGAACAGCTTCCACCCTCGCAGCGCGTTTAAAGCAAGACGGTTTTTCCGTTAGAGCTTTCCATGGAAAAATGGACATTAAGGATAAAACAGAAAACCAAAACGATTTCATCTCCGGCATCGTACAAATTATGGTAGCCACTTCTGCTTTCGGAATGGGAGTAGACAAAAAAGATGTAGGACTCGTAGTCCATTATGAAATATCCGATTCACTTGAGAATTATGTACAGGAATCGGGCAGAGCTGGCCGAGACGAGAATATCGAAGCCTCTTGTTATATTCTTTTTGACGAAGAAGATTTAACAAAGCATTTCATCCTGCTTAATCAAACGAAGTTACATATCGGAGAAATACAACAGGTCTGGAAAGCTATAAAAAATAACACTCGCTTGCGCCCGACTGTTTCGCAGTCAGCTTTAGAGATAGCTCGTAGAGCCGGATGGGATGAGAATGTCACCAACATAGAAACTCGTGTGACCACGGCCATAGCAGCACTTGAAGAATCCGGATATTTACGCCGTGGACAAAATATTCCACGTGTATTTGCCGACAGTATATTGGCAAATACAGTTCAGGAAGCTATTGATAAAATTAACCTGTCTCCTCGCTTCAATGAAAAACAAAAAACGCAAGCTATTCGCATCATTAAAAAGCTCATATCAACCAAAAGTCGAAAGTACGCAAATGATGAAGCACCGGAGGCCCGTATTGATTATATCTCCGATCATTTAGGTATCCCCAATGATGAAGTCATCCAGATAATAACTTTACTCCGTGACGAAAAGATATTGGCTGACAATCAGGATCTCACTGCTTATATAATCAAAAAAGAGCAGCGAAACCGTTCTCTTGAAATCACCAGACTATACAACTGTTTGGAAGATTTCCTCCTCACACAGTTTAATGAAGAAGAGAAGTTATTTAACTTGAAAGAATTACGTGAACAAGCAGAAATTGAAATAAAAAAAGAGATTAGTCTTGACAAATTAAAAACACTCATAAATTTCTGGTGTGAAAAGAACTGGATTATACGTTCACACAAAGATGATAATAGAAACTATCGTGCTATTTATCGGTGTTCATCCTCCAGTACTTCATTTGATAAAAAAACAAAGGACAGACATCTTTTATCCGAGTTTATAATAAATTACCTATATGAAAAAACTGAATCAGAAACTGGTTCAGCTAAAAGAGATGAAATTCTCGTTGAATTTTCCGTAGTAGAATTAAAAGAAAGCTATGAAAAACAACAAGTATTGTTTCAAGAACTGACTACTCTCGAAGATATTGAAGATACGCTTTTTTACCTTTCCCGGATAGGAGCTCTGCAAATAGAAGGTGGATTTCTAGTCATATACAACCGAATGACGATTAAACGATTGGGAGACACAAATATACGGTATAAGCAGGACGATTATCGCAAACTAGAAAAATTCTATAGTAACAAAACACAAAAGATTCACATTGTAGGAGAATATGCACGAAAAATGAGTCAAAACAACCAAGAAGCACAGCGATTCGTTGATGACTATTTCAGGTTGAACAATATGTCTTTCATTCAAAAATATTTTCCGGGAGGACGAAAAGAAGAAATTAGCAGACGAATCACTCCAACCAAATACAAGCAATTGTTCGGAGAGCTATCCGAAAGCCAACTAAATATTATTAATGACAATCAACCGGGACACATTGTTGTCGCAGCTGGTCCGGGAAGTGGCAAAACCCGTTTACTCGTACATAAACTGGCTTCTTTGTTATTAATGGAAGACGTAAAACATGAACAGTTACTCATGCTTACCTTCTCACGAGCAGCAGCTAGTGAATTCCGAAAAAGGCTTCATGATTTAATAGGAAATGCAGTAGGTTACATTGAAATAAAGACCTTTCACTCCTATTGTTTCGACTTATTAGGCAAACTAGGTTCGATTGAGAAATCAGAATCTGTCATTAAAGATACAATAGACAAAATCAAGAATGATGAAGTTGAAATAAGCCGTATCACCAAAAGCGTACTTGTAATTGATGAAGCACAAGATATGACAGAGGATGAATTCAATCTCATTACTGCTCTTATAGATAAAAATGAAACTCTAAAGGTCATAGCTGTAGGAGATGATGATCAAAACATCTATTCCTTTCGTAAATCAGACTCCAAATATATGCAATACCTCATCAGCAAATACCAAGCACGCTTTTATGAGTTATATGAAAACTTCAGAAGTAAAAGCAATCTTGTGACATTCGCAAATTCATTTGTCAATCAAATACCTCATCGGATGAAGCACAATCCTATTGTCTCTCATCAACCGGAGAATGGTTCGCTTCGTATCACCTACTACCCATCAAACAATTTAATTATTCCTTTAATAAAGGATGTAGTTGAAAGCCCGCTTGCAGGCACGACTGGTGTACTCACCAAAACAAACGAAGAAGCAGTTTTTATATCATGCCTCTTACAGGAACAGGGTATAGCCACCAAACTAGTTCAAACGAATAGCAGTAATTTTTATTTAGGCGATTTAAATGAAATCCGCTATTTCACCCAAGTACTAAATCTTACTAAGGATACCCATATTATCGACAATGAACGATGGGAAGTAGCTAAGAGAAAGCTGAAATACGAATTCGGCAATACTTCTTCGTGGGAAATATGTCGTTCCATCATACTTACTTTCGAACAAATCTACTCCCGAAAGTATTTGTCGGACTGGAAAACCTATCTATTTGAATCCAATCTAGAAGACTTTTATTCAGCTCAAGGTGAAACAGTTATTGTCTCCACCATCCACAAAGCAAAAGGAAAGGAGTTCGACAATGTCTTTTTACTCCTTAACAATGGTAACTCACTCTCAGATGAAAAGAAACGTGAAATATATGTTGCCATCACTCGTGCAAAACAAAACATATCTATCCATCTAAATGGACATTATTTTAATAATATTGTCAATGGACTAACAGAAATTCGGACTGACAACAATCAATATCCTATACCTCAAAGACTATGTTATTTATTAACTCACAAAGATTTAAATCTAGACACATTTATTTCCTCATATTGTCAGGCCGCTATATATAATCTAAAAAGTGGAATGCCTTTACAGCTAAAAGCAAATGGCTGTACAGACTTTCATGGTAACGAGATATTACGTTTCTCCAGAAAATTCCAAAATACACTTGAAGAGTTAGATAAAAAAGGATATAGACTTAAAGAGGCAGCTGTCAACTTCGTAGTATATTGGGAAAGACGGAAAGACAAACAAGAGGTTAAGATTGTATTACCTAAAATCATTGTAGAAAAGAACACAGATTGATAAGAGATTAAATCTTAATTTACAACAAATTAAGTTCAAAATCACTGTTATCTACTTTGCTTTAATGTTAAATATCAGTATCAATTAATAAAAAGAAAAGCCAGCACTTGAGCATGATACTAAATTTAGTATCTTTGCATAAACCATTATACATTATGGGTACAAAAGAAAAGCTAATAGAACGTTTCCTTACATTGCCTAAGAACTTCACTTACGATGAAGTAAAACGGTTATTTGGGTTATTTGGTTATAGTGAAGGAAAAAAAGGAAATACTTCTGGTTCACGGGTTGAATTTATAAGCGCTGATAACAAAAGCTCGTATATCATGCATAAGCCGCATCCGTCTAATATTATTAAAGGATACGTGATGAAGCAGTTACTTGCTTATATCCGTGAGAACAAGCTGATTGAGAAATATGAACAAAGTAAAGAATAAAGTAATTATGGGACAGTTAAAGTACAAAGGTTACGCTGGTAGCGTAGAATACAACGAAGAAGATAATTGCCTGTTCGGTAAAGTTCTCGGTCTTAAAAAAGATTGCATCACTTACGAAGGTGAAACCATCAGTGAATTAAAGAGTGACTTTGAAGGGGCTATTGACGACTATTTGGCAAGTTGCAAAGATCGTGGAGTGGAGCCAAGTAAACCGTATAGTGGAAAATTAGTCCTACGTATGCCTTCCGACCTGCACGGAATGGTAGCAACAGCCGCCGCTAACGCAGGTACTACTATTAATGAATTTATCAACAGAGCTGTAACAAAGGAATTAGAAAAAGAATTTTCTATGTAAGTCGTAGCTTAATTGTCACTTGTTGATTATGTAATATTTCATTCTTTATTATATCTTTGTTGCACGAACTTAAAAATTAGGACAGTATGTTTGCCAAAGAGACGTATATGCAGCGCAGAGCCCTGCTGAAAAAGAATTTAGGCTCCGGAGTTTTGTTATTTCTGGGAAATGACGAGTGCGGGCTGAATTATGAGGATAACACGTTCCGTTATCGTCAGGACTCCACTTTTCTTTATTATTTCGGTCTTTCGTGTGCCGGACTTTCGGCCATCATCGATATTGACGAAGACAAAGAAATTATTTTCGGTGACGAATTATCCATCGATGCCATCGTATGGATGGGCTCACAGCCTACGTTACGCGAAAAATGCGAACGTGTCGGCATCAGGGAAATGATGGCTTCCGCCGATATCGTCGGCTATCTGCACAAATGCGTCCAGAGTGGAAAAGCAATTCATTATCTTCCTCCCTACCGCCCCGAACATAAACTGAAACTGATGGACTGGCTCGGAATACCACCTGCACGTCAGGAAGGTTCCGTACCTTTCATCCGTGCCGTCATAGCTCAGCGCAACTACAAGTCGGCGGAAGAAATCGTAGAAATAGAAAAAGCCTGTGACGTGACTGCCGATATGCACATCACCGCCATGAAGGTGCTTCGTCCGGGAATGTACGAATATGAAGTAGTAGCGGAAATGAATCGCGTGGCAGAGTCCAACAACTGCGAACTGTCGTTTGCAACGATCGCCACCATCAACGGGCAGACGCTGCACAACCATTATCACGGAAATAAAGTGAAACCGGGCGATCTGTTCCTGATTGACGCAGGTGCGGAAGTCGAGTCGGGTTATGCAGGCGATATGTCGTCCACGATTCCTGCGGATAAGAAATTTACAACCCGCCAGCGCGAAGTTTACGAAATCCAGAATGCGATGCATCTGGAATCTGTCAAGGCGCTTCGTCCGGGCATTCCTTATATGGATGTATACGAATTGTCCGCCCGCGTCATGGTAGACGGCATGAAAACTCTCGGACTAATGAAAGGAAATACGGAAGATGCTGTCCGCGAAGGCGCGCATGCCCTGTTCTATCCGCACGGATTAGGACACATGATGGGACTGGATGTTCACGATATGGAAAATCTGGGTGAGATATGGGTAGGATACAACGGTCAGCCGAAGAGCACGCAGTTCGGACGCAAGTCGCAACGCCTCGCCATTCCACTGGAACCGGGATTCGTACATACCGTAGAACCGGGCATTTACTTCATCCCCGAACTGATCGATATGTGGAGAGCAGAAAAAAAGTTCACCGATTTTATCAATTACGACAAAGTGGAAAATTACAAAGACTTCGGCGGTATCCGCAACGAAGAAGATTATCTCATCACGGAGACAGGTGCCCGCCGACTCGGCAAGAAAATTCCGCTGACACCCGAAGAAGTGGAAGCTTTAAGATAACCCCTGCTTTAAAGGATAAGGCACCGGAATTCACATAAAACGATAAATGCCTGTACTACAACAAGTATAGGCATTTATTATTTCAAGGGGACGGTCATATTTTTAAGTATTAGTGTCAAAATTCTTATGTCTATCCAAGACAATAAGCACTATATTTGCAAGTATCCCCCATCATAACAAACTATTAATACTTTAAACTAATGGCACGAACTACTTTGTTACTTTTATCTATTCTTTTTCTGCTGCCCACGAATGCAGCAATCAAAAAACTACAGGTTGAATATCTGACCAATCCTATCGGGCTGGACATAACAGCTCCCCGATTCAGCTGGCAACTAGAGTCAGCGGAAAGAGGAGTCAGACAAACAGCCTATCAAATCACGGTAGCGACCGATGCAGCCTGTCTAAATCCGGTCTGGACTTCCGGAAAGGTGGCATCTGACGAATCATTGCACATCTGTTATGCAGGACCGGCTCTCACCCCTTCCACCCGCTATTATTGGAAAGTAACCGTGTGGAACAACAAAACCGGAGAAGAGACTTCGACGGAAAAGGCTTTCTTCGAAACAGGACTGCTGTCCGACGGATGGTCGGGAGCGCAAGGCAACTCAAATAAACAAGAATTCCAAAACCAATCCGGAAGACAAGAAACAGACAAAGGCACGAATGCTGCTGGAAATGGATGTCACACTGACTTCCGGCAACGCATCCGTTCTTTTCGGCGCACGCGATGCTTCCAACGTATTCATGTGGTCTGTCAATACGCTGGACAATGAAAAAGAACCTTTGATCAGAAGACATATTTATGACAGGGGACGCCTGCAAAGTTCGGATACTCCGATCGGCAAATTCTTCACTAAATCCGACTTGCTGAATAAAGAACACCATCTGGCAATCGAAGCAAAAGATGGAGTGGTCAAGACTTATATTGACAAGGTACTGGTGGATACCTATACCGACACCGATTCCAAACTATCGAATGGATATATCGGCTTCCGGGCATTCAGAGGAAATAACACCAACGAAACGGCCATGTTTGACAATATCGTACTGACAGAGTACGAACAGAAAGGCGACAAGGAAGAAGCCAAAGTCGTTCTGAAAGAGGATTTCGAGAAACCTCAGTCCGCTTTTGAAGGCGGAGAAATCGTATCTGTGGGAGGTAATCGTAAACTGAATATGGTTTCCGGTTCCGGCGATTATCGGGTATTGCAGGTTGACATGAGCGGAGTACCCATGTTCCGTAAAGAATTCAAGGCAAAAAAGAAGATTGCATCCGCCCGCATCTACAGTTCGGCTCTGGGCGTCTATGATTTGTTTATCAACGGACAACGGGTAGGAAATAAGATGGAAGACGGCAGCATACGCTATGACGAATTGAAGCCGGAATGGACGGATTTCAGCAAAACAGCCCACTATCAGACGTATGACATCACCGATTTGCTCCGGAAAGGAGAAAACGCAGTCGGCGCCCAGGTATCCTCCGGCTGGTGGAACAGTGACGTCTGCCACGGAGAGTATGGCAGTCACGAAGTAGGATTCATCGCAAAGATATTACTGAAATATACGGACGGCACTTCGGAAACGATAGTAACGGACCTTTCCTGGCTGTCATCCATGGACGGTGCCATACGAATGGGAGACATCTACCACGGAGAAACTTATGACGCCCGAAAAGAAAGTGCATGGACGAAGCCCGGATATAACACTGCCAACTGGAACAAGACGGCTGTCAACCCTCATTTCAAAGGAGAGTTAATCGCCTTTGCCGGCCCCACCGTTCAGGTACGTCCGCATCTGAGCCGTATCCCTTTGTCCACTACCGTTTACCAAGGTGAAAAAGACGGCAAGATCAATGTACTGAGTGTTACGGACAAACCGGCTCCTATCCGGTTAAAGAAAGGTGAAACGGCCGTCTACAACTTAGGTCAGAACATGGTCGGCTGGGTTCGGTTCAAAGTAAAAGGTACTTCGGGAACAGAGATGAAACTCCGTTTCGGCGAGATGCTGAACGACACGGGAGATAAATCGCGCGGAGACGACGGCCCTGCCGGAAGTATATATACTGCCAACCTCAGAAGTGCAAAAGCAACATTGAAGTATATCCTGAAAGGAAGCAAGGAAGGCGAATCATTCCATCCGTCCATGACCTTCTTCGGTTTTCAGTATTGTGAGATAACGGCAAGTGAAGACATCGAGGTACTTTCCCTGATAGGGGAAGTGGTCGGTTCCGCTACCGAAGAGGGAGCTTCGTTTGTCACCAGCAGCCGGTCAATCAATCAGTTATACAGCAATGTCATGTGGGGACAAAGAGGCAACTATCTGAGCATCCCTACCGACTGCCCGCAAAGAGACGAACGTCTGGGCTGGACCGGAGATACGCAAGTATTCTGTCGTGCCGCTTCTTATAATGCGAACGTATCCGCCTTCTTCGAAAAATGGATGAGAGATATGCGTGACGGTCAGCGAAGTGACGGCGCCTATCCGGATGTAGCCCCACACTCATGGGTAGGCTACGGACAGGCAGCCTGGGCTGATGCCGGTATCATCGTTCCCTGGACTATCTATCTGATGTACGACAACAAAAAGATATTGCAGGACAATTATGCATCTATGGAGAAATACATGGAGTTCCTGTCCCATCAAAAAGGAGACGGTTATAACTATAACGGTGCCGGAACAAATTATGGCGACTGGCTATCGTACGAAGATACCGAACGTCGCTATGTCAGCGTATGCTACTACGCATATACGGCACAATTGATGGCCAAAATTTCGGAAGCACTGAAAACGGACGACTGTGATGCCTACGCCTCCAAAGCAAAGGTTTACAGAAAGCTGGCACAGGAAATCAAGAAAGAATTCCAGACACGCTACGTCGATGCAGACGAAGACTTGAAGCAAAAGAGCCAGACGGCCTATCTGCTTGCCTTGAAACTGGATTTATTCCCGACAGAAGAAGCACGGAAGAAAGGAGTGGAAACACTGGTCCGCAAGATTACCGGCAACGGTAACCGTCTGAGCACAGGATTCGTGGGTACAGCCATCCTGAATCAGACATTAAGCCAGTTCGGAGAATCAAATACGGCTTACGATCTACTGCTGCAACGGAACAACCCTTCCTGGCTGTATAGCATAGACCAGGGAGCAACCACTATCTGGGAACGCTGGGATTCGTATACCAAAGAGAAAGGTTTTGGCCCCGTATCGATGAACTCGTTCAATCATTACTCGTATGGAGCAGTCTCCGAATGGATGTACCGCACAATGGGCGGTATAGATATCGACGAAACACGTCCGGGATTCAAGCACATCGTATTACAGCCGATTCCGGACAACCGTCCGGAAGTTGCCGCCGGTCAGGAACGGATTGACTGGGTAAATGCTTCGTTCCCTTCCTGTTATGGAGATATCAAGAGCAGCTGGAAAAAAGAAAATGACGGAACAGTTTCTTACCAAGTGACAATACCTGCCAACACCACCGCCACTCTTCACTTGCTATTGCCTACTCTCGACTATGTAGTAGAAGAAAGCGGAAAAGCTGCCGTGAAAGCGGAAGGAGTTTCTTCGGTTACTTTCATGAATGGAAAGGCAGTATTAGAACTACAGTCCGGTACATATCAGTTTGTGGTTAAAAAGGAAAACAAATAGACAGAATGAAAAAAATATATTTAGTGACTGCACTTGCATGTTGTGCACTGCAACCGACCCTTGCACAAAAGCAAGAAGAATGCAAGCCCGTGAACCTTCATTGCGACCACCTGATCAATCCGCTGGGCATCGACAATGCCAATCCCAGATTGTCGTGGATGCTGGACGATGCCCGACAAGGAGCCCGGCAGACTGCTTATCAGATAATAGTCAGCACAGACTCACTGAAAGCAAACAACGAAAACGGGGAAATATGGAACTCGGGAAAAAAAGAATCGGATCAAATCCTTGTCACCTATCCGGAAAAGAATCTTCAACCCTTTACCAAATATTACTGGAAAGTGAATGTATGGGATAAGGACGGCAAAAAGGCTACTTCGGACATCAACAGCTTCGAGACTGGAATGATGGGAATGGAAAACTGGCAGGGCGCATGGATTGGCGACAACAGAGACATCAACTATAAGCCCGCCCCCTATTTCAGAAAAACATTCGACACTCAAAAGAAAGTCAAATCCGCCAGAGCGTACATCGCCGTCGCCGGTTTATACGAATTATACATCAACGGAGAGAAAATTGGAAACCATCGGCTAGACCCGCTGTATACCCGTTTCGACAGACGGAATTTCTATGTGACTTATGATGTGACCAACCAACTTCAGAAAGGTAAAAACGCGATTGGCGTACTGCTGGGGAATGGCTGGTACAACCATCAGTCAAAAGCAGTCTGGGACTTTGACCGCGCACCGTGGCGTAACCGCCCCGCTTTTTGCATGGACCTGAGAATTACCTACGAAGACGGCACTACAGAAGTAATCCGCTCCGAAAGAGACTGGAAGACTTCTTCGGGGGCCTTGATCTTCAACAGCATCTATACAGCGGAACATTATGACGCCCGCCTGGAACAGAAAAGCTGGAATACAGCAGATTTTGACGATTCGAAATGGAAGGAAGCTGGTTACAGAGCTGTACCTTCTCAAAACGTCGTATCCCAGCAGGTACAACCGATTCGTATCGTAGAAACAATACCGGCAAAAGCGCTTAAGAAAGTGAACGACACGACGTATGTATTCGACTTTGCCAGAAATATGTCCGGAGTGACCCGCATCAAGGTATCCGGAGAAGAAGGAACGGTAGTAAGGCTCAAACACGGCGAACGCATCTATGACAACGGACGGGTGAATATGTCAAACATTGACGTATACCATCGTCCGGTAGATGACAAAGACCCATTCCAGACGGATATTCTCATCCTGAGCGGAAAGGGAGAAGACGAGTTTATGGCACGGTTCAACTACAAAGGCTTCAGATACGTAGAAGTGACAAGCAGTAAGCCTGTCGCACTCGATCAAAACAGTCTGACTGCTTATTTCGTTCATAGCGACGTTCCGCAAAAAGGAGAGATAAACATGTCAAACCCACTCGTAAACCGGTTGTGGCGGGCTACCAACAACGCCTATCTGTCCAATCTGATGGGGTATCCCACCGATTGCCCCCAACGGGAGAAAAACGGATGGACGGGAGACGGACATTTTGCGATAGAAACAGCACTATATAATTATGACGGCATCACAGTCTACGAAAAATGGCTCGCCGACCACCGTGACGAACAGCAACCCAACGGAGTATTACCCGACATCATTCCGACCGGAGGATGGGGATACGGCACGGACAACGGTCTGGACTGGACGAGTACAATCGCCATTATTCCCTGGAATATTTATCTGTTCTACGGAGACAGCAAATTATTAGCCGACTGCTATGAAAACATCAAACGATATGTAGACTACGTAGACCGTACCAGCCCAAGCGGACTGACTTCATGGGGAAGAGGAGACTGGGTTCCTGTGAAATCGCATTCGTCCAAAGAACTGACCTCATCGGTATACTTCTATGTAGATACTAAAATACTGGCCAATGCCGCAAAGCTGTTCAACAAGCAGGAAGATTACGAACATTATCAGGCGCTTGCGGAAAAGATCAGGCAAGCGATCAATGACAAATATCTGAACAGGGAAACCGGTATATACGCCAGCGGCGTTCAGACGGAACTGAGCGTACCGCTGATGTGGGGTATTGTCCCCAAGGATATGAAAGCAAAAGTAGCCCGCAACCTGGCGAAGAAGGTGGAAGAAGCCGGTTTCCATCTGGATGTGGGTGTATTGGGAGCCAAAGCCATACTGAACGCCTTGAGTGAAAACGGAGAAGCCGAAACCGCTTATAAAGTAGCTGCACAAGACACCTACCCGTCATGGGGCTGTTGGATTGCCAACGGAGCCACCACCCTGCTCGAAAACTGGGATTTGAATGCTACACGTGACATTTCGGACAACCACATGATGTTCGGAGAAATCGGAGGATGGTTCTATAAAGGCTTGGGCGG
>OCPS01002254.1_pt1 | contig 13369 bp, 9 predicted proteins | sample 1538651 | NCBI WGS metagenome assembly OCPS01 (sample SAMN04571715, study PRJEB22368) | human gut metagenome | biome: human gut; material: stool | host: Homo sapiens | place: Luxembourg | collected 2012-09-21 | reverse complement strand
GATTACTCCTCTTGATGCTACTTCGTCAATGGGAAGTGTGCAGCCTTGTGTATGTCCGTAAGCGCCTACGACACGTTGTGTGAGATGGTCGCACTGGATAATCAGGAAGTTCGGCTTTTCTTGTGCCTGGGCTGCTGCGCCACAAAGGGCTAATCCCATGAATGGATAAATTGTTTTCATTCTTGGCTAGAATTAAGTAATTGATTGGGTAGCAAAAGTAGGAAAAAACAAAAAGCAAAAAAGGGCGGGGGAGAGGTTTTGGACGTAAATGAAAGTAATTTGTACAAAAATGAAATACGCGATGAACGATTTATGAGGAACAGCGAAGACCGCGATGAATAATAAATGAAAAGAATTAATGGGAATCATAAAAAGAACGGTGAATAAACTGCGATTATTCACCGTCCAGTCTATTCACCGTTCCTTATTTATGATCGTTTATTCTTGATCAGCTATTCATGCTCATCAGGAATTCGTCGTTGTCTCTTGTTTTTTCCAGACGGTCTTTTACGAAATCCATTGCTTCGATAGGATTCATATCTGCAAGGTATTTGCGTAATATCCACATGCGGTCGAGTGTTGTCTTGTCAAGCAGCAGATCGTCGCGACGAGTACTGGATGCGGTGATGTTGACAGCAGGGAAGATACGCTTGTTGGACAGGTTGCGGTCAAGCTGCAACTCCATGTTACCTGTACCTTTGAATTCTTCGAAGATAACTTCGTCCATTTTAGAACCGGTATCAATCAATGCAGTAGCCAGGATAGTGAGTGAACCACCATTTTCAATATTACGGGCGGCACCGAAGAAACGTTTGGGCTTGTGTAGTGCATTGGCGTCCACACCACCTGAAAGGACTTTGCCGGAAGCCGGGGATACCGTATTGTAAGCACGTGCCAGACGAGTGATAGAATCCAGGAAGATAACGACATCATGGCCACATTCTACAAGTCTCTTTGCTTTCTCCAGTACGATACCTGCAATCTTTACGTGACGTTCGGCTGGTTCATCGAAAGTTGAAGCAATCACTTCGGCATTTACGGTACGAGCCATGTCGGTTACTTCTTCGGGGCGTTCGTCGATAAGCAACATGATCATGTAAACTTCCGGATGATTTGCTGCAATTGCATTGGCTATATCTTTCATCAGGATGGTCTTACCGGTTTTAGGCTGTGCCACGATCAATGCACGCTGACCTTTACCGATAGGAGCAAAGAGATCTACTACACGGGCAGACATGGAGTCGGAGTAGCCACCTTTGCATAATCTGAATTTTTCATCGGGGAATAACGGAGTAAGATGCTCAAATGGCACACGATCACGTACGAAAGCCGGATCACGTCCATTGATTTTTCCTACCTTTACCAATGGGAAATATTTTTCTCCTTCTTTTGGCGGACGAATTACACCTTCCACAACGTCACCTGTTTTCAGTCCGAACAATTTAATTTGGGATTGTGATACGTAAATATCATCCGGTGAAGAAAGATAATTGTAATCGGAAGAACGAAGGAATCCGTAACCATCCTGCATAATTTCCAGTACACCGGTACCGGTCAAGATATCATCGAATTCGTATACTTTTTCGCGCTCGATTACCGGTCTGCGTTCTTGCACAGGAGCATAGTTATCACCAGCATTTTGCTGCACGGGACGTTGTTGCTGAACAGGACGCGGGTTGTTGTTACGATTATTATTGTTGTTATTATTATTATTATAAGGAGTATTATTATTGTCGCGAGGACGAAGGCGTGGGCGTTGTGCGGTTGCAGGCGTGGATTCTGCTACGGGTGCTATAGGAGTCTCGGCTTTGGTAGCTTCGAATTTGCCCAGCAGTTCTGAAGGGAGCTCTATTTTCTCAGTCGGGAGATCTTCGATGGGAATGAAGTCATCTTCGGGTTCTGATAAGATAGGACTGTCCTCTATTACGACTTTCTTAACTACTTTAGGTGTTTCGGTTTCAAAGTTCAATTCAGGTTCAGCTTTTTTAGGCTCTTCCTTCTTTGCAACAGGCATAGGTGCGGGTATGGGAGCTTTTTCTTCCGTCTTGGTTTTGCGCGGACGCCCCGGTTTACGTTTCGGAGTAGCGTCTTCGGCTTTTTCGGGAGCGGATGCAGTGGTTACAACTGCTTCAGGAGCTTTCTCAGCTACCGGTGCTTTTGTTGCCTCAGCTACTGGTTGTACCTTGGCAGCTGCAACTGTGGTTTCAGCTTTTGCCTTAGTGAGGTCACCATTTTTGTTGGCGGTGAAGACTTTGTCAGTACTCTCTTTTTTTACGGTTACGCGGGTACGTTTTTGTTGTCTATCCACTTTACGCTCTTCTTTCAGCTTTTCAGCAGCAACCTTTTTGGTAGCACCTGCGATGGCTTGTTCATCAAGTATCTTGTAAACAAGTTCTTCTTTTTTTAGTGAGTCTGTCTTTTTAATACCCAGTTCTTGGGCAATAGATTGAAGTTCCGACAAATTTTTGTCGTTCAATTGAATGATATTATACATACAGTATATATGTGAATGGTTTAAAATTTCTTTTGTTATTGGACAGATATGTTCACACGGCTGCGGTTGTCGTCACAAGCAACGTGGCAAATATACCTTTATTTAATATAATGATTATGGGATATTTATTATTGAACCGGAAAACTGTTAGCTACCCGCACTTAGGAGTTTACAGAATGTTTCAACGGTGCAAAGGTAATAAATATTTTTGGTTTCATAAACAATTCGTCTTTTTTTTAATTTTAAAACTTTATCTTTGCTTGATAAACCAAGAAAAAGCGCATATATTTATGGATATAAACGAAGTTCATTTCATCTATTTTTCGCCTACTCGTACATCTAAACAAGTTGGCGAGGCAATTGTTCGCGGAACAGGATTAACAAATGTTGTTACTACGAATTTAACACTGCATACTGCTGAGGTAGATATTCCGGAGAATACACTGACTGTTATTGCTGTGCCAGTGTATGGTGGCAAGGTAGCTCCTTTGGCTATGGAACGTTTGCAGGGTATTCGTGCGTCAGGATCTCCAGTTGTGTTGGTAGTAGTCTATGGTAACCGCGCGTATGAAAAGGCTTTGATAGAATTGGACGCATTTGCTTCTGCCCAGGGTTTCAAAGTTATTGCCGGGGCTACTTTTGTGGGAGAACATTCGTATAGTACAGAACAAAATCCAATAGCCCCAGGGCGTCCGGATGCAAATGATTTGCAATATGCGGAGGAATTTGGTGCGAAGATACAGACGAAAATAAATGCCGCCGTTGATATGGAACACTTGTATCCGGTGGATGTGAACCGTATCCAGCGCCCGCGCCAGCCTTTTCTGCCTTTGTTCAAGTTTCTGCGCCGGGTGATAAAGTTGCGTAAAAGTGGTGTTCCTTTGCCGCGTGTACCGGAAGTGAATGCGGAACTTTGCACGCATTGTGGCGTTTGCGCTGTACATTGTCCTTCGGGAGCTATCCTGAAAGGTGACGAATGTAATACGATTGCCGAAAAGTGCATAAAGTGTTGTGCATGTGTCAAAGGATGTTCGTTCAAGGCGCGGACGTATGATACTCCGTTTGCTTCATTGCTTTCAGACTGCTTTGTGCGGCAGAAAGAGGACCGGATTATTTTATAGCTTTAATCCTACATGCAATAAACTCCTTTCATTCAGAATTTCTACAGAATTCTCCGATACATTTGTGTCTGTATTTAAAATTAGGAACTATGAAATTATTGATAGTAGAGGATGAACGTGAATTGTCCGACAGCATTGTGAGCTTTCTGTGTCGGGAAGATTATCTGTGCGAACAAGCCTTTTCTTTTGCTGAGGCTGCCATGAAGGTAGAACTCTACGAATATGATTGTATCTTGCTGGATTTAATGCTTCCCGGAGGAAATGGATTGGATGTGCTGCGAAAAATAAAAAGTACATCGCCTCAGACGGGAGTTATCATCGTGTCGGCAAAGGATTCTTTAGACGATAAAGTGGCGGGACTGAAGATCGGTGCGGACGATTATTTAGCCAAGCCTTTTCATCTGCCGGAATTGAGTATGCGTATTTTTGCTTTGTTGAGGAGGAAATGTTTTACGAACAGCAACACTTTACAGAATGGTCCGATAAGTATTGATTTGCTTGGTAAGGTGGTTAGTGTCGGAACTGTCACGCTTGATTTGACCAAAACAGAATATGAACTTCTGTTATTCCTCATTGAAAACCGTCGTCGTGTTGTTTCTAAGAGTGCATTGGCTGAACATCTTAGCGGGGACATGGCGGATATGATGAATGACTTTAACTTCGTCTATGCCCACATCAAAAACTTAAAAGCGAAAATGGCGGATGTGGGTATGGCAGATTGCATTAAGACATATTATGGAACCGGATATAAATGGGCTATAGAATCATGAAAAGTCTTTTGCATAAAACACTCTCGCAGTTCCTTGTCTGTACGGTGGCAATCTTTATACTAGCCACTCCCTTGTTTTTCCTGCTCACCAAGTATTTCTATGCGGAGGATATGATAGACATTATCGAGGCGGTGCAATTAGGGACGTCTATTCCACATATTGATTTAGAACGGGATATTATGGTGGGAATGATGCTTCAGTTCCTGCTTATTTTTCTGGTCTTGAGCCTTGCTTTGTTTATTATGATGCGTTTCATTACACATCGCCTGTGGTTGCCGTTTGATGATACGTTGCAGAAGACAGAACAGTTCAACTTGGCGCAAAGTGCAGTGCCTCAGTTTCAGAAAACCGAAATAAAAGAATTTGCCCGGCTCAACAATTCGTTGGCAAAGCTGATGCAGAAAGATAAGGAGATTTATCGTATACAGAAAGAGTTTACCGAGAATGCTTCGCATGAACTCCAAACACCTATTTCTATTATTCGCAGTAAACTGGACTTGTTGATGCAGGAAGAACTGGACGAGCGGTCAATGAGTCTTGTTTCCGATCTTTACGACCTCAATACCCGGATGGAACATTTGAATCGCAATTTACTACTCTTGGCAAAAATAGAGAATTCACAGTACACAGAGATGGAGGAGGTCGATTTAGGCAGCTTTATTCGTGAGGCAATGCCTACTTACAATGTACTGCACAGTGATTTGAACATTTCATTCCTTGACCAGCGTACGTGCCATGTTGTGCACAATGTAAACACAATTCTGTTAAGTTGCCTGCTGAATAATCTTGTTGTCAATGCCATTCGCCATACTGCTGCAATGGATGGAGAGATTAGACTTTTGCTTTGCGATAACTATTTTACGGTCAGTAATCCGGCGGATGGGGTATCTCTTGATGCCCATACACTTTTTCAGCGTTTCAGTTCTGATGATGCAAAGACGTCTGGGAATGGACTTGGACTTTCTATTGTGAAAGCTATTTGTGACTATCATGGTTGGAGGGTGCAGTACGCTTTCGAAGAGAATCACCATGTATTTTCAGTGCATTTTAGGTAATTTGTTCGTGAAATTATTTCAAAGCTTTTCGGTTATGAATTAATTCACCACAGATTACACAGATTGACACAGATCCTATTTTACTGATTATTAGATTAATAAATCTGTGTGAATCTGTGTAATCTGTGGTGAGTCTTATTCATTCCTTTTCCGATATGAGCTATATAGGAGTGCTGAAAAGGATGTAACTGTCTGTGTGATAATGCACTTGGTGTTCCACTAAGATCAGTCGTAGTGGAACACGAGTTCAGTCCTAGTGGGAAGTGGCTTCAGTCGTAGTGGGAAGTACCTTCAGTCCTAATGGGAACTATCCTCAGTCGTAGTAGGAAAATAGCTCGCTATACAGTTGTAAATTCCTCTAATGGGAAATGAATTCCGTTAACGGCTTTTCGATAATCAGTTGACGTATCCTAAAAGATCTCCTCAAAAAGATTGTCTCCCCCGGTAAAATTCAAAATGTCTTCTAATTTGCCTTTTACTTTTGCCTCAGAATTTTGAGATAAAAGAAAGAAAAGGTATGAAAAGATTTGTTTTAGGCATCGTGGTCATTTGTTGGATTACGATTGTATTCGCTGCAGGAAATGGCAGTAAAGTGACAGGAATCTTAAGTGGTAAAACGAATAAAGCACCGGTGGAGTTTGCCACGATAGCTTTGTACGAGGCAACAACAAAAAAACTTGTGACGGGAGCTATGACAGATTCTACCGGATGCTTTCATCTGGAAGATGTGCCAACGGGTCGTTATTATCTGGTGGGTAGTTATGTCGGTTATGGTGAAACACAATCTGAAATGTTCACTGTGGGTAATGGTAATCAGACGGTTGATGTCGGTGTATTGTGGATTGACGATAAAGGTCAAGTGTTGAATGAGGTGGTGGTAGCCGGGCGAAAATCCACTTTTGTGCCCAAACTGGATCGTAAGGTATTTAATGTCGGACAGGATTTGATGAGTTCGGTAGGTTCGGCAAGCGAGTTGATGCAGAATATTCCTTCGGTAGAGGTGGATTTGGAAGGTACGGTCAGCCTGCGTGGTAATGAGAATGTGACTATCCTTATTAATGGAAAACCATCCGCACTGATGAGCGGCAGGACACGGACTGATGCTCTGAATCAACTTGCCGCAAACAGTATCGAACGTATTGAGGTAATTACTAATCCTTCGGCAGAGTATAAACCCGATGGTGTGAGCGGTATTATCAACATCGTATTGAAAAAGGAGGGCAAGGCGGGACTGAATGGCACTTTGACGGCGAATACCGGTAGCCACGACCGTTACAATGCCGGAGTGAATTTGAATTACGGCATCAATGGGGTGAATTTCTTTGGCGGTTATGCTTTCCGGCAAGATCGCTATGACCGTAGTATTTTTGACAATCGTACATCGCCCACGGAATACATTAGCCAGACGACTCTCGGTACAGGTCGTCCCGTGTCGCACACATTACGACTTGGAATGGGGGCAAACCTTTCGACTCATGATGTCATGGAAATTTCGGGAAGCTATAATCGCCGTCATTTCCTGCGAAGTGAGCGTATAGAATCTGTTACGGAAGATATAAATCATCATTTGGAAGATTTTTATTTTCGCAATCGCAGGGCTGATGCCAGAGAGAATATGTGGGAAGGAAACTTTCTCTATACCCACACCTATGGAAAGGGAAATGAATGGAGCGTGAACTATACTTATTCTTCCGAAAGTGAAGACGAACAGAATGAATATTCTACCATGCAAATGGAGAATGACACTAAAGACAATGAGTGGGTATGGGATGCCAATTATCTGCATATCGGAAAAGTGCATTGGCAGCATCATTTGTCGGAATGGACAAAACTATCGGCAGGTTATGAACTGGAAGCGCTTCGTGCCGAACAGAATTATCATGTGGAGAATTGGGATGGTGCATCTTTCATTCCTGATCTTGACCGCACAAGTGATTTTACCCATCATCGCACCCTTCATTCTTTCTTCGCTACTTTAGAAATGAATCCGGGAGAGTGGAGTCTTATGGCCGGACTGCGTGGAGAATATGCTGATATCCGGAACAATCTTTATTCTCTTGACAGCATCACGAGGCAGTACTATACCAATATTTATCCTACGTTACACGCCTCCCGCAAACTGAATGAGCACAATGAACTCCAACTAAGCTATAGCCTTCGTGTGAACCGTCCCGAAGGTAGTGATATGAATCCATTTGCCGAGCGTATCAATCCACTCAGTCTTTCGGCGGGTAATCCTGATTTGAAACCGGAAAAGATACATTCGGTGGAGGCGGGATGGCTGTGGCACAATGATACAAATGCATCGTTGATGACTACAGTCTATTATCGCTATCTTACCAATCAGATTACCGAAGTATCACGCTACATAGACGGTGGCGTACTGCTGACTACTAAAGAGAATTTGGATCAGAGTCACAATGCAGGATTGGAGCTGATCTGGAGTTATTCTATCAATCGTTGGCTCTCTTTTAACTGGAATGCAAACGGATATTTCAATCAGATCAATGCAGAAAAGTTGGGCTTTTCACGACACAGGAATACTTTCTCGTGGAGCACGTTGTTCAATGCCAACTTCATGCCGTTCAAACATTATATGATGCAGCTCAATGCACGTTATCGTTCTGCTACACTGGTGCCGCAAGGTCGTAGGGATGCCGATTATTGTATCAATCTGGGTATGAAGTATGATATTCCGAGTATCAATCTTTCCGTATTGGCTTCGGTTACCGATTTGTTTGATACCTATCGGAAGTCGTATACGCTTGATACACCCGAACTGAAACAGAAGGTAGAAAAACGCCGTAATCCCCGTATTTTCTATATCGGCGTTTCTTATACATTTGGTGGAAACAAGAGCAAAAAACACACAGCGAAGTTAGAATATGATGAGAGTATGTAAAATCCTTATATTACTTGTACTTTGTGCATTTACAGTAATTGGACAAGCACAGGAGGATTCTGTCAAAACGGATACGGTTCGGGTAATGGATAATAATCCATACCGTTTCCGCATCCGGCAGGTCATTTTACCTGCAACTTTGATTGGAGTGGGGATTATCGGGTTGGAAAGCCATTGGCTGCAATATCAGAACCGGGAGTTACGTGACGAGCTACGGGAAAACATTGACAGTAAATTTACGGTTGATGATTTTTCGCAGTATGCTCCGATGTTTGCTGTTTATGGCTTGAATTTGTGTGGTGTAAAAGGAAGGCATAGCTTTACGGATCGTACCATAATCCTTGCTACTGCCTATGCACTAATGGGTATCACCGTAAACACATTTAAAATGACGGCCAGTGTAGAGCGTCCTGATGGAAGTAGCCGTAACTCCTTCCCGTCGGGGCATACCGCAACCGCTTTTATGGGTGCGGAGTTTTTGCGTAAGGAATATTGGGACGTTTCTCCATGGATAGGTGTTGCCGGGTATGCAGTAGCTGCCGGTACAGGCTTCTTTCGTATGTATAACAATCGTCATTGGCTGACAGATGTGCTTACCGGAGCCGGAATCGGAATACTGAGTACTCAGGCGGCTTATTGGCTTTATCCAACTATTACAAAGACTTTCTTCCGTAAGCGGTATAAGAATATATTTATTTCTCCTTATTTCTCAAAAGAAGAAAAAGGAGTAAGTTGTCATATCGCTTTCTAAAGGATACTCGTTGCAATTAATAAGGAATAAACTTCAGAATAATAACTTTCTGTGTTTGGTCGTCTATTCTGAAACGATTATCAGTACGTTCGCCTATCAACCAAATGATATGGGAGCCACTGCAAAGCACCCATTGTTGCTCTTTGCGGGAAAGGGAGAATTTTCGATCAGTAAGGTAGTCACTGACCTTTTTTCGCCCAGTCATACCAAAGGGAACGAATGTGTCGCCTTGTCGGTAGTGTCTGACTGTGAGAGGTTGTTTTAGTTTGTCTGCATCGAAGCAAGCAGTGTTTCGGTCACGAGGAATGATGAAATCATCTGTGACTTCTAATTCTTCCATTGTCAAACGGAAGGGTAGGGCAGGATCATCTGGAGAAAAGACTGTTGAAACATCTTCTGAACAGATCGGTTCTAACAGTAGAAGCTCTCGATCTTTAATCACGCGCCATTCTCCACTGAGGAATATTTTCCCCGGTTGCCCATTCAGAGAGGTGAAAATATCTTTGATCTGTGCACTGTTAAATCCTAATGGAGATAAGATCTCAAATAATAAGGTTTCCGGTGCAGATTCTTGGAGCAAAACACTGATCAGGATACCTTGTTCGGTTTGCACTTTCTGCTTGCCTTCTTCTATTCCTTTTTTATATAAGAGAGCTGCATCATTCAGATGTTCTGCAGTGCGGAGAAGGCTTTCTTTTACAGAGGGATTGATTTCCTGCATAAGTGGCAAGAGGTTGAGGCGTATCTTGTTGCGTGTATATTCGTCTTGCAGGTTAGTGCTGTCCGTTACGTAAGATTGTCCGATTTCTTGTAGGTATTCGGTTATTTCTTTCCGGTCGAGGCATAACAAGGGGCGGACAATGTTTCCGTTTTTGGGACGGATACCCAATAGTCCGTTGATGCCTGTTCCACGGATAAGGTTGAGCAGGAGAGTTTCTACACTATCATCTTTATGATGGGCCACGGCGATAACGTTGGCTCCTTGTTGTAGACGGAGCTGCTCAAACCAAGCATAACGTAATTCCCGTGCTGCCATTTCAATGGATATGTGGCGCTTTTCCGCTTCTTCCGTGGTTTGGAAATGTTGGACATGTAACGGAACTTCCAGCTGCAAGCATAGTTCGCGGACAAACATTTCATCTCGAACCGACTCATCGCCCCGCAGATGGAAATTACAATGTGCCGCCTCGCAGGTGTACCCCATAGCAAGAAGTAGACGCAACAAAGCTACTGAGTCCGCTCCGCCACTCAGCGTTACCAGTATTTTGTCTTCTCGTGTGAAAAGCTTCTCCTGATCAATATATTGCGCTATTTTCTTTATATTCATAATGGTGCAAAGATAATATTAACGGATTGAATTCTTTCTAATTCTTCGGAACAAAGTGGAGAATGGAGAATATTTCTCCTTATTTAAAAACAATCTAAATAATTTGTAGGCTAAATACAAATCATTTATCTTTGCATCCAAATTAAAGAAAGAGAGAAGACTATGCGTTTATCCGAATTAAAAACTGGAGAAAAAGGTGTAATCGTTAAAGTACTGGGGCATGGCGGTTTCCGCAAACGAATTGTAGAAATGGGTTTTATTAAAGGCAAGACTGTAGAGGTTTTGCTGAATGCCCCGCTGAAAGACCCAATAAAATACAAAGTAATGGGGTATGAAATCTCTTTGCGCCGCCAGGAGGCAGGGATGATTGAAATACTCAGCGAACATGAGGCGAAAGAGCAAGTGACAAAACCGAATTATCATCCGGGAATGAGTGAAGATATTTATCCGGGGGAAGAAGAACTGAAACGTATCGCTCTTGGTAAACGCCGCACCATTAATGTTGCATTAGTGGGTAATCCAAATTGTGGAAAAACTTCTCTGTTTAATATTGCTTCCGGTTCACACGAACACGTTGGTAACTACAGCGGGGTTACAGTGGATGCTAAGGAAGGTCATTTTAATTTCCAAGGTTATCATTTCCGCATAGTCGATTTGCCGGGTACATATTCGCTATCAGCATATAGTCCTGAAGAAATGTATGTCCGTCATCATATTATTGATGAAACACCGGACATTGTTATCAATGTGGTAGATTCGTCCAATCTGGAACGTAATCTGTACCTCACTACCCAGTTGATTGACATGAACGTGCGTATGGTGATGGCGCTCAATATGTACGATGAACTGGAAGCCAGTGGCAACACGCTGGATTACATGAAACTGAGTGAACTCTTTGGTGTTCCTATGGTTCCTACCGTTTCGCGTACGGGCAAAGGCATCGAAGATCTTTTTCACGTTGTTATCAGTATTTACGAAGGTGCCGACTTCCTCGATCAGAAAGGCAAGGTACGTGCAGAAGTGTTGAATGACCTGCGTGAATGGCATCGGGAGTATGTGCCCGGCTATACCGGTGGGGTTCATAAAGAAGAAGAAGTACGTCATCATGGATTCTATCGTCATATTCACATTAACCACGGTCCTGAACTGGAACGCAGCATTGAAGAGGTGAAGCGGGTGATTAGTGAGAATGAGGGTATCCGTCATAAGTATTCTACCCGCTTTCTTGCCATCAAACTTCTGGAGAATGATCCGGATTTGGAAACGCTGATTAAAACTTTACCCAACGGCAAAGAAATCATAGATGTCCGTGATCAGGAAAGCCGCCGTATCCGAGACGTGCTGAATGAGGATTGCGATCAGGCAATTACCGATGCAAAATATGGTTTTATATCCGGTGCACTGAAAGAAACCTTTGTGGATAATCACTTGGATAAAGAACATACTACACGTGTGATAGACTCTATCGTAACGCACCGTGTGTGGGGATTCCCCATTTTCTTCCTGTTCATGTATCTCATGTTCGAAGGTACGTTCGTGCTCGGTGAATACCCGATGATGGGTATTGAATGGCTGGTAGAAACTCTCGGTAACTTTATACATGCCAATATGGCGGACGGACCGTTGAAAGATCTATTGGTAGATGGTATTGTAGGTGGTGTTGGTGGTGTGATTGTCTTCCTGCCAAACATTCTTATTCTTTATTTTTGTATATCGTTGATGGAAGACTCCGGTTACATGGCACGCGCTGCATTTATCATGGATAAGATTATGCATAAGATGGGGCTGCATGGTAAATCCTTCATTCCTCTGATTATGGGCTTCGGATGTAACGTACCTGCTATTATGGCTTCGCGCACTATTGAGAACCGTAAAAGCCGACTTATTACCATGCTCGTCAATCCGTTGATGTCATGTAGTGCCCGCCTGCCTATTTATTTGTTGCTGGTAGGTGCATTTTTTCCGAACAATGGTAGTTTGATACTGTTATTAATATATTCAATAGGTATTCTGTTGGCGGTATTGCTGGCGCGTTTATTCAGCCGTTTTCTGGTGAAGGGGGATGATACTCCGTTCGTAATGGAGCTTCCGCCTTACCGTTTACCGACAGCAAAAGCTATTTTCCGTCACACGTGGGAGAAGGGGGCACAATATCTTCGTAAAATGGGAGGTATTATCATGATAGCTTCCATCGTAATATGGGCATTGGGATATTATCCTGACCATGATGCGTATGAAACGGTTGCCGAACAGCAGGAGAATTCCTACATCGGACAGATAGGAAAGGCTATGGAGCCGGTGATTGAACCTTTAGGTTTTGACTGGAAACTTGGTATCGGTATACTTTCAGGTGTGGGCGCTAAGGAATTAGTGGTAAGTACACTGGGCGTGCTTTATACGAATGACGCTGAAGCAGATGCCGTAAGTCTTGCCGAACGTATTCCGATTACACCGTTGGTAGCTTTCTGTTATATGGTGTTTGTATTGATCTATTTCCCATGTATAGCTACGATTGTAGCAATCAAGCAAGAATCTGGTAGCTGGAAATGGGCGTTATTTACGGCAGTGTATACCACGCTGCTTGCGTGGGTAATGGCATTTGCCATTTATAGAATAGGAGGATTATTTGTATGATGAATTGGCAACAATGGGTAGTTGCAATCCTGTTACTGTTGTGTATTGTCCGGATCGGATGGGGAATTTATGCATTTTTTCGCCGGACAAGAGAAAATGGTAATCCATGTGCAAATTGCGTAACCGGTTGTGACTTAAAGCGATTGATGGATGAGAAGCGTGCAGAGTGTAGTGCGACGAAAAAAGAAAAGAAGAAAAAATGCTGCGGATAGTTGGAATTTCCAAAAAATGTACTACCTTTGCAACCGCAAATGAGAAAGATTGGTTCCTTGGATGAGTGGCTTAGTCAGCGGTCTGCAAAACCGTGTACGGCGG
>OCPS01002247.1_pt1 | contig 13424 bp, 12 predicted proteins | sample 1538651 | NCBI WGS metagenome assembly OCPS01 (sample SAMN04571715, study PRJEB22368) | human gut metagenome | biome: human gut; material: stool | host: Homo sapiens | place: Luxembourg | collected 2012-09-21 | reverse complement strand
CCGCCGGAAAGCAATCCCACCGGCTGCTTCATGCGGTCCTCAAGGCCCATATCCAGCAGCGCCAGCTTTTCGCGGAACACTTCCTTGTCCTTGCGGGAGATGCGGGAGAAGATGGCGTGGGGCGCAGTGCCGGCACGCAGATAGGCCAGCGCAAGGTTTTCCTCAATGGTCATGTTGGGTGCGGTGCCCTTGAGCGGGTCCTGAAACAGGTGGCCGATGACCTTGCTGCGCTGGTGCTCCGGCTCAAAGGTGATATCCTGTCCACCCAGCAGGATGCTGCCCTCATCCGCGATGAAGCCGCCGGTGATGGCGTTGAACAGGGTGGATTTGCCCGCGCCGTTGGAGCCCACGATGGTGGCAAAGTCCCCGGCTTCCATGTGCAGGCTGACGCCGTTCAGGGCCACTTTTTCATTGACCGTGCCGGGGTTGAAGGTCTTGTGCAGATCGTTCAGCTGAAGCATTTCCATCTTACTTTTCCTCCTTGCCGGTGGTCACGCGGCGGCGGCAAGCCCCATGCCTGCGCTGCTCAAAGGCGATTTTTTCCTTGATGGCCGGCATCGAAATGGCGATGGCCACGATGATGGCAGACACCAGCTTCATGGCGGCGGCGGGCACATTGAAGCGCAGGGCCACAGCCACGATAAAGCGGTACAGGCAGCTGCCGAACACCACTCCGATGATGCGGCGCGGCATGGTGCGCTTGCCGAGCAATGTCTCGCCGATGATGAGGGAAGCCAGTGCGATGGTCACCATGCCGGTGCCCACATTGATATCGCAGCTCTTCTGATACTGCGCCAGCAGGCCGCCGGAGAGGGCGCACAATGCGCCGGAAACGCACAGGCCCACCGTGATGGTGAAGGCCGGGTTGATGCTGGAAGCACGCACCATAGCAGCGTTGTCACCGGTGGCGCGGATGGACAGGCCCAGCCGGGTGCCCAGGAAGCCCAGCATCGCCGCACCGGCAAGCAGGATCATGGCCAGCGCGATGGCCAGCTTATACCAGCCGCCAAGGAAGCTCAGTGAGCCCTTTGCCAGTGAGAACACGGTGTCGGTCTTGACCAGCGACATGGTGGAGGAAAAGCCCATCACGGCCAGATTGATGGTGTAAAGGCCGGTGTTGACGATGATGCCTGCCATGATGCTCTCCACGCCAAGCCGGGTCTGCAAAAAGGCCGTGACAAAGCCGGAGCACACACCTGCCGCCATGGCTGCAACAAGTGCCAGAATGGGGTGGCCGGTCAAAGCCACCTGACAGGCTACCGCGCAGCCCAGTGTGAAGCAGCCGTCGGTGGACAGGTCTGCAATGTTCAGGATGGAATAGCTCAGGAACAGTGCCAGCGCCACCAGGGCATAGATACAGCCCAGTTCCAGCGCCGTCTGTAGGACGTTGAGCGAAAAGATACTCGCCAGCATGTGTGTGCTCCTTTTATGTTTCTTTTTGAATGGACGATTTAAAATGGCCTCCGCTTGCGCTCTGGCCATATTCAGCGGAAAAAACTTTATAATTTCGGCATACCGGAGCGTCTGCGGACGCTCCGGTATGCCATTTTCACGGGAAGGGTCGTGACGGAAAACGGCATTTGCAGCGCCGCTTTCTGCGAAAGCGCGGCGCTGTGGGCGGCGTCCTCACCCTCTCAGGCGCTTACGCGCCAGCTCTCCCAAAGGGAGAGCCTCTGGCAAAGCTTCACACTTTGCAATTGAGTCGAAAACTTTTCCTAAAGCCGCCAAAAGCTCCCCCTTTCGGGGGAGCTGGCAAAACCGTCAGGTTTTGACTGAGAGGGTTCTTTTTTAAGAGAAGTTCTCTGCCGTGGTCACTTCTACGATCTCGGTGCAGTAGGGCTTGAAGGCCTCCTTCACGGTGTCGAGGTCCAGACCCAGTGCTTCGCAGGTCTCAGTGTTGATGGTGACGATGCCATTGTCGAAGGTCTGGTACGGCAGGTCTGCAGTGGTCTTGCCCTCGCACAGCAGCTCTGCCACCATATCGGCAGTGGCTTCGCCCAGCTGGACGTAATCCACGCCGTAGCCCACGAACGCACCGTTCAGTGCAAAGCTGTCAGCACCGGTGTAGTGCTGGACGCCTGCCTCGATGAAGGTCTCGTAGATGGACAGCTCTGCGGTCATCACGGTGTTGTCGGTGGGGGTGAACACAGCCTTGACGCCGGAAGCGATCAGGGCCTCGGCAGCCATCTGCACCTCGGCGGTGGTGGTGCCGTTCTTCTCAATGTACTTGATGCCGTTGGCGTCACAGAAGGCCTTTGCGTCTGCAATGGCTTGGGTAGAGGCATCCTGACTCAGGTCGTACAGCAGGCCGATGGTGTCAATGTCCGGGTTGACGGCAGTGATCAGCTTCATGATGGCCTCGGTGTTCAGTGCGTCGGAGGTGCCGGTGATGTTCTCCTCGCCGTCAAAGCCTGCAGCGGCGGGATCGGTAACGGCAGAGTAGACAACGGGGATATCGGTATCCTCCACAGCGGCCAGCATTGTTGCGGCGGTGGGGGTAGCCACAGCCACGATCACATCCACGCCGTCACCTACGAGGTCGGCACCGATCTGGTTCAGGTTGGACTGGTCAGCCTGTGCATTTGCGTAGTAGTCGGCGTAGTCGAAGGTAACGCCCTTCTCAGCGCCCAGCTCATCCAGACGGCTCTCCACAGATTCCACGATCTGGTTCAGGGAAGCATGATCCACGTAGTTGACGATGCCCACCTTGAAGGTCTGACCGCCCTTCGCTGCAGCGGAAGAAGCAGTGGAAGATGCAGTCACGGTGCTGGAAGCAGCGCCGCCGCAGCCGGTCAGCGCCAGTGCGGAAACGGCGGAAGCAGCCATAGCGGCCTTGAGGAAGCTGCGGCGGGAGATCATGGTAACGTTTTTCATAATAGTAAGCTCCTTTCCCGGAGCGGGCGGCCCATAAATTTTAAATAAAAAGACCCGCTCCCCTTGCGGGACGGGTCTTTGCAATAAAAAACGACCCTGTCCCTGTGTGTTCATCCACAAGGACAGGATCGGTAAAATTCGATTCTGCGGTGCCACCTTGCTTGCCCTGCTTTCCAGACGCAGAGCCTCTCACGGAGAGCCAACACTCCCCTGTCCTGTAACGGAGACTTCCGTCCAAAGCTACTAAGGCTTGCTACCTGTTTGCCCGGCCCTCGGCGGCCCACGAAGCTCTGCCCCGCTCTCGCCCGTTTTCACTGTCCGAGCTCACTGAAGATGCGCTGTGCAGGTTCTCTTCCGCCTCATTGGTTTGATTGCATTATACACTTTATCGGCATAAAGTCAAGAGGAAATTGCAAAAATTTCTTTTTTCTGCGGCACAAAGTCATTCTTCCTTGTGTCAGCTCTGCTTTGTGCGGCGTCTGCGCCAGACAAAGCAGGCCGTGTACGCCAGCCACACCGCGATGCCGCCCAAGGTCAGCGGGCGGCTCAGCCGGATGCCGTCGGGCTGATAGACAAAATTGATGCTGTTTTCCCCTGCCGGGCACAGCACGGCCATCAGGCCCTCGTCCACCTGCAGGATGTCTGTTTCCTGCCCGTTGACATAGGCGGTAAAGCCGTCATCATAGGGCACCGAGAAGAACACAAGGTTCTCTTTTTCCAGCGTGATCTGCGCATGGAAGCCGGAATTGTTCATCTGGAACACACTGGCGGCTGTGGCGCGGCGCTCGCGGCAGTCCTGCACGTAGGACTCATAGTGCAGCTCCTCCCGTCTGCCCTCCGGCAGATGGGTGAGGTATTGGCCATAGACCGCAGCATCCTCATCCCGGAGCACCAGTGCGCGCATCAGAAGGTTTGCGCGCGTGGTCTTGGCGGTCTCCTCGTACTCGCTCTCGGTAAGGTAGCAGTCGTAGGTAAAGCCCATGGGCACATAGTTCGTGTTGCGGTACACCGCGTAGCCGTCCTTTGTAAAGGCGTGCTCCCAGCCCGCATCGGCTTCGTTCTCAAAGTCGTTCTGCTTTTCCGGCGTGGTGATGAGGTATTCCACGCTCAGCAGACCCCGCAGTGCATAGTTGGAAAGCTCCGGTTCACTGCGCACATCCCGCTTGACCCCCAGCGCCGGGTAGAAGCTGAGGATGCTGGGCGCGGCGGTGCTGCCGAAATACTGCAGACAGCTCTTATCCAGCCACATGCCGATGTTATCGTGGATCTTGTAGGTGTCGATGCGGTAGTCGCCCTCGGGCAGGTCGTTTTTCAGCAGCAGAGCATTCGTGTCCTGCTCCACAAGATCACTGTCGGTATACCACTGGCCGAACTTGCCAATGCCGATGTGCACCACGCTGAACAGGAAGGCAAATACCAGCACCGCCGCCGTCATGCGCTGGGCAAAGCGACGGTCAGCCCGCCATTTCTGGCAGAGGGCGCGGTACACCAGCAGGCCCAGCAGGCCAAAGCCCAGCACCGCGCAGTACTGACCGGGGTTCTTGAGCACGCCGAGGGACCAGCTGCCCGTGTCGCCATCCTTTACCGGCACCACCGCAAAGGCCACCGTGGCGATCATCAGCCAGCTGATGCCCCGGGCGGGGCTGTCCAGATCGGTGTTGTGATCCTCCAGCGCATTGACGGTCATCGCGGCCAGCACCAGCACCGGCATATAGTACCAGCGTGCATAGTAGCTGGAGTTGAGGGCGTAGAATGCACTGTTCAGAATGGGGACCAGCGCGAACACCGCACAGGTGCCCACGATGCGCTTTTTGCTGTCGCCGTGCTTTGCCTGCCAGTAGGCCGCAGCACCGGCCAGGCTGCACAGCGGCAGATAGGCCGACATACTGGTCCACTTGATGACGCCCTCTGACCAGATGGAGGTGAGGTAGGGCGAATCTGGCGGCATGATCCAGCTGACCAGGATGGCAAGGTACTGCTGCACCTTGCTGTAGGTCAAAAAGCCCCATCCGGAGGAAAGGTCGATGGTGCGCGGGTTCTGCAAAATGGAGAGCACCGCAGGCACCAGCAGGATGCTGCCCATGGCAACGCCCAGAACACTTTCAAAGGCCAGCAGCCCGAACTTTTTTGCCGTCAGCCGGAAGTCTCCTGCGCTGAGCTTACAGATGAAGTAGATGGCCAAAAACACCACCTGACCGATGAAGAAGAAGTAGTTGTTGACAAGGTTCACCGCCACCCAGAATGCAAACCAGCTGCGGCGGCCATTGTAAAGGGCCTCGTCCAGCGACCACAGCAGGTACGGGAACAGCGCCACCACATCCACAAAGTGGTTGAAGAACACGTTGTACACCGTAAAGCCGGAGAAGGCATACAGCACCGCACCCAGCACAGCGTAGTCGATGTTTTTGACGTAGCGGCGCAGATACAGATATGCACCGCCACCCGCCACGGCAAACTTGAGCACCAGAAGCGGCACCATCAGGTAGGGCAGCCACTTCTGCGGGAAGAGCAGCGAGAACCAGAAGAACGGCGAACCGTACAGGTAGAACGAGTAGGCGTTCATGACGCCGCTGCCAAGGTCGGTGGCCCACGAAAAGGTGTTGCGCACCGTGGTGAATGCACTGTCCGGGTAGCCGGCACCCTTGACGAAGCCGTTCATATAGCGGTAAAAGCTGATCTGCTGGCTGTTGAAATCGCCGGCGTAGTGGAAAAAACCGCCGTCGATGAGATAGAACGGCAGAAAGAACAGCGCCGCCGTCAGGGCGCACAGGCCCACTGTCAGCCAGAATTTATCCTTTTTTTGTTCCAGCAGACGCGGCTGCCGGGCAGTATCAGACCATTCCATGGTTTCCTCTTTTCTCTGCCCCCTGCGGGGCAAAAAGCTCAAATTTTTACGGGAACGGCACCTCGCGCACGTCGTCCGGGTCCAGCCCGGCCTTGCGCTGCTCTTCAAACACGGCGTCGATCAGCTCATCCAGATCTTCCAGACGGGTCAGGGTGCAGCAATAGCGGCGCAGATTGGCCGCTCCCTTCAGCCCCTTCATATAGTGCATGGTCTGGGAGCGGGCCTGCGGCATGGCCACAAACTCGCCCTTCTGCTCCACCATCTCCTCCACCTGACGGCGCAGCGCATTCATGCGGGCCTGCAGGTTCGGTGCCTTGGGGGCAGGCAGGCCCTCGATGGCCGCATTCACCCGCTCGAAGAGCCACGGGTCGCCCAGTGCGCCCCGGGCGATCATCACGCCGTCGCAGCCGGTGGCCTGTATCATCCTCACCGCATCCTCTGCCGAATGGATGTCGCCGTTGCCCAGCACCGGCACCCTGACGGCATCCTTCACCCGGGCGATGATCTCCGGGTCGATGCCGGGAGTATACATCTGCTCCCGGGTACGGGCGTGCACCGCAATGAGGGCCGCACCGGCCTGCTCACAGGCCTTGGCACACTCCACGGCAGTGATGTGGTCGGCGTCCCAGCCCTTGCGCATTTTGACGGTGACAGGCCGTTTTGTGTGGGCCACAACCTGCTCCACGATGCGCCCGCAGCGGTCCGGGTCCAGCATCAGCTTGCTGCCTGCGCCGCCGGAAACGATCTTGGGGGCCGGGCAGCCCATGTTGATGTCCACAAAATCGAATTCGTACTGCTCCATGGCAGCGGTGGCTTCGCCCATGATCTCGGGCACTTCGCCAAAGATCTGCACGCCGTAGGGCGCGCCGTTGGGCTCGGCCTTCAGCATGCTGACCGTCTTGTGGTCGCCGTAAACAAGCGCCCGGCTGGACACCATTTCGCTCACCGTAAAGCCTGCACCGTGCTGGGCCATCAGGCGGCGGCAGGGTGCATCCGTAAAGCCCGCCATCGGGCCGAACACCGCCCGGTGGGGCAGGATGATATTGCCGATCTTCAAAGGTTCCATGGGTTCTCCTTGTATCTGTTTTGGGGTAAACGATTTTGAATGCGCTCCGCGTTGCTCTGCGCATGTTCAGAGGAAAGATTATTTTTATTTCGCGTTTGTCGCGCTCTGCGGAGCGCTCCAAACGCATTTTCACGGGAGGGGCGTGACGGAAAGAGGCAGTTGCTTTCCATCCATACACCGTAAAAAGGGGCTGTTGCGCCAAATGCTGTGCAACAGCCCCCATGGTTTTATGTTACATCTTCTCGGGCACGTTGATCTTGAACATGGTCAGCACATTGAAGATGACATTCTTGACGCCGATGCACAGGGCCAGACGTGCCTGCTGCACAGCCGGGTCGGCACCCTGAATGCGGCAGTTGCCGTAGAAGCGGTGGAAGGCACTGGCCAGATCAATGACAAAGCGGTTGATGCGGCTGGGGTCGTACTTTTCTGCCGCCATGACGATCTCCTGCGGGAAGGCTGCCAGCATCCGGATCAGATCCATCTCGGAAGGCTCGGTGAGCAGGGTGGCGTCCACCTTCTCGGCACCGGCAAACTGCACGCCCTCGCTCTCCATCTTTTTCAGGATGGAGCAGATGCGGGCATGGGCATACTGCACATAGTACACCGGGTTGTCGTTGTCGGTCTTAACGGCCTGATCCAGGTCAAAGTCGATGCCGCTGCCTGCATCGTGCATATTGAACAGGAAGCGTGCGCTGTCGATGGGCACCTCTTCCAGCAGGTCGGTCAGGGTGATGGCGTTGCCGGTGCGCTTGGACATGCGGACAGGCTGGCCGTCCCGCATCAGGTTGACCATCTGCATCAGTACCACGTCCAGATCTTCGCCATGCAGGCCGATGGCGTCCATGGCACCCTTCATGCGGGCCACATGGCCGTGATGGTCTGCACCCCAGACGTCGATGGCCTTGGCAAAGCCGCGGGTGGCCAGCTTGTTGTAGTGGTAGGCAATATCGGCGGCAAAGTAGGTGGGGATGCCGTTGGCACGGACCAGCACTTCGTCCTTGGCTTCCTCCTCGGTGCCGTCCTCGGTCTTTTTCTTGTTCACGGTGCCGTACTTGGCGGCGTACTGGGCGCTGCGGTACATGATGGCACCGTCCTCTGCCTTATAGCATGCACCCAGCTCCAGCAGCTTATCCACCACGGCCATGACCGCGCCGGACTCGTGCAGGGTGCTCTCGTGGAACCACACATCGTAGTCGATGCGGTACTTGCCCAGATCACGCTTCAGGGCGGCAATGTTCTTGGGCAGGGCATAGGCCACCAGTGCGTCCTTCAGGGCGGCAAAGGCTTCGCTCTCGAACAGAGCCTCCTCGCTCAGCCCGGAGCAGGCGGCAACGTACTTGTCGCCGTTCAGGTCGGCAAACTCACCGGCCAGCACCTTGATGTCGCCGCCCTGATAGCACTCGGCAGGCAGAGGGAAGGTCTCCTCGCCGCAATACTTCTGCAGGTAGCGCACTGCAAGGCTCTTGCCGAACTTCTGGATCTGGTTGCCGGCATCGTTGATATAGAACTCGCGGGTCACATCGTAGCCGGACCAGTCCAGCACAGCGGCCAGACAGTCGCCCAGTGCGCCGCCGCGGGCGTTGCCCATGTGCATGGGGCCGGTGGGGTTGGCGGAAACGAACTCCACGTTATACTTTGCACCCTTGCCGTAATTGGTACGGCCATACTCCCTGTTGGCACAGGCACCCAGCACCACGCCGGCCCAGAAGCTCTGGGACAGGAACAGGTTGATGAAGCCGGGGCCGGCCACTTCCACCTTGGCAAACACGCTGTTTTCCATGGAGGGCAGGTGCGCCAGCAGGGCGTCCGCGATCATCCGGGGAGCCTTGCGCCAGCTGCGGGCACCGGCCATGGCGATGTTGGAGGCGATGTCGCCGTTCTTCACGTCGGCGGGGATCTCCACGATGAAGGCGGGCAGCTCGGCTTCCGGCAGAGCGCCATCGGCCATAGCGGCCTTGGCGGCGGCAGTCAGCAGAGCGCGGGCCTCATCCAGCGCAGCCTGACGGGGGTTGTAGTTCTGGTAGGTCTTTTCAAATTCAGTCATTGGTCTGATTCCTTTCACAGTCTGGGGGAACTCTCAAATTCTCAGTTCACATGGGTCACGGTCACTTCCAGGCGGTTGCGGCTCACCAGTTCAGCGCTGTTGGCGTCCAGCAGATAGCCGAACTTTGCAGTGCCGCCCTTCTCGGTCAGGCTGCAGATGATCTCGTCAGCCGTCACACCCAGCGTCATGGAGCCGTAGCCGGTCTCGTAATGGCAGAGGTTGCGCTTGCCCTTTTCGATGAGCAGCTGGGTACCGGCTCCGCCGCCCTTACCAAAGCGCAGCATGGCCACCCGGCTTCCGTCGGCGGCGATCTTCAGGGTGGTGGTGCAGCCCTCGTAGCCAGTGGTCTCCGTTTCTTTATAGGTAATGTAGTAGCTGCCGCCCTTCTGCACGAACTGGCCCCGGGTCATCAGCTCCACAAACTCTTCCTTTTCTTCTTCCTCCGCAGGTTCTTCCACATGCTGCTCGATGCGGCTCTTGATGCGGATGATATAATCTTCCTTTAACGGTTTGCTCACATTGCTTTCCCTTATCAATATTTGTCAATGGCGATCTGTTCCACCGGGCCGCCCTTGTACTCGCCCAGAAACAGGTCTGCCGTCTGCACAAAGCTGTCCGGCACATCGCTGACATAGAAATGTGCCTGTCCCTCATGCTCCTGCGCCGCTTTCAGGCCGCGTTCCGAGAGCATCCGTTCCAGATGATGGGCGGCAGTCTTGGCGGGGTCCACCAGCGTCACCCTCTGTCCCATGAACTCACCGATCATGGTCTTGAGCAGCGGATAATGGGTGCAGCCCAGAATGAGGGTGTCCACCCCGGCATCCCGCACCTCGGTCAGGTACTGCGCAATGACCAGCTTCGTCACCTGCTGCCGGCTCTCCTCGCTGTGGTCCACATAACCGGCTTCCACCAGCGGAACGAACAGCGGACAGGCCCGGGCGGTGATCTCCACACCGGGCACCAGCTGGCGCAGCAGCTTTTCATAGCTGCGGGAGCGGATGGTCGCCGCCGTGCCAATGACGCCGATGCGGCGGTTGCGGGTGGAAAAGGCCGCTTCCCGGGCGGCGGCATCCACCACGCCCAGATACGGCACCGGCAGCCGGGCCGCCTCTGCAGCCGGGTAGGTGCTGGACACCGTGCCGCAGGCCGCCATGATGCACTTGACATCCTTAGAGAGCAGGAACGCGATGTCCTGACGGGCGTACTGCAGGATGGTCTCCGGGCTGCGGCTGCCGTAGGGCACGCGGCCGGTATCACCAAAATAGATGATCTCCTCGTGGGGCAGACGCTTGCGCAGCTCCCGCACGCCGGTCAGCCCGCCCAGACCGCTGTCGAACACGCCGATGGGGCGATTATCCATGCTGCTTTTCCTTTCTTTCCAGAGCCAGTGCGATCAGTCGGTCGATGAGGGCCGGCACCGGCAGGCCCTCGTGCTCCATCAGCTTGGGATACATGCTGATGGACGTGAAGCCCGGGAAGGTGTTGATCTCGTTGATGAGCACCCGGCCGGTGCCGTGCTCCACAAAGAAGTCACAGCGGGCCAGCCCCTCGCAGTTCAGGGCGGTGTAGGCCATGGCGGCGTAGGTCTTTACCTCGTCCAGCTTTGCCTCCGGCAGGTGGGCCGGGATGACGGTCTGGCTGACGCCGTTCTTGTACTTGTCATCATAGGTGTAGAACTCGGCACCGGCAAGGATCTCGCCGGGACGGGTAGCCACGGCGGGGTCGGAGCCGATGACGGCGCACTCCACTTCCTGACCATCCACAAAGGCTTCAAACACCACCTTGCGGTCGTTTTCCAGTGCAAGGTCGATGGCCTTCTTCAGCTCTTCGCGGCTGGACACCTTGGAGATGCCCACACTGGAACCGGCATTGGCGGGCTTGACGAACACCGGCCAGCCCAGCTTCTGCTCCACGCCGTCGCACACACCTTCCAGATCGGACTCGATCTCCCAGCGGTTCGCGGCCACCCACTTGGTGTGGGGCACGCCGTTGGCTTCAAACAGAGCGTTGGCCACGGCTTTGTCCATGCACACTGCGCTTGCCAGCACGCCGCAGCCCACGTAAGGGATGCCGGCCAGCTCCAGCAGGCCCTGCACCGTGCCGTCCTCGCCCCACAGGCCATGGAGCACCGGGATGACCACATCCACATGCACCTTTTCCACGTGGCCTTCCGGGGTGAACAGGATCATGCCATGGTCAGCGCGGTCCGGGCTGATGACGCAGGGCATATTGCCTGCCAGCTCTTCCCAGCTGCCATCGGCCATCTGGGCTGCAGTGGCCTCGGTGTACAGCCAGCGGCCCTCCTTGGTGATGCCCACGGCAAGCGTCTCATATTTTTCGCGATCAATGTTGTTGACGAAGTTGCCCACCGAAACGCGGCTGACCTCGTGCTCGCTGGACATACCGCCAAACAGCAGGACGACGCACATTTTTTCAGACTGCATGATATCTCTCTCCTATTTATAAAGCCCCATGAAGCAGGGCGGGTTCTAACCGGTAAAATGCCGTTCTGGCTTATTATACAATATCTATGCGCGTGATGCAAGCACAATGCCAAAAGGCCTGCCGCTGTTTGGAGAGATTTTTTTAAGGAAAACTTTCTGAAAATCGCAAATTTCCGCTTGACGGATGGAAAACGGCGTGATACAATGATATCACCTCTTTTGCGGGGTTATTAAGTGCGCCTGTTTTACAGATGCCACCCGCAACCCGAGGGAGGTTCAAAACGACCGTTATAATGGAGGTGTCAACAAATGACCGTTAAAATCACTCTGGCCTGCACCGAGTGCAAGCAGCGCAACTACAACACCACGAAGAACAAGAAGAACAACCCCGATCGTCTCGAGATGAAGAAGTATTGCCGTTTCTGCAAGAAGCACACCGTTCATCGCGAAACCAAGTAAGAAAGGCGGACGCATCATGGCAGACAAAACCGAGAACAAGCCGGGCTTTGTGGCCAGAGCAAAGGCCGCTGTGAAGAATTTTGGCGCACGCGTCTCCAAATTCTTCCGCGACACCAAGAGCGAGCTGAAGAAGGTGGTGTGGCCGTCCAAGGCGGACGTCAAGACCAACACCATCGTCGTGCTCATCACTGTCGCCGTCGCAGCGGTCGTGATGATCCTGCTGGATGCCATCTTCGGCGGCATCCTGGGCCTGATCATCGGCGCCTGAGAATCATCTTGAAACGGAGGGTCAACCAAAATGGAAGAACAATCCAATGAGGCACTTTGGTATGTCGTGCATACCTATTCCGGCTATGAGAACAAGGTCGCAAACGACCTGCAGACCATGGTGGAGAACCGCCATCTGCAGGATCTGATCTGCGATATCAAGGTTCCCGTCGAGATGGTTCCCGAAATTGACAAGAACGGCAAGCAGAAGATGGTGGAGCACAAGCTGTTCCCCGGCTACGTTCTGGTCAAGATGGTGATGAACGACGATACCTGGTATGTGGTGCGCAATACGCGCGGCTGCACCGGTTTTGTCGGTCCCGCATCCAAGCCCGTTCCCCTCTCCCCTGAAGAAGTGGAGAAGATGGGCGTAGAAAAGGCTGCACCTCTGGCTGTCGACTTTGCTGTCGGCGACACCGTGCAGATCACCGCCGGTCCTCTGGAAGGCTTTATGGGCCTTGTAGAGGCCATCGATACCGAGAACTTCAAAGTGAAGCTCAAGGTCAACATGTTCGGCCGCGAAACTCCCGCAGAAGTGGAGCTCGGTCAGGTCGAGCTGCCGTAACCAACCGGCAAGGAACGTTTACCAAGGTAAGACCGCAGTGCGGTTCTTATAGAGCGTGTGCATTGGGCACATGCTCGTGGGAGGTACGGAGACACCGTACCGCAACTCACCACAGATTTTTGGAGGTGCATTTATCATGGCACAGAAAGTTACTGGCTACATTAAGCTGCAGATCGAGGCCGGCAAGGCAACTCCGGCTCCCCCTGTTGGCCCTGCTCTGGGTCAGAAGGGCGTCAACATCATGGCCTTCACCAAGGAGTTCAACGAGCGTACCAAGAACCAGATGGGTTATGTGATCCCCGTCGTCATCACTGTTTACGCTGACCGCTCCTTCAGCTTCATCACCAAGACTCCTCCGGCAGCCGTTCTGATCAAGAAGGCCGCTGGCATCAACACCGCTTCCGGCAAGCCCAACAAGGAAAAGGTTGCTACTCTGACCGCCGCTCAGGTGGAAGAGATCGCCAAGACCAAGATGCCCGACCTGAACGCTGCTTCTCTGGAAGCTGCATGCAGCATGGTCCGCGGCACCTGCCGTTCCATGGGCATCACCGTCGAGGGCTGAGACATAAACAGTGGGAGGGCATAACACTGCCCGCATGACCACACAGGAGGATATACAATGAAACATGGCAAGCACTATGTCGACGCTGCAAAGCTGGTCGATTCTACTAAGGCATATGATGTGAACGAGGCTCTGGAGCTGGCTTGCAAGACCGCTTCTGCCAAGTTCGACGAGACTGTTGAGCTGCACGTCCGTTTGGGCGTTGACGGCCGTCACGCTGACCAGCAGGTCCGCGGCGCTGTCGTCCTGCCCAACGGCACTGGCAAGACCGTCCGCGTCTGCGCAATCGCCAAGG
>OCPS01002241.1_pt1 | contig 13447 bp, 4 predicted proteins | sample 1538651 | NCBI WGS metagenome assembly OCPS01 (sample SAMN04571715, study PRJEB22368) | human gut metagenome | biome: human gut; material: stool | host: Homo sapiens | place: Luxembourg | collected 2012-09-21 | reverse complement strand
ATGCCGTTCGTGCCCGTCATCGACAACGACCTGCTGCGTTGGTGGGGTCAGGACCAGCTGTGGCAGTCCGAAGACTCCCGTTACTCCGCCGATTCCGTGCGTATTATTCCTGGTCCGATCTCCGTTGCGGGCATCACCACTGTTGACGAACCGGTCGCCGACATTCTTGGCCGTTTCGAAGCGGCCATGGTCAAGCGCGTTTCCGCAGAATCGCCGATCGCAGCTAAAACCGCGTTCGCCCAGCTCGGCGCGGCATCTTCCGCAGAAGAATTCATTCGCAAATCCCCGAACATTTCGTGGGTGGGCCATCTCATGGCAAACCCGGCATACGGCACCAGCAACGGTGACGCCAACTATGAGATTCGCAAGATTTCCAGCGAAGGAAGCGTCGAAAAGTACGATCTCGACATCCATCTCGATACCTACTGGGACAACGATCCGGACGGTGGCAAGTCCAAGCATGCCGTACGAGACATCGTCATCCCGCTGAACGTAGACGGCAACGAATCCGGGCTCTTCCCGGTGGTCGACCGTGACCGCCTACCGGAACACGTGTACCGTATGCTTGCAGATACTGCCGGCATTGGTAACACCGCCATTACTGGAGACAAGCTCACCGCCATGCCTGTTATTGAACAGGTGGCTGACAAAGCCTCCTATCCGTTCGGCCAGGCGCATGCCAGCTACACGCTGTCCGCCAACCTCGGCTTCGACCATGAAGCGGCCACCGGCGGCGCGCTGCCAAGCAACCTGGTGCCGTCCCGCATCGCACCGGACGCGCTCGTCGGACCGGCATGGCCCGCCATCTACGCGGCCCTCGGATCCGTGTACGTCAACGGCTTCCCGGTGATCGAAGGCCTGCTCAACGCAGTGCATCTCGACCATCTCATCGAACTGGAAGTCAGCGAAGACGAACTGCTCAAGCATATCGGCGAACAAATCGCGCTGACCAGCTGGGCCGAGGACTACTTCGAATCGGCATCCGGCCGTGTGGTGACCATCCACGTCACCCACAGCACGCAAGACGGCACCGTGCTTGCCAACGAAACCGAACGTTTCGCCATCCGTGGTCGTGCATACTCCGACGCACTGCCGCCGGAAGCACCAGACTATGGTGGAATCGACGCGGAAATCGAAAGCACTCCGCGCCGACTGCTGCGCCGTGTCAAGGTGACCGCTCCGCACGAGATGACCGCCTTCGCACGTACTTCCGGCGATTTCAACCCGATCCACACCTCGCATCGTGGCGCTGCTGTTTCCGGTCTTGCGGCACCGCTCGTGCACGGCATGTGGCTCTCCGCAACCGCACAATACGCGGTGCAGGCGCTTGACGGCAAGGGTGCGCACTATGAAATCGCAGGCTGGACCTACAACATGTACGGCATGGTGCAGCTCGACGACGAAGTGGAAATCTCCATCGAACGCGTCGGACGCGTGGCTCACTCCGGCATGGTGCTCGAAGTGACCAGCCGTATCAACGGCAACATCGTGTCTCGTGGCACCGCCATCGTGCGCGCGCCGAAGTCCGCGTTCGTGTACCCGGGCCAAGGCATACAGCAGCAGGGCATGGTGCTCGACGAGCGTGCCAAGTCCCCGGCCGCACGAGACGTGTGGAAGCGTGCCGACAAGGTGACCCGCGAGAAGCTTGGATTCTCGATCCTTGCCGTCGTGCGTGACAATCCGAAGGAACTGACCGCCAACGGCGTGACCTACCGCCATCCGGAAGGCCTGCTCAACCTGACCCAGTTCACGCAGGTGGCGCTCGCCACCGTGGCATTCGCCCAGACCGCACGTCTGCGCGAAGCCGGCGCCGACATTTGGCCTGCCTATTTCGCAGGCCACTCGCTGGGCGAATACAACGCGCTGAGCTCCTTCGCTGGCGTGATTCCGCTGGAAACCGTGATCGAACTCGTGTTCCACCGCGGCTCCACCATGCATCACCTCATTCCGCGCGATGCGAAGGGCCGCTCCAACTACCGTATGGGTGCGTTGCGTCCGAACCAGTTCGGTGTGGGCGATGACGGCGTGCGCGAGTACGTTGAATCCGTGTCGAAGGCTTCCGGCGAGTTCCTGCAGATCGTGAACTACAACCTGGCTGGCCAGCAGTATGCCGTGGCAGGCACCATTGCCGGTTTGAAGGCGCTGAAGGCCGATTCCAGCCGCCGCGTGGCCGAATATGGCGGCAAGCCAGCGTTCATGCTGGTGCCGGGCATTGATGTGCCGTTCCATTCCACGCTGCTGCGCAAGGGTGTGCCGGAGTTCCGTGACAAGCTTGACGCGCTCCTGCCGCAGACCATCGATTACCGTGGCCGCCTGGTCGGACGCTACATTCCGAACCTGGTTGCGGCTCCGTTCGAAATGACGAAGGAATTCGCGGCCAAGATTCTCGAAGTCGTGCCGTCCGAGCGAATTCAGGCCGCTTTGGATGATCCGCAGATTTGGGATTCCTATGCTGCTGATGATCAGAAGCTCGGCCGATTGCTGCTTACGGAACTGCTGTCTTGGCAGTTCGCCTCTCCGGTGCGTTGGATTGAGACGCAGGCTCTGCTGTTCGGTTCCTCCGAGCAGGGCGGTCTTGGTGTGGAAGAGTATGTTGAGGTTGGTCTCGGCAATGCTCCGACACTCGCCAATCTGGGTTCCAAGACGTTGCGTCTGCCGCAGTTTGCCGGTCGCGATGTGACGGTGTACAACGTTGGTCGCGATGAAGGCCGCGTGTACATGACTGATTCCGATTCGTTGGTTCCGGAAGAAGATGCTGACGATTCTGCGGTTGCGACTTCTGCTTCTTCTGCGGCTGCTGCTCCGGCTGTTGCCTCAGCTCCTGCGGCTGCTCCTGCTGCTGTTGCGGAAGTTCCGATTGTTGCAGCTCCCGCCGGCGCTCCGTCTGACGTTGCCGTTGCGGATATTGCATTCAGGGCATCCGATGCGATTGCCACATTGCTGGCTTACTCGGCTAAGGTTCGCCCCGATCAGATCGGCGAAAGCGATACCACCGATACGCTGACCAATGGTGTGTCTTCTCGCCGTAATCAGCTGCTTATGGACATCAGTTCCGAACTGGGTGTGGCTTCCGTGGATGGTGCTGCCGAAGCGACGGTCAAGGCGCTGAGCGCTTTGGTCAACAAGGTCGCTCCGAACTACAAGGCGTTCGGTCCGGTGCTGTCCGACATTGTGCGCGACCGTGTGCGTGGCATGTTCGGTGCCGCCGGTGTGAAGCTCGGCCAGATCACTAAGCGTGTGACCGATACATGGCAGCTTGGCGAAGGGTGGGCTTCCCATGTGGTGGCTGCGCTCGTGCTCGAAACTCGTGAGGGGGCCAGCTCTCGTGGCGGTGATCTTGCCTCGTTGAGCACGGATGCCGCTTCCAATGCGACCGCTGCCAACGCGCTGATCGATGCGGCCGTGCAGAAGGTTGCTGCCGATAAGGGCATCGCCGTTGCCATGCCGAGCGCCGGTGGCGCAGCCGGCGGGGCAGTGGTTGATTCCGCCGCTTTGGACGCGTTCGCAGCCAAGGTGACCGGTGCCGATGGCGTGCTCGCCTCCACGGCGAAGTTCGTGCTGAACCAGCTGGGCGTAGTCGCTCCGGTTGCCGAGGAAACTGCTGATGAGAACACGGCTGTTGTGGCTGCGGTCGAAGCTGAACTCGGCGCTGACTGGCCGAAGCAGGTCGAACCTCGTTTCGACGAGCGCAAGGCCATTCTGTTCGACGATCGTTGGGCATCCGCACGTGAAGACTTGGCGCGCGCCTACTACAACAACGATGAATCCGCATTGAACGGCAGCTTCATCGGTCTCGGCAAGACCATTGCCGACGAAGCCGCTTGGTATGCAGGCAAGAGCGACAACGCGAATCTGAAGATCGCATTCAATCGTGTTGCTGCCGAAGCAGGAGAAAACGCTTCCGAATCGGCAGAAAACAGCCGTTTTGCTGGAGATATCGCAGTGGTGACTGGCGTGGCTCCGAACTCCATCGCAGCCCAGGTGGTCAACGGCCTGCTTGCAGGCGGCGCTACCGTGGTGGCCACCTCGCACAGCTTCAAGCCAAGCGTGAAGGCATGGGCCAAGCAGACCTACCGTGAGCATGCGGCGGGCGATGCCAAGCTGTGGCTGGTTCCCGCGAACCTGTCAAGCTACCGTGATGTGGACGCGTTGGTCGCTTGGGTCGGCAATGTGCAGAAGAAGACTTCCGGTGCGACCACCACGATTCTCAAGCCTGCTTACGAGCCGAGCCTGTTCTTCCCGTTCGCGGCTCCGCCGGTACATGGCAACCTTGCCGATTCCGGTGAACTGTTCGAATCTCAGGCTCGCCTCATGCTGTGGGGTGTTGAGCGTGCGATTGCCGGACTTGCGAAGATCGGTGCCGACACTGATGTGCAGCACAAGTTGCATGTGGTGTTGCCGGGATCGCCGAACCGCGGTATTTTCGGCGGCGACGGTGCCTATGGCGAAGTGAAGAGCGCATTTGATGCGATTGTGAACCGTGCTCGCGCCGAAAAGGTGTGGTCGAGCCGTGTGACCTTCGCCCATCCGAAGATCGGTTGGGTGCGTGGCACGGGCTTGATGGGTGGCAATGATCCGCTGGTCGAAGTGGTGGAGCGTCACGGTCTGAAGACCTATTCCACCGCCGAAATTGCAGTTGAACTGCTGAACCTTTCCACCCGCGAATCCCGTATCGAAGCAGCCAAGGCTCCGCTCGACGTGGATCTGACCGGCGGACTCGGCAACGAGCCGATCGACATCAAGGCACTGCGTGCGGAAGCCATGGAAGACGCGGTCCAAGCGGAAGCGGCGAATGCCAAGAACGCAATTGCAGGCAACGAATCCGATACCGCGGCCAAGACGCTTATCAAGGCGCTGCCAAGCCCGCGTGCTCCGCGTCAGGCCAAAGTCGATCTTGCCGATTGGCAGAACGTCACCGCTCGTCCGGAAGACGAAATCGTCATCGTGTCCGTGGGCGAACTTGGACCGTGGGGCTCCGGCCGTACCCGCTTCGAGGCCGAACTCGGCATTCATTCCGATGGTCAGGTGGATCTGTCTGCCGGCGCGGTGCTCGAACTGGCATGGAACATGGGTCTGCTGACGTGGAACGACAGCCCCAAGCCGGGCTGGTACGACGTTGACGGCAACCTCGTGCCTGAGGAGGATATCGCGGAACGCTACCATGACGAGGTCGTGGCACGCTCCGGCGTGCGTCCGTTCGACGAAGGCATGGGCAACGACTACAAGGACGGCACCGACGAGGAAGAAGCCGAGGTGTTCCTTGACCACGATGTGACCTTCTCGGTTCCGACTCGTGAGATTGCCGAAGAGTACGTCAAGCTTGACGAAACGCACACCAGCTTCGCGGCCGATGTCGAATCCGGCGAATGGAACGTCACCCGCCATGCCGGCTCCATGATTCGCGTGCCTCGTCGCGCGGCCATGACCCGTACGGTTGGAGGCCAGTTCCCGAAGGGCTTCGACCCGGTCAAGTGGGGCATTCCGGCCTCCATGGTCGGCGACGTCGACAAGATCGCCTTGTGGAACATCGTCACCACGGTCGACGCCTACCTGTCCGCAGGCTTCACGCCGACCGAAATCCTCGAAGCGGTGCATCCGTCGATGGTTGCCTCCACGCAGGGCACCGGTTTCGGCGGCATGGCCTCCATGCGCAAGCTGTACTTGGATCGCTTCCTCAACCATGAGATTCCGACCGACATTCTGCAGGAAGCTCTGCCGAACGTTGTCGCGGCCCATGTGATGCAGTCCTATATCGGCGGCTACGGCAACATGGTCCAGCCGGTTTCCGCCTGTGCCACGGCAGCCGTCTCTCTTGAAGAGGGTGCCGACAAGATCGCGCTCGGCAAGGCCGACTTCGTGGTCACCGGCGCAATCGACGACATCGGCGTGGAATCCGTGATCGGATTCGGCAACATGAACGCCACCGCCAATTCGGAGGAAATGTACGCCAAGGGCATCGATGCGCGCTTCTTCTCCCGCGCCAACGACCGTCGTCGTGGCGGATTCGTGGAATCCCAGGGTGGCGGCACCATTCTGCTGACCCGTGGCGATATCGCGTTGAAGCTCGGCCTGCCGGTTGCCGGCGTGATCGGATTCGTGCATTCCTACGCAGACGGCGCGCACACTTCCATCCCGGCTCCGGGCTTGGGTGCGCTTGCAGCGGGCATGGGCGGCAAGGATTCCAAGCTGGTGCGCGATCTGGCCCGTCTTGGCGTCACTCCGGACGACATCGCCGTGGTTTCCAAGCACGATACGTCCACCAACGCCAACGATCCAAACGAATCCGAACTGCACAACACGTTGGCCCACGCCATTGGCCGCGCCGACGGCAACCCGCTGTTCGTGATCTCGCAGAAGACGCTCACCGGCCATGCCAAGGGCGGTGCCTGTATCTTCCAGGTCAACGGTCTGACCCAGCTGTTCAAGTCCGGTGTGATTCCGGCCAATGCTGCCCTTGACTGCGTTGATCCGAAGCTCATGCGCGACGACCACATGGTCTGGCTGCGCGAGCCGCTGAAGGTCGGCTCCGTCAAGGCGGGCCTGGCCACGTCGCTCGGTTTCGGCCACGTGTCCGGCTTCGCTGCGATTGTCAATCCGGGCGCATTCGAAGCGGCGGTGGCCAACACCGCGGGCGTCGAGGCGCTGAACGCATGGCGTGATCGCGCCAACGAGCGTCTGGCCGCTGGCCAGCGTCGCCTTGAGGAAGGTATGATGGGCCGCGCCGCGCTCTACGAGCCGATCGACAACCGTCGTTTCCATGAGGATGGCCGCGGCTACAACGCGCACGAAGTGGAGAAGGCCATGCTGCTCGATCCGAATGCGCGCCTGAGCGCATCCGGCTACTTCGAAGCCTGATCCCCGCGTCTGAGCGCCTGAAATTTCTGGCGTTCAGACGAACGGTCGTCAAATCCCGTATCTGTCGCAATCTCAGTATTTCGTGACAGATGCGGGATTTTCATATTCTTGAATCGCCCTACTTTCCGTCTGCACGACTCCCGTTTGGTGCCGTATTTTCGCTTGTGCAGACTCGAAACGAGGGACTCGCAATGTGGGTGACAAAGAATGAAGCGCTTAAGCAAGGATGGTATCCTTGCGTGAAAACGAAGTGTCGCCCGCCTGTTTTGCGGAAGTCGACATGGTTCGTTTCTTTCTGAAAACTTTCGAAAGGCTGGAAAATGCTGGGTTTGGGGCATGACGTCGTGGATGTTCCTGCGTTCGCCGAGCAACTGGGCGAACCTGGGTCGCGCATGCGAAACCTGTTCTCCAGGCGCGAGCGATGGCAAACCGCTCAACGGATGCAGGTCAAGCGAGATGGCGAGGCGGTGCATCTTGCGGCCCGCTGGGCGGGCAAGGAGGCCTTCCTCAAGGCGTGGTGCGAGGCGATTTCGCATAGGACGAAAGGCGATGGCGACATTGCCTATCCGTACACGCTTGACGATTTTCCTTGGGAACGTATCGAGATACTTGACGATTCCCACGGCGTGCCCCACGTCATGCTCTCGCCCGAGGTGCGATGCAAGCTGCAGCAATCGTTGGGGTTGCCGGTTAACGGGGATGGCCAATCGTGCGAAATACACATTTCCATGAGCCATGACGGATCTGTTGCATCCGCGGTGGTGACAATAGAAGCGTGAATGGCAATTGCACAATCTCGGCCAATCGCACAATAACCAATAATTTCGTCAATCGATTGACGTTGGTCATCAAAACGCCTCGAACCGGTTTGATAAAACCGTTGATTCACGTTACACTTGTGCCAGCATCGCAGCAATGAAAGCAGCGAAACCCAATACTCATAACAACGAGGTTCCCTGAGAAGAGGAGTAGAGGAATGGCACGTTCCAAGTCCGACCAAGCGTTTGACGAGCGCATCGCGAAGAACAGCGAAGAACTGCATGAACTGCTGACGGAACTGTACGGAGAACAGGCCGACGAAGCCTTCCGAAACCTCACCGAGCTGATGAAGGCGTCGCATGCGGCGCGCCCCGCCGATCTGAAACGCCTCGACACCAAGCGTCTCGCCGATCCGGAATGGTACAAGCGTGGCAACATGTTCGGCATGACCATGTACACCGATCTATTCGCCGGGGATCTAAAGAAACTCGCAGACAAGGTGCCATATCTGAAAGAGCAGAAGCTCACGTATCTGCACCTGATGCCGTTGCTGAAAATGCCGCATCCGCAGAACGACGGCGGTTATGCGGTGGAAGATTTCGACACCGTCGATCCGTCGCTTGGCACTAATGAAGACCTCGCGGCACTCACCAAAAAACTGCGTGCGGCCGGCATCAGCCTGTGCCTCGACTTCGTGATGAACCACACCGCATCCAGCCATCGTTGGGCCAAGGCGGCTCAAGCGGGCGATCCGAAATATCAGGATTACTACTACTGCTACGACGACCGCACTGTTCCCGACCAGTACGACGCCGTGGTACCGGAAGTCTTCCCGGCCACCGCCCCCGGCAACTTCACCTGGAACGAACAGATGCACAAGTGGGTGCTCACCTCGTTTTACCCGTTCCAGTGGGATCTGAACTACCGCAACCCGAACGTGCTCGTGTCGGTGCTCTCCAGCGTGCTCGGCCTCGCCAACCTTGGCGTCGAAGTATTCCGCATCGACGCCGTGCCTTACATTTGGAAGGAACTCGGCACCAACTGCCGCAACTTGCCGCAAGTGCACACCATCGTGCGCATGTTGCGCATCGTGCTCGAATGCGTCTGCCCGTCCGTAGTGCTGAAGGGCGAAGTGGTGATGGCCCCCAAGGAGCTCGCCGCCTACTTCGGCACGCCGGAAAAGCCGGAATGCCACATGCTCTACAACGTGTCGATCATGGTGAATCTGTGGAGTGCGCTTGCCAGTGGGGACGTGCGCCTGCTCAAAGACCAGCTCGACAAGCTTAACGCGCTGCCGGAGAACTGCTGGTTCGTCAACTACCTGCGCTGCCATGACGACATCGGCTGGGGCTTGGACGAGCCGGTGGAGGAGAGTCTCGGCATCGACCCGCTCAAGCACAAGGAATTCCTGTACCACTTCTACGAGGGCTCGGTACCCGGCAGTTGGGCCATGGGCGAGCTGTATAACTACGACGAGGCGTCGAAGGATGCGCGCAGCTGCGGCACCACGGCCAGCCTGTGCGGTGTGGAACGCGCGCTGATCACGCATGACAAGCCGTTGCTCGACATTTCGATGAAACGCGATCTGATGATGCATTCCGCCCTGTCGTTCCTGCGTGGCTTCCCCATGTTGAGCTGCGGCGACGAAATCGTGCAGCTCAACGGCTGGGAATACAAGGAAGATCCTGACCGCGTCGAGGATTCGCGTAATCTGCATCGTAGCCCCTTCAATTGGGAGAATGCGGCTAAGCGCAAGCGGGCTGGCACCCTGCAGAAGCAGATGTGGGATGGATTGAAGAGCATTCGTGAGATGCGCGACGATTCCGCTTTTACGCCCGAAGCGTGGGTCACCACCTGGGACACGCATAATGATGCGGTTCTTGCGATGGTGCGCCACGTTGAAGGACGCACTGTTCTCGGATTGTTCAATTTCTCATCTGCACGCCAGAGCGCGCATCTTGATTCGGATGGCGATATCACGCTTCCCGCTGAGGTCGCGTTGGAACCGTACCAGGTTTGCGTGGTCAAAAAATAATTACTGCGATTTCGACTTGCGATTGTTGAGAGAGTGTGTATAATAGCTCGAGTCGTTTCGTGTCGACTTCGGTCGGCATAGACGGTGCGCGGATGTAGCTCAATGGTAGAGCCTCAGTCTTCCAAACTGATTACGCGGGTTCGATTCCCGTCATCCGCTCCACACAATCGTTAGAGAAGAAGAAAGGCGTGCTTAATGGCACGCCTTTTGCATACCTGCCGTGCGATTGCTTCGATGACTGGGTATGCTGGACGTGTCGCGACAGCGACGTGACGGTCGCAACAGGCGGTAATCGCAATACAACGGAGCGGGTATGGCACAAACGCAAGGTAACAAGGTGACGGAAGTCGTCGACGGCGTGGTCGAACAGGTCGACGTTTCCAAGCATCCAACGGCATCCATCGAAGCGTCTGATCTTTCCTTGGCCGACATCGAGCGTCGCAAATCGCATCCGGGACACTGGGCGCTGTTCATCGTGCTGATGCTGGTGGCTCTGATCGTGCCCTACTGGTGGGGACGTTTTCTTGCGGTCAAGGATGCGGCTTGGATTGTCGCCAATCTCGGTTTCCTTGATCCCAAGGGCGTTGCGTTGATTTCGTGGACCGTCACCATCATGGCGATGACCGGCTTGGGATTGATGGTCGCCGATGTGAAGAAGTGGCTGTGGGGCACGGTTTTCGTGGTGGGGCTCGCCGCCGAGCAGTTCGTTGCCGGCATGTGCCTGCTGAGCTTCAACTTCTGGAACGCCACTTATGTGATGTACGGCGATTCTTCGGGGCTTGCCAACGCCGCGAATCTTGGCATCATCGCGGCTGGATGCGGTGTCGCCGTCTACGCGGTGCTGTGGGTTGGGCTGCTGGTCTGCATCAAAAAAGAATCGAAATTTAATGTGCTTACGCGCAGTTGGGCGTCGTTTCTGCTGTTTTTTGTGATTGAGGGCATTTCGCTCGCGGTGGTGCTGTTCGGCGGGCTGCTGAACGTGGTCTGAAGCGTCGCTTGCGGCATGGTTTGATTTGGTCTGCCCCTCGTGTATGATTTCCCTTTGGCGTGTTTCGCCCGCGGATAGAGAGCGCGTCGGTATTGGACCGGCAGCACCGCGCAGCAACATAAGGAGGATGCCGTGGCACTTACGGCTGAGGAAAAGCAGGAAATCATCAAGACCTACGCAACCCACAAGGGTGACACCGGCTCCCCGGAGGTCCAGGTTGCTCTGCTCACCAAGCGCATCGCTGATCTGACCGAGCACCTCAAGGAGCACAAGCACGATCACCACTCCCGTCGTGGTCTGCTGCTGATGGTCGGCGACCGTCGTCGTATGCTTGATTACCTCAAGCGCGTTGACATCAACCGTTACCGCTCCCTGATTGAGCGTCTGGGTCTGCGCCGATAGTAAAATTCTTCCGCCCGAATGCCTTCCTTGGTGTTCGGGCGTTTTTTGCATGACAGCCGCGTTGAGGAAAAGACAGTTTGAAAGCCCAAGGTTTAGGGCGCATGAGGTCTAGAATCTAAAGATGAGGAAGCGACGAAGGTAACGTCGCGTCACGCATGCAGAAATCGGTTGGAGTCCGCTGAAGAGGACTGCCGATAGTTGGTAAAAGAAAAAGAAAAAGGAGGAACCCTATGGAGGGTCCCGAAATCAAGGCTGTTGAAGCCGTAATTGATAATGGTTCGTTTGGTAAGCGCACGTTGCGCTTCGAGACCGGTCGTCTCGCCCAGCAGGCGGATGGTGCCGTCGCCGCCTATCTTGACGATGATTCGATGATTCTGTCGACCACCACCGCCGGTTCCAGCCCGAAGGAGAACTACGACTTCTTCCCGCTGACCGTGGACGTGGAAGAGAAGATGTACGCCGCCGGCAAGATCCCGGGATCGTTCTTCCGCCGTGAAGGCCGCCCGAGCTCCGAAGCTATTCTCGCTTGCCGCATTATTGACCGCCCACTGCGCCCGTTGTTCCCGCACACGCTGCGCAACGAAGTGCAGGTTGTGGAAACCGTGCTCGCCGTCAACCCGGACGATGCTTACGATGTTATCGCACTGAACGCTGCTTCCGCTTCCACTCTGATTTCCGGTCTGCCGTTCGAAGGCCCGGTTTCCGGTGTTCGCCTGGCTCTGATCGACGGCCAGTGGGTTGCTTTCCCGCGTTGGAGCGAGCGTGAGCGCGCCGTGTTCGAAATCGTGGTTGCCGGCCGCGTGGTGGAGAACGGCGATGTCGCCATCGCTATGATCGAAGCTGGCGCAGGCAAGAACGCCTGGCACCTCATCTACGACGAAGGCCAGACCAAGCCGGACGAGGAAGTCGTTGCCGGTGGTCTTGAAGCAGCCAAGCCGTTCATCAAGGTGATCTGCGAGGCTCAGACCGAACTTAAGAACATCGCTGCGAAGGAAACCAAGGAATTCCAGCTCTTCCCGGAGTACACCGAAGATCTGTACAACCGTATCGATGAGATCGCCCACGCTGATCTCGACGAGGCTCTCTCCATTGCCGAGAAGCTGCCGCGCCAGGATCGCATTCATGAGATCAAGGAAGGTGTCAAGGCCACTCTCGCCGGCGAATTCACCGACATGGACGATGCCGAAAAGGAAAAGGAGATCGGCAATGCGTTCAAGGAGCTGCAGCGCCAGATTGTGCGTCGCCGCATCCTGACCCAGGATTACCGCATTGACGGCCGTGGCCTGCGCGACATCCGTACCCTGTCCGCTGAAGTGGACATCGTTCCGCGCGTGCACGGTTCCGCACTGTTCCAGCGTGGCGAAACCCAGATTCTGGGCGTCACCACCCTGAACATGCTCAAGATGGAACAGCAGATCGACGCACTGTCCGGCCCACAGTCCAAGCGTTACATGCACAACTATGAGATGCCGCCGTACTCCACCGGCGAAACCGGTCGCGTCGGCTCCCCGAAGCGTCGCGAAATCGGTCACGGTGCTCTGGCGGAGAAGGCTCTCGTGCCGGTGCTGCCGAACCGCGAGGAATTCCCGTACGCCATCCGTCAGGTCTCCGAAGCCATTGGCTCCAACGGTTCCACCTCCATGGGCTCCGTGTGCGCATCCACCCTGTCGCTGCTCGCCGCAGGCGTGCCGCTGAAGGCTCCGGTTGCCGGCATCGCCATGGGCCTCGTGTCCGGTGATGTTGACGGCCAGCACATCTTCAAGACCCTGACCGATATTCTCGGTGCTGAAGACGCATTCGGCGATATGGACTTCAAGGTTGCCGGAACCTCCGAATTCATCACCGCCCTGCAGCTCGACACCAAGCTCGACGGCATTCCGGCAGACATTCTTGCCTCCGCTCTGCAGCAGGCCAAGGAAGCCCGCACCACCATTCTCGAAGTCATCAACGAGTGCATCGACGGCCCGGCCGAGATGAGCCCGTATGCTCCGCGCATCATCACCACCACCGTTCCGGTCGACAAGATCGGCGAGGTCATCGGCCCGAAGGGCAAGATGATCAACCAGATCCAGGAAGAGACCGGTGCGGAGATCGCCATCGAAGATGACGGTACCGTGTTCATCTCCTCCGAGGGTGGCGACGGCGCTGAAAAGGCTAAGCAGATCATCGAACAGATCGCCAACCCGCACGTTCCTGAAGCCGGCGAAACCTACAACGGCAAGGTTGTGAAGACCACCTCCTTCGGTGCCTTCGTGAACCTGACCCCGGGCACCGACGGACTGCTGCACATCTCCCAGATTCGTAATCTGGCCAACGGCGAGCGTATCGACGCCGTCGAAGACGTGCTCAAGGAAGGCGACACCGTTGAGGTAGTCGTGCAGGGCGTTGATGATCGCGGCAAGATCTCC